>ERZ772906.747-NODE-747-length-18655-cov-38.875753_pt1 | contig 18655 bp, 6 predicted proteins | sample MGYA00511338_ERZ772906 | MGnify/ENA primary metagenome ERZ772906 (study PRJEB29015, sample SAMEA2738076) | human oral metagenome | biome: human oral; feature: human-associated habitat; material: saliva | place: China | collected 2212 ... | reverse complement strand
TTATCGTTGCTTCAAACATTTCTATCTTGAAAAAGTATGCAAGCAGCTTCGCCATTTCTTTCCCAATGTTGTCTCTTATAACCGTATAGTAGAATTGGAAAGGGATGTAGTCATACCCTTAACCTTGTTTATCAAGAAGGTCCTCTTGGGCAAATGCACGGGCATAAGCTTTGTTGACAGCACACCACTGCGTGTCTGCAAAAACCAAAGAATACATATGCACAAAGTTTTCAAAGGAATAGCCCAAAGAGGAAAATGCTCTATGGGTTGGTTCTTCGGTTTTAAATTGCACTTAATTTGCAATGAGATAGGAGAGCTTCTCAACTTTATGATAATGCCGGGAGATGTTGATGACCGTAAGCCTTTGGAGTATAAAGCTTTTGTAGAGTTTATACATGGTAAGCTGGTCGGTGACAAGGGCTACATCGGCAAGAATATTTTTTAAAGGCTTTTCGTTGATGGAATACAGCTTATTACCAAATTGAAAAGTAACAGGAAAGGAGCGTTAATGAGCGTTTCAGACAGACTTTTACTCAGAAAAAGAGCCATTATTGAAACGGTGAATGACGAGCTTAAGAATATTGCGCAGGTAGAACACTCCAAACATAGATGCTTTGACAATTTCATCGTCAACTTATTCGGGGCAATTGCTACCTATTGCCTGTTTCCAAAAAAGCCGTGCATCAATGTACAAAGGACCATTGACACACAACTTACATTGTTCTGAATTCGTCGAACTCACGTTAATATTAGTTATACAATAATCTATCAGGGGTCACTTGATAATGTCTCTTCCATCGAAACCACAACTTCCTTTTCTTTATTTCAACTGCGACGTAATCTCCTCTTGCGTCAATAATATGACGTGTTATACATCTTTTTACTTTTACCTTATCTCTTTTATCGTATAAAATATCACCAACTCTTAACTGAATATCTAAGGATAAAAGATACCTCTTCGTAGGTAAGACTGTAAAAGGACTATTTGTTTTTAATATTTTCCAATCATGACCAACCCTAACAAGGACCTTTCTGGTTGGTGATAATTTACAAAAGAAGACGTAAATCATTAAATCCGGATAATATGAGACCGCATTATCCCTATCTATTTTCAGACACGTTGGTTCATTGCCATTCCTTGATCTTAATTCATCAAACAGAGTTCCATCTAAATTAAGAAATGTATATACGCTATCAGATGATACGTAACTGCCGTTTTTTAAGTAAAGAACAGCAACAAGGTTATCACTCCCCTTAGATATCAAGGGGAGTGATAAAATAATCAATATAAGAAGTGTTTTTTTCATTTTCGTTTTCCAATAACAACTACTTCAGGAAGAGCATTTATATACTCTACTGTTTTTATATTGGGTTTGAATCCTTGTAAGTGCAAATGATTGGAATGATTACTTCCTATTCCCCTATTTTTTGCAGAACTTGTATGAGGCAATAATTTATTATTGTATTTTTCTGAAATCATATCCTTCCAGCCAAACTTATGGAGCGCATTTGTTAATGCTTGTTCCCTTTGTTCATCAAAATTATTAGACCCAACATCGGTCTGACTCCCTGACTTGTCAGTCCGCAAATAACGTAAGTCACCATTTTTTCCATTTTTATGCGATACACTTGGTGCTGGTGAGCGACCATCACTATAACTAAATTGATTTATAGTTATATCTGAAAATGCGACTGTTCCAACCGCTCCAATCAATGCCGCCAAAGCATTAGAAGAAATAAAACTTTTATTCTCAGATCCAGACTTTACTGCAAATGCAGCAGATTCTCCTTTTGTGTTTGTAAAAGATATTCTTCCACTTAGTCCGATTAAGTCTTTTTTATTATACTCAAAAGCACCAACAAGGACATTTGATTTCCCATCAGAGAGATAAAAACTGTGAGTTTTTCCATCTGTCTTTTGTCGAATAATCTCTCCGCTGACTTCATTTATGATAAAATTATCAAGACCATCTGGATCTATATATTTAATAGGGTTATTATTTGCTTGACAATATGTGGAGATTTCAGGGTGTTTGCACTCTAAAGGGTCCACACTCATCCATAAACTCAACCTCGGCTCATAGTACCTTGCACCATAGTAGTACATACCCGTTTCCTCGTCAAATTCCTTGGAGTTGAAGAGGTAAGGCGTGTTCCAAGTATTGTTGCGTTCTTCTATGAATACTTCGCCAAACGGTACATATTCGATATGCTGCGATACTTCTCCGTCAAGATTGGTGATGTAACTACTGCTACCCAAATGGTCGGGATGGTAGTAGAACTGCATCTTCTCATAATTATCCTTATCGTGGAAATTATCGTTTGCAGCTCTTGTGCGTGCCATCGCACGGGCTTGTGTCGCCTCCGGCGTGCCATCGTTGCAACAGAAACCCTGACCGTTTACGTAGTTGTCATTGTCCTTACCGTTATAAGGTTGGTCAAACGCCTTGTAATTGTCTTTAATGGATTGCAGTTGCTTTGCATACTTGTCCTTGTAATTGATAGTCAAGCCATCAGCCTCATTGCCTGCGTATGGTATTCGTCTTGGGTCTGCACCATAGCTTGCGAGGTCGCCAAGCTTGCTGACAATACGCCGCGAGCCGATGTAGATATGCTTGGTGTACTTACCACCTTGCCCAGCTACGAGGTATGGGCTGACATAGAGCGAGAAGCGTGCCGTAACGGTGTTGCCACCAGAGAACTCGGAGTTCACATAAATAGCTTCATTCTCGCCACTGGTCTTCACTGTGCGCTCACCATCGGCATCATACCAATAGTTGCTTACAAAGCCGTTTTCATCGGCAGCCAACAAGCAGTTCTCCTCGTCCCAACGGTACTTCTGCTCGGTTGTTTTCTCATCTTCCTTGCCGTCTTTCTTTACACGTGAGGTGTTGATATAGATAAGATTGCCGTTGGCATCGTACTCGTACTTGTATCCATTGTTGATGGTCGTGCTGTCCGTTGGCGCTTCTTCCGTGCGGTAGTTAATATCGCGCACATTATCGAGCTGGAACTTCTTGCCGTCTGCCTTTTGATAAGTATAGGTGAGGTCGTAGCCTGCGTTGAGCGTGCCCTCGAACTGTACACCTGTCTGCGAGAGATGTTGCTTCTTGCTTATTATACGATGCATGTTGTCGTAGCCCATAGATAACGTATAAGAAGCGGATTTATTATCCGTTCCCTTATAAGTTCCCGTTGCGCTTGCCAAACGATACAATGGGTCATAAGTATAACTATGGCTCATCTGCCCGCCTGCCTTGCCACTCTGTGGGAGTGGAGCATTGTTCTTAATACCGAGTACGTTGCTCACTATGTCGGTTACTTTGACGAGGCGGTCAATACCGTCATTATGAATACCAAGATATGGTACTGTTACTACCACAATGTTGTACTGGTAATACCACAATACAGTATCAACGATACCATGGTGCGATAGTCTATCTCTGAAATAGTTAAGAGAAATCGTAAACATCCTCATAGTAATCAAATGTGAGATTGTCCGTATATCCACAGTTGCGGAAAAGGCTGACAATCCACTCCTGCTGTTCGGGAGTGAGCAGGCGGCTGCCATTGCAGTAGCGATAATATGTGCCATGTCCGCCCAAGAACTGCTTGATGTCGTTGCGCAACCTCGTGCTGTATTTTTGTTTCACTTCAGCAAAGATGGGGTCAAATCCCCATGCTCCACGCATGCTTCGCAGCGGTTTGAACTCGGCGCATTTTCCAGTGTTCAATGCTGTGGAATAGACGGCAGAACTCGTGTGAACAACGCTGGGTATGAATGTTCCTGCAAAATGTCTTAGGCAGGTGGACGCCTACGGACAGCCTTCGATGAAGCAGACTGCAAAAAGGGGTGGCACCATGTCGTATGTAAAATCCTTGTGTTCCATTGTTATTTACCTTTCATTTTCTGATAGTTGCTTTGCGATCGTTTACTTATATCTGCAGACTCTGGGAAGGATATTGATATCATTTCCTGCTTATTTATATACCTCCATATTGATGGCTGTCATTCTTTTAACGTCATTCTCTTCGATATATTGCTTTTGTTCTTACCATATACGTGCTATTTCTCCCACTTTTGGCAAGTTCCGTTGCACTGCAATACGGACATAGGAACTTAATCTGGAGCGCAAAGTGCCGAAGCGTTCTCGTATATTCACTTTTCTTTGTTATGGGCTTGCAAATATAGCAAAAGGCAGAGAACTTATCCCTGCCTTTACGCCAAATTTTAAAAATCCATTGATAATCAGATAATAATTATGCAACTCCTTGTATGGAGCATTTCTCTTTTATTTTAATTTCTACACAAGAACTTTGACGAATACATTGACAAAAGATATTTCATGATGAGATAGTGTTGGATTGTGCCAAAATCTCTGCCGAAACAAAGCATTACCAGTATATACCTGTGATAGCGAACTTCATAAACGAAGATAGCTCCGACAATCTCAAAGAGACCATCGAAGCCAACTATCGTAAGGTAAAACAAGAGATACTGACGCTGGGTGATTTGGAAATAGAACGAATCAGAGAAACTCTTTCACTTGTTCATCTGCTTAAGCAATACCAACATGAAATGTTACATATTACCATAACAAAACAAGATAAAGAATATGGGTTTTTATTTGCATCTATCACTTATTTGTTATATTCATAATTTCTTTAGGAATCTCCATTGGCATTCCCCAATTGTGGCATTTGAATAGCTTTTATCACTTCGCCTCGATGATTAGTCCATACCTTAATACTACAGCCCACAGCAGCTATCCCTGTTGATGTTATAGTATAGACGGAGTTTCCTTTTAGACTTATTCTTTTTTCGCTTGATTTTATTCCACCACGATAAACAGAGTAGCCCTTGGGGATTCTGTCTAAATATATTCTTTGGGGAGGAGAATTTGCAGAATCAGTCCAGAATAAGGATATCGCCCCTTCGTATGATTTTCCATCTGGAGTAATTGAGTCATTCTCAATACTAAGATTATAGAAAGAACTCTTATATACACATAAGGATTGAGAGCCAAAATTAAAGCAAAAATCAACTTCTCTATTACAGCTGTATAATAATAAAGAACATATAATAAACGTTACTTTCCTATTCATTACCTTTATTATGATTAGATCTTTTGTATAAATTCCACCATTTATCAATTGTCTCAATTATCTTATCTTGAGAGTTTTTCTTATTATAAAATAAGTTCTTTAAGCCATTTTTTTGAATTTTATTATCAATAAATTTATTGAATTTTTGAAACTCTTGTGCTCCTTTTTCTGCATCATGCTCCTTCGTTGAATATCTACCATCATGCCAATCCTCTCCAGTTACTACATTTTTTAAATATTGATCAAGAGAACTTATCAGATGTTGAGTACCATTTACCTGTGGAATGTGTCCGACTTCGTGTGCATTTCTATTAAAGAATTCATAAAAGAACTTTCCATTGGTTTCCTTGTAGGTCATATTATTCTTCATATTTTTATAAAAATGAGTTATTACAGCATGGTCTGGATCTTTACCTGCTGTTAAAGATGATCCGGCAGTTCCTACTGAACCTTTTAATATACCTGTTTCTTCAAATCTTACGGTAGCAACAAGAATTTGGTATTCATTCACCTTGCTGACCAAATGCAATAAATGGGCAGCTGCGGGCATAAAATAATAATCACCACTAGGATTTCGTGCTAATAATACACTACTATTTGCTTGTTTCCCAGTATAATCAACCAATAGTATGGGATTTTGATAACAATACTCATATGGATATAAATTAAAAGAGTTATAAACACCTCCATTATGTTCCCCATCAAGATAATTGTCATCATTTCGCGGATCATAATTTGAAATAGGGTCAACAGTCATCCACAAGCCAAGACGTGGCTCATAGTACCTTGCACCGTAGTAATACATACCTGTTTCCTCGTCAAATTCCTTCGCATTAAAGAGACAAGGCGTGTTCCACGTATTGTTGCGTTCCTCTATGAACACCTCACCGAACGGCACATACTCGATGTGCTGAGCCACCTCGCCATCAAGGTTGGTGATGTAGCTACTGCTTCCCAGATGGTCAGGATGGTAGTAGAACTGCATCTTCTCGTAGTCATCGTTGGGCTTAAAGTTGCCATTTGCAGCTCTTGTACGTGCCATTGCACGAGCCTGTGCTGCCTCCGGCGTACCATCGTTGCAACAGAAGCCCTGACCGTTCACATAGTCGTCATTGTCCTTACCGTTATAAGGTTGGTCAAACGCCTTGTAATTGTCTTTAATGGATTGTAACAGCTGGTTGTACTTATCCTTGTAATTGATAGTCAAGCCATCAGCTTCATTGCCAGCGTATGGTATTCGTCTTGGGTCTGCACCATAAGAAGCCAAGTCGCCTAACTTGCTGACAATTCTCTGACTACCGATGTAGATATGCTTGGTGTACTTGCCACCTTGCCCAGCAACGAGGTATGGGCTTACATAGAGCGAGAAGCGTGCCGTACCTGTGTTGCCACCCGAGAACTCAGAGTTCACATAAATGGCTTCGTTTTCGCCACTGGTCTTAACTGTGCGCTCACCATCGGCATCATACCAATAGTTGCTCACAAAACCGTTCTCATCGGCTGCCAACAAGCGGTTTTCCTCGTCCCAACGGTACTTCTGCTCAGTTGCCTTCTCATCTTCCTTGCCGTCTTTCTTCACACGAGAGGTGTTGATATAGACAAGGTTGCCGTTGAGATCGTAAGTGTACTTGTGTCCGTTGTTGATATTCGTACTCTCCGTAGGAGTTTCTTCCGTTCGGTAGTTGATATCACGAACATTGTCAAGCTGGAACTTTCTGCCCGCATCCTTACCGTAAGTATAAGCGAGTTCATAGCCTGCGTTGAGCGTGCCCTCGAACTGCACACCTGTCTGCGAGAGATGTTGCTTCTTACTCGTGATGCGATGCATGTTGTCGTAGCCCATAGATAACGTATAAGAAGCGGATTTATTGTCCGTTCCCTTATAAGTTCCCGTTGCGCTTGCCAAACGATACAATGGGTCGTAGGTGTACTGATGGCTCATCTGCCCGCCTGCCTTGCCACTCTGTGGGAGTGGAGCATTGTTCTTAATACCAAGCACGTTGCTTACTGCGTCGTAGCTGTAGGCATTGTCCATAATAGTACCTGCCTTGGCATTGACCACGAGGTTCTGCAAACGTCTGCGTGCAGGGTCGTAACTATAGAACGTCTCCGCTCCGTTGCAGTACTTCAGGTAGGTGCGCTGCTCAAACTTATCATAACCTATCTTGTTCACATAGTCGTAGCCATAGGACTTGTAACCACGGACGTGGTCTACCTGTCCACCGAGGTTGTAGCCGTAGGTTACCTTCTCCTCATCGGGGTAAATTATTTCCAAGAGGCGGTTGTGGCTGTCGTACTTCCACTGTGTTACGTAGGTTGCCACTGCCTGATTAGGCACAATCAGCGTGCGCACGGTCTTCAAGACCTCACCCATCTTACCGTAGTAATACTCGATAGCACCACTACCGTCCTCACGGAGCATCAATCTGCCGATACGGTTGTGAGAAGAGTTGATGCCACCATAATGGTACTTCACGTTGTTTTCCGGATGGTCAGGATAATTAATCGCCGTCAGACGTCCGTAATCGTACTCGTAATTGATGGTCTTACCCTCCTTTTTGAGGTTGGCGGTCTGCTTGGTTATCACATTGCCCAAAGCATCGTAGGTAAAGGTGGTGATACCGCTGGCAGGGTGGTTTACCGCTGTGCGGCGGTCGCCCATATCATAGACGGATGTCGTTACGTTGCCCTCGGTGTCTGTTACCTTGACCAATCGGTCGATGCCATCATACTCGAAAGAAGTGGTAATGATACCATCGGGTCCGCTGAGTTGCTCGGTCTTCACGGTCTTGCCACTACCATCGGTATAGGTAGCCTGACGATTACCCAACGCATCAGTTACAGTCGTTACGAGTGCATTGCAACCTGCGTCCGTAGAGTATTCCGTCTTGGTCTCAGCATTGTCCGGAAGTGTTACTTTCATGGCACGGTCAAGCACGTCATAAACCGTTACGGTTGGCGACACGTTGTCAAATGCCTTGTTGAAAGTTGTCTTGCTTCCCACTGCTTCGGTTACAGGGTAATAAGCCTTAGCCACACGACCGAAAGCGTCATAGACATTGCGTCCGCTGACAATCATCACGGTCTCGTCCTTCGGAGCACTACCCTTAGAAGCTGTCGTTACCACACCGTCTTTCTTCACCTGAACGGGACGCCCGAAGCCATCCACGAAGGTTACGGTCTCCATATCATCGCTTGGGTGCTGTATGTCGTAATGTTTGGTCACTGCATAAGCAGGCGCTGTAATACCGTTGGTGCCGAAAGTAGCCTTAGGCTGATAGTCAAAGGCAATGATGTAAGGCACACCTGTTGCCAACTCATTAGGACCACGCACAGCTTTTACACGTCCGAGGTTGTCTATATCCGTTTCATAATAGAAGTGGTTGAGATCCATACGGCGGAGTGCCATGCCATAGCGGTAGTCGAAGTTGGCTGCCTCGCTACGGTAGCCAAATGCATCGTCTATGCGCTCCACATACATATTCATCACCGGCTCATAGCGGTAGGTATACCACATGCGCTGTCCTTTGCTGTTAGCAGGAAGCGTGGTCTTGATGATGTTGCCGTAAGCATCATAAGTATAATCAGAGACGGCTTCGCCGCTTCCGAGTTGTTGTTTAATCTGTGTAATATGGTCGGCATAGTTCAAATCGTAAGTCGCAGAAACTTGATGATAAGTCTTACCATCACCGCCCATTACGGTTACGTTGGTAGGTAGCCCGAAGATATGTTTGTTATCATTGTGAGCATATTGTATTGTGGTTTGGTAGTCGAACTTACCCGAACCGTCAGCACCCAACTTGCCCTTATCACTGAACTTGTAGGATTTCAATTCACCATGATGCCCCGTGAGGTAATACTCATTCCAAGCCTCTGAGGTGGTGATACCGGTTGCCTGTCCCTCATACTGTTTATTGACGGTATAACGTAGCGGCACGAAGGCAGAAGCGCGGTCGCTACAGAGCTTCTTCTGTTTGTTGAAAGTATAGCTGTCACCGTTGGCTGTGATATAATAGCCGTCATATTCATTGCGTGTCTCGGTGTACTTGTTGCCTTTGGCATCCTCTACAGACGCTCCAAGCTCATTGCCCTGTGCATAGTAGGTGGACACATCGTAGAGCTGCACAGCCTGACGATAGACTGCGGATTCACCCTGTTCGGTGTCGATATTCTTGGTTACGACCTTTCCAAAACCTAGGAACTCACGTTCATGGCGATCTTTCTGTCCATCTGAATAGGCAAACATCGTCTTCATCATCGGTCCATCATCACGGATACCATCGTCAATGGTTACGGACGACATTACCCATTTACCACCGGGCAGCCCGTAGGTAGGCGTGCTGTGTTCGTAGTCCAGTGTAAAGGTTCCGCCGAGGGAGTTGGTCACGCTCTTGAGCATGTTCGTTCTGCCGATGGCAGAGCGGGTTACTTTCAGTTCACTTTCCTTATCAGATTCTACGATGTCGAGGTAGCCGTCGCCATCTACATCTTGCAAAGCATAGGTAGGGCGATTGATGCTGTGGCTGAGTGACACCCCAGGATTGACGGCAATCTTGACGTTTACAACAGGGATTGTAACAGGTGTGGTAAAGGAGGTATTGACGGATTCTGAGGTAGAAGAAGCATTTGACAATGATTTAGCACTCTTCCATACTATTGGCTGGTCAAAAGATGAACCATTATTGAATGCAACACGCACGGTGTAGTCCTCCAGTAAGCCGTTACCTTCTATCCATACCCTATCCGGCAAGCCGTCACTATTCAGGTCGGTAAGGTTGTACTTTTCTTTATTTTCAGAAGTCGTAAGTCCGATGCCCCCGGAATAACTACCACTGCCGATACTGAAACCACCACCGGTACTGAACGTTGTGGCGTTACCACCTTGTATCTTATCAAAATCCCACTTGATTGGCTTTGAGAATGTATATCCGAAGTTTAACCTAACATCCCCATTCTGATAGACACGATCCACCAAACCATCACCATTGATATCAATAAAGCTCTCTTCGCTCCAGTCCTCATTGTTAGGAGTGCCCAATGACAAACTGACGCTGGCTTTGCCTTCCAGTGATGACTTCAGGTTATTATTGTTACTCTTAGAATTCTTAGCGTGTGGTATCGTTATTGAGAATGACGCAACAGGGATACTTCCAAGGCTCCATGTCTGTGATAGATTGCTACTCTTGATAGTACCAATATCTGTCTTTTCTCCACTGATACCACCTTGAGTGTTGGTGTATTGGATTATACCGCCGGCAAGGATGTCGGGGTAGCCGTCACCATTGAAGTCCATCATGGTGGATTTAGTGGTGCTGCTGCCTGTGGCATTGTTGACCGTGAGCATACTTACACCTGTCTGTATGACAGTACTGGTGCTGGTGGTCTTTTGTGTGATGCCAAATGCACCTGTCCCTTGTAGGCAGTCTCCGCTTACTGTATTGTCATTAGCCATCTCTCCAAAGAGATTACCAAGTACAACATCCTGCTCCGTCAATCGAGCTGTTCCGGCTTCCGTTGCCGTAAGGTAGATTTCTGTTCTCTGTCCTGTCCAGCGTGACAAGGTGTTCAAGTCCGTTCCTAAAGGTGTAAAGACCATCTTCATAGGGTCGAGCCTGTCTTTTTCACTTTGTGGGAGTTTTAGCAGACTTTCATCTATAGGCTTGGCATAGCGTCCGTCAGCGGCATTGTACACAAATCCGCCCCAACCACGATAAAGGTCACCAAAGCCCTTGTCCTGCATCTTGGCATAGAAACCGGCATTAACCTTAGTAGCGACAGGAGAAGACGAAGGCACCACACTTACTGTCGACAACATTGCATTGACACCATCCAATGTTTCGGAATAGAAGAACTCGAACCAAAGTTTTTCAGACGGTGCGGAAGTAATCTGCATCGGTTCGCCAAATATCAAACCATTAACGATGGAATATTCTTTCTTGGCAATAAGTGACGTTGCCGTTTTGGCTGTAAGTGTTACCTTACCGCTTACGTTGTTAGAGGATAACTGTACGGAAGGTGTTACCGTTAGGCTTGTACCTTGTGTGGAGGTATAGGCTGCTGGTAAACTCTTTGTGTCGGAATAAGTGCTGTATCGCACACCCAAATTCACATTGATAGGTGAACCTACGGAATCACGATAAGTGGCAATGGGTTTCCACGACAGCGATGCCCAATCCACGTTGGAGGAAGCGACAACCTCACAGGAAAGGTTATCAAAGCCGTCTGCTACTTGATAAGAGGCTGTTATATCTCCATTAAAAGATTCTTTGGGAGCAAAAGTACGTTCGAATACGGTACGTTTCCCATAGTTGGGATTGCTGTTCCCTTGTTCATCCGTCTTGTTATTGGCAGCAATGATACGGATAGTCAACTCGTCGGTTGTAGATGGCTTGACGAATTTACCGGAGAATGTTATATCTTTGGCATTAACGCCTATCTCACCCTCACTGGTATAAACAGCCCCCTCGGTAGCCTTGTATACATTGGAGGTGTAGCCATTGGGCTGTATTCCCGATGTTAGTCCTTGATAGATTACTTCCGGTGACCAAGTGACGTTATCGAATGCACCGTTACTCGTTTCGGTATTGCCGGACTGTACACGGAAATAAATCTTATCACCTTTTTGAACAGTGATATTTGAAGCGGTGGCAGGATAACCGGTTTCGTCACCTTTGGCTATCATCTTCTGCCATAGTTCCGTACCACCTTTTTGGATGGCAACACGCACACCGTCTGCCTTATCGTATTCCGACTGGTCGAAGTCACCGGTCGGCTTCAACAAACGTACTTCACCCGAAATATTCACAATACCAGCTGCCGGTGCTTGCCATACACGCACCATATCCTCCATAGGAGAATTGGCAATGACCTCGGCTTGTTCTTCGGGCGTGACTGCTCCAACGGAAGTATCTAACTTGCTATTGTCGTAAATAATGGGACTTGGTGTGTCTGCGCTGCTCAGCGTAAAGGTTGGTATGGCATTGCCTGAAGCATCAAACTCGATATGATTGAAATATACCTTTCCGTCAGAAACAAGGTCTACCAATCCGTCACCATTGATATCGGAGAAATAAACCGTAGTCTTGGATGAGGTCTTGGAGAGGTCTGTACCAAGGGTGGCAACAATCTTCTGCCATCCTGCTTTTACATCGGCTCCTCCAGAGTAGGAGTTACTACTAGACTTAGAGAAATTGCTGATACCACGAACTCGGATGGGTTCTCCATAGATAACCGCACCATCAACGGAACGCTGTTGCGGTCTGTAATAGATAGCTCCATCTTTCTTATACACCTTGTCGGGGGCACCATCACCATTGATGTCCGCAAAGGTGGACAGTCCGCTTGATTTATCATTTGAATAACTAAAAGATGCTCCTGCTGTATTACTTGTCGTTGCACTACCATCGCCAAGACCGACACCGGCATAGAATGATCCACCAATGGATGAACTCAATGAACCGCCCAATGCAGTGGGTTTATCACTGAAACGACCACCCACAGCTGTTATCGGGTTGAGGAACCCAGCATCCAATCTATCATTATGGGTATCCCACTTCTCTCGGCTGTTCTTAAAAGGCACATACCCCTTAGCAGCCTGTACATCATCATAATAGTCAAAATTCTGATAAGACACTTCTGCACCTTTGTCGTCGAGTTGCTTTACACCCGTAAGCACATCTTTGTTGAATGCACCCTCGCTATAGGTAAAGGCATAACTGCGGAGCGTACTTCCTTGGAAGTGCACCGTTAGCTTCTCTAACAAACGATTCGATGAGGTTAGGAAGCCATATCTTGCATTGTTGTTTTTGAGTCGTTTCTGTTTACTGCCTTCTAAGACAACCACTGTGTGGGGTGCTTGTCCGCTATTACCAGCACGTACTTCCTTAAGATAAATGGCTTTTGCTGCAAGTCCACCACGAACAGGTTCGTCGGCTGTCTCATAGACGTATTCGATATAATCACCGTGTGTTTCTTCCACACGTTTGAGCTTCCATTCGGTAATCACCTCACGGCTTTGACCGCTTGCATCGGTGATGGTACCTTTGAGAACGGCACCTTCTCCACCATAAATATATTTGATTCCTTGTTTGTCGGTTACTTCCCAAGTATAGTCGGCAGGAGAATTACCCTTTCGGATAATACGGTTGAAGTCTCCTCCCTGCCGAGTGTAGAACTGTCTGTCCGCTTTTCGGTTCATCTTCTCACCACGGTGAGCCACACCCATCTTGCCGTCGTCACCCATCGTGGAAAGCATAGAACCCGACATCAAATAAGTCTCGGTTTCTTTACTTGTATCGTATCTTGGAACACCCCAGCGAGTATCCAACGTAATAGAAGGAACAGAGAGATTCCAACCCTCTCCAAGCCATCCACTACCGCCTTCACTACTGTACTGTATGCCCAAAGAAGGAGCCATACCATTGCGGGCAGGTGGCATCTCGAAGCCATACTGTAGATTAGCTGAGCCGCGGTTGTTAGCCGTAGGAGGAGTAATAAGATTGATTTTTGATGTCGGATCCGTTGCCTTGATGTCGTTCATCATTGTTGGTGTGAATCCGTCGGTCTGTGGTGATTCGGGTGCTTTGATGACACCGTTAATCATATCTGTAAAGTGAGTGGTCTTTGATACCACACAGGCAGAAGCCTTGTCCACTTTCACCCTTTCGAGAGCCACCCAATGTTTTGTCTCTTTATCGAAATAGTAGGTGTTGATATCGTCTTCTGTAAAACCGCTTGGTATCCTTGTGCGGTCATACTTGATTTTGACTGTTGCACCCTTCCCAGCAAAGTGTTCGCCGTGAGGCAAGAAGCGATACCCCTCGTCACGTGCCGTCACATTGGTCATACCATAGTCCAAGGCGGGGATATCCGTTTCACGAAGTGCTGTAATGGTGTATTTCCCCGTTTTAGAAATTTCTCCCTTGGCAACGGAGAGCGTATTGCCGGCTATGACAAGGCTGTCGGATTGATGGGCAAGGAATTGTTTTCCAACCACTGTTCCGACAGAAACAAAGGCACGGCTGAAATCAGCTTTGCTATTCCGTGCAACGGAAAGCGTTTTGTTTACGCTTTTACCTGATACCGAAGCCGTGAGAGACAATCGACCTGTGCTAACAGGAACTACACCTTCGAACTCTCCATTTCTGACAGTTATCTTTTGTCCTGATATAGTAATCCCATCAGCTTTGCCACGGATAAATCCATGGACGTATGCCAAAGAACCGTATGCTGTCGGATACTCCGAGAACACAATGGATTCTTGTGTCTTTTCGAGCGGGGAGGTCTCTATGCGGACATTCCTGACGCTATAACTGTAAGAGGCATCAGAAGGAAGCGTGAACAAGATGGTGTTCTTACCTGCCTTAACCCAAGAGGGACTGATTTCCTCCCGAACGGTCTTCCATTCCTTGGATAGTGCCGTAAGATAACCGCCGACAGCCGTGCGATCGTTGATGCTCCTGCTGATGCCCTGACCAGAACTTACGCCCTTGAGGTCATAGACCAGCCATGCGCGCATATTTGGAGAGACTTTCTCGACTGTTATCTCGAAGATGTTGTCCTCGGGGTTGTCCGAAACCCGTCCGTCGGGCTGTCCTATGATGCCCGAGGCATGGTCTGCCGTGTAGGTGGTCGCCATAACGGAAGAAGTTGCTGCTGCTGTCGTCTTTGACTTATCCTCCTTCCTTGCCGTCCGTGATATTCCCTGCGTAGCTTTTTCTGCGTTATGGACGTTCTTCGTGAATGTCTCGGTCTGTGCTGCCATGGATTGTGATATACTCGTGCCGTTGTTTTCACGTGCACTGTCCTGTCCCTTGTATATATGCGTCGCAGCGATGGCTGCGGTGATGGCTGTCAGTAATGCCGCCGATATGAGGTAATGCTTTGTCTTCATAGCCGTTGGGGTTTAGTAGTTTGCCATTATCTTCCTTGTGAATTCTTCTTCTAAGGTGAGTGCTTTGACGACGTACACGCCCGTCTGCGGTACGGTGAAGTCGGCACGCTTTATGGTGCCTCCCGCCATGTCCGTCCGGCTCAGCAGCCTTCCCGATGTATCATAGACGAGCAGTTCGGCATCGGTCTCCTTGGCAAGTCTCAGCTCGGCACTGAACGCCATACCAGTCCCGTCCTTCCTTGTCACGGTGAGGGCAGAATGGGCTTGCCTCTCGATGGAGGAGGTGTTTTCTGCCGACCTTGCCTGTGCCTTGGGCACGTTCGGGCTGCACTCGCTGCCGATAATTACCGCCATGCTGTCCTCGACAGCCTTCCTCGTCTCGTAGGCCACGCCCCTCGAAACGCTCGTCAGGGCGAAGTCTCCACCGTCGATGCTCAGCCCGTCGATGGTCGAGAGTCCCTTGTTGAAGCCCATGCCGAAGAGCCAGCCGAGACCAGCTTTCTTGGCCGCACGGTGGACGACGATGCCGTTTACCGTATAGCTTACCGTGTCGGGGGTGAAGATGATGCCGAGTGCGTCACCTCCATTCAGGGTGACGGCAGCACCCATGGGCTTACCCTCGACCACGACTTGTGCCGTGGCATTCTTCACGTCGAAGCCGTGGAGGATGTTCTTTCCCAGTCCGAGCGTGGTGCAGAGTCCCGCCCTGTAGTCGGAGGTGAGCGAGGGAATAGTCCATGTGACCTCTCCCTGCTTTCGGCGACCGACCGCATGGGCATACTCGACGCCTCCCGTGCTCTCCGCTGTGATGTCGATGCCCGCGTTCTGCTTAATGAGCAGACTGTAGTTTCCCGGGAGCAGGTTCTTCACCGTGTATGTCTTCGTGGTGAAGTTTCCCCGTGAAGCTACGGCACCTTTCTCCATATTCTCCACGGAATCCGCCAGCAAGCTGTATGAAAAACTCGGCAGGCCGACCACCATGCTGATGTCAAGGCTGCCGTCCTTTCGCGGCTTTCCGCCCGTGCAGCTCGCATCGTGCGGTGTCAGCCGTGCCAGTATGCCGTCGAAGCTGGCGAAGGTGAACGTGTCGAATCCACTGCCGTCGGTGTCCATGAAGATGTTGTCGAAGATGAGTTTTTCACGGCTCGCGTCCTTGCGCGAGCATCTGATGATGATGTTTTCATGTATGTCGGTCTTGTCGCCTGCGTTTCTGTCTATGAGCATGAAGACGTTGCGGTAGTCCGCACCTGCGAACTTGTTGCCTTTGGCGAGGACTCCGTATCCGAGCTCAACCATGTTGCCGCTGTCTCCAAAGCCGTTCCTGCGCAGCTTGGGGATATTTAATGCTGTCTCGCCGCTTGCGATCTCGAAAATCATGCAGGCTGCCTTTGCCGTGCTTTCAACGGGTATGGTTATCTGCAGCTCCTTGCTGCCCCGGCCGTCTATGAGCAGAGTTACGCTGTTTCCTTTCCTGCGTACGATGAAACTCTTTCCGCCCGTGTTTCTTTCTACTATTCTGCTCTGCACAGTTCCGTTCTCTACGATTCGGATCTCACCCCGTGCGCTGACGTTGAAGCCGTATGCGCACTTCGTGCCCGATGCCTCGGTGAAGCCCACGTTGTAGGCGGGATGGAGTCTCGGGTTGGTGTACTCCATCGTACCGTTTCCCGTGTCGAGCGGGGAGCTGACGATGTATGCGCCCTCCTTGGGATCATTCTGCGACACTGCATCCATAAAACCGTCGGAGGTGACGGTGATGCCGTTCTGCGTCCAGATGTCCTTCCTGTACTCGGTGGAGTCGATGTTCGTCCTGACGAGCCACCTGCGGTTCATGACGTGCCACGGTGTTTTTCCTTCCGTCTCGACGGTGGTCGTGGCGGCATTGTCGTCGCCCCATATCATAAAGCCGCCGTCGGGCATGGGAGAGCCATCCTCGCGTCCCATGACGAGAAGGCGTTGGCTCGTCGGCAGGCCGTATGGGTCTGCGTCTCTGAAGCTGTCGTATGTCTTTTCAGTAGAGTATCTTGGTGCTTCCTCGTAGCTCGTCGTGGAGAGAGGCTGGAAGAGGTCGCCCGCGTCGTCACGCCCGATGCCCGTCACCCTGTGGTGGTAGGCGGCGCTTTCGTCCCTGTCCCATGAAAGGTTGCCAGTCCCCGTATAGTATGAGCCGTTGAGCGTGATGCCGTATCTGATGGCGAGATAGGTCTCCACCTGCCTGCGCTCCAGCGGCGTGAGCGTCCTGCCGTATGCGATGAGCTCGGGCGTGTAGCCATTGAGCGCACCGCCCCCGAACAGGGACTTGTCAAAGGTTGTCGAGAAATTGACGTCTCCGTCCCTGTATGTTCCCGTGGTGATGGTCGCACGTCTGCCTTCTCCCCACACGGAATGCACGGGGGCGTATGCCCTGATGTATGAGACGATGCGGGGACTCGTGGACTTGAATTCCTCTGCGGTCTGCCTCTCGCTCCCCGAATAAAGAAGGTCCTCGCCGGCCGTGCTTCCGTAGTTGAGCGGTTCTATGCCCTGCTGCCCGACCGCCTTGTCCCTGCTCACGAGGCTTCCCGCACCCTTGCGTCCGCTGACGGCATATAGCACCTCGTCCTTGTTATAGGCGGTGGTCGTCGGGGCAAACACCCCGATGACGGTCATCTGCGCGAGGTTGGAGTATTTCAGTAGACTCTCCTTCGGCTGATTCCCCTCGGAGAAGTTCAGGGCGGGGTTGAAGTTGAAAGTCCGTATCCATGTGTGCCGCTGCGTGAACTCACCACCGTAGGCTGCGCCCTTGGCATCGTAGAAGTTGGTTCTCACGGAGTCGCCCGAGAAGTCGCGCCAATGATAGTACCCCTGCAAGTCTGTTGTCAGGGGGACAGTCTTCAGCCATGCCTCAGCACCGCTGACCTGACCGGGTGACTGCGCACGGGACTGCACGGGAATGAATAAGGCTGTAACTATTAGAAATGCTGTTTCGTGTAAATGTCGTCCCATAAGTTAATACTGTCTATGTTCTTTTTCAGTCTGATAAGATACCCGCAATAAAAACGGTAAAGAGAGAAAATCCGTAAAATAAAAGTGGGATGGATTGTATCGTGTGTGCGAAAATTGATTAATGCAAAGCCTTTTCGTAGAGTCCTGCATATCTCCCTTGACTGCCGAAAGTGGCGTTCTTTATGTCAAGGGGGCTGAAATTGGTAAAATCAACGTTGTCTTCATAAGCATGAACGTTTAAGTTGTTTTTTCCTAAGCGCAAATATAGGTTATTCTTCTTTAATTTGCAAGGAATTGCACAGAAAAATTTTATTTTTAACACGCAAAAGGATGATGAAGACAATAAAAAGGAAGTTTTTAACAGCAAATTCACGATGAGATGGGCTTTGGGCATAAAACGGCAATTCAAGTGCGGAAAAATGAAACGGACTGATAAAAGTGTGGATTTCTCTTGTTTTCATCGAAAATAAAGACTACCTTTGCAACGTTAGATAAGTGGTCTTTGAGGCATTGCAGAATAAAGAGAGGAAAAGAAACACGCTCGTTTCCAAATCGTTCACCTTTTATTATTCTATATTATGTTTTCCTTTTGTAATCAGCCGATTACATTCGCTCCTATTACTTTTATGCGGAGATTTGCGATTTTCGCACGGCCAAGGATATCGGTATCGA
>ERZ772906.746-NODE-746-length-18659-cov-5.200548_pt1 | contig 18659 bp, 17 predicted proteins | sample MGYA00511338_ERZ772906 | MGnify/ENA primary metagenome ERZ772906 (study PRJEB29015, sample SAMEA2738076) | human oral metagenome | biome: human oral; feature: human-associated habitat; material: saliva | place: China | collected 2212 ... | reverse complement strand
TCCGCTACGTTTCTCTACATTCTTGATTTACAAGGTTCTCAAACTATGCCCTCTTCTGCTCCTCACTTAGATGCGTTTCTCTACATTCTTGATTTACAAGGTTCTCAAACTACCAGAACGAGCAACACGAGACAAAGGTAGTTTCTCTACATTCTTGATTTACAAGGTTCTCAAACATAAACGGCACACAGTTGCACAAGTTCGGCGTTTCTCTACATTCTTGATTTACAAGGTTCTCAAACCTCAAATTAATGAGATTATCTCCGAACCTAACATACTGACATATGCGTAAATCATATTTCTATTATACACCGATCCCTGTCTATAATAATTACCTTTTCATTTTCTAACTTATCTACAAATCTAGATTCTATGATAACTAACTGTATCTTCCAATACCGTGCTTCTTTATACAAAGCCAACACTTCATATTCTGCCAAATATCTTCTAATATCAACTAAAAACAGTACTTGTACATTGAATGCCATTGCTACTAGTTTGATATAAATCGATAACTTCTCTAATAAACTGCTACTCTCATAATTTAACTTTAAATTGTAGATTTTTATCAAATCCTTAACATCACATTCTATGTTATAATCTATTTCGTATGATAATTTTACTGATATATCTTCCAAAATCCTAACAAAAGTATCATTTATATGACTAATTCCTTCAGTGAAGTTCTCATAAATACATGTTTCTATTTCTTTTTGAACATTACCTAGTAACCTTTTGCTGTTAATATCAAAACAAAACGGACTTACGATAATATCAATCTGTTTAGAGTCGATTCTAGTCCCATCTTTTTCAGATATTATCCAATTTGATTCATTGGATTGAAATAACTTTATGGAATCCTCTATCATTTCGTAGAATACCTTAGGGTTTTCACATACAATTGATATAGATGTATTTTCATCAGCTTCTATTACAAAATCAAATGCTCGATTTGTTATTCTCATAATATAACTAACCTTTCATCTGAGTTTAGCACATCAGTCTCATGTTTGCCGATTATATATTCCATTCTTGAATACTGCTTCTCTGTTATCTTGAGCACCTGAACTAACCCTGCTTTTGGTTTATTCTTTCTAAGATTATCAACGATGGCCTCTGACATACCTGAGTTTAGAGATATCTTACAATAAACAGATTCCTGAAGCATAAAAAATCCACTCTTTATTAGATGTTTTCTGAATTTAGTATACTCTCTTCTATCTAGTGAAGTTTGTACTGGTAAATCAAACATAACTAAAATTCTCATGTACCTATAGCTCATATCTATAAAACTTTATATCATTAATACTATTATTTTCTAAAGACTCGAAAATACTTTTACAGTAGATTTTTATGGCATTGGAAACAATTTCATTTCTATAATTTATACAAACCGGCTCACTAAGGACTGAGACTATTCTTCTTTTTTCATCACTACCAAACTCTTCAATATTCATATTTACGACCTTCCTATCAATAAGAACTCTAAATGGTTCCATTAGGTCTGATGCAAGATTAAATTGATTGAACATATTGTCATGAAATAGTCCTAATTGAGTTAAATATCCAGATGCTACTATTTCTCTTGTAAAGGACGATAATAGAATTGAATATCCATAGTCTAAGGCTGCATTTATTAGGCAGTCTGTTCCTCTAGTGAAAGATTTTCCAAATAAAGCATTAAAATATACCTTTGCTGCATGCCCTTCTCTATTCGTTGAATCACCAAACTCTATTTCTTCAATATACTTATACAAAAGTCCACTCTCATCCTTACAGAATTCATCTAGAAGAAACGCTTGCTGTAATATCTTTTCTTTTACAATTGCCGTCCATACATATTTTTTAGTATCATTATCCCATTTAATTTGGGAACGTAATTTTAAGCTAGTATCATGTGACCCATAATATGGCATAAGTTCTGATAAAGGATTCCTTTTCTCGTCACAGAATATTATCTTAACTTTTGATTTTACAAGCTCAGACATTAATACTGCAGTAATAGACACTGCCGTAGTCTCTATTATAAGCATATGTATTTCAGAAATATGTATTTTACTTGTCTCTTCCTGTCTAACTACCATATAACCAAGCTGGTAATCCAGCTTGGCACTTTTACTAATTATAACAGTTCTCCAGCTCATATCTTTAACAGATCCGTTTCACTTTTAAATAGTCCCGTTACAGACTGTTGTATTAATTTTAGTTCCGTACATTTATCTATTCTAGCCATAACAAATGTCTTTCCCTGACTACTTCCTCCACCGATTGGGCCTAAGTTAATTGCATCTGAATTTTTTATATTACGAAGTATCCTTTCAATAATTATACATTGATTACTTATATCAGTAGTTTTAAAAGTATCGAATAAATCGTTAAATATATCTGCTAGGCTCGTTTTCCTACTTTTACAAAATGGCTTTATTCTAAGTTTCTCGACTATAAACTTATATAAATCTATGTTCTTTTCATTTGTAATCACCATATTGTGTAGTCTATCAACTTCATAATAATTATTCTTTGCATTTGCCTTCTCTAATTTATGAATATATTCTATCCTATCTAATGGTATCTTAAATTGCATTGCGTTCTTAAACTCTATTCGGTTTCCTGTTTTACCTCCCAAATAGTAATATGCACCATTCATTTTTATAAGGCTGTTCTTAGATATGAATTTCTTACATATTCTTAAATCTTTAATGTCAGTATTTACATCTTCAGTTTGTAAATCGTCAATTATATATGCTATCAGTTTATGTTCATCTATATTTTTAATATTTCCAACCAACCATGGTATTGCTTTGAACATTCTAATAGTGTCATTACCTTTTTTATATTCAATCAACGCATATCCTTGTATTTTTATTTTTGTTTTTCCTCCATATTCTTCTACATTACTTAGAACTGAATCATGTGTTTTTTGACCTATATATATACCTTTCTTCGATTCTAAATGGCTATTCAGAGTTTCTTTAAAGTATTCCCCATGTTCCACTTCAACTTTTCGTGTGATAATTGGAGTTAATTTATTAATCATTTTTTTTACAGTTACAATTGTTGGATATTCTTTCTTTTCACTCCTCCATGCAACTTCATTCTTGTTATATATATCATTTTTGTAGAAATCTGAAATGTGGTATTTGCTTTCATTCAATTCCTTGTTCTTAATTGCATTCTTTATGAACTTATATGGATTACCTGTAAATTTTACATAGTAAGCATTGCCAACAACTATATTTAAATATGCATCATTTGCATGATGAAGGTCGTTAACTATTCTTGACTTCGGTAAATCGAATTTTTGCCTAAACTCTGATATGAGTTTTGCTTTTGAGAAGACAATTTTACAGTTTTCATCCATTGACTGTTGTAAAATTTGTGTAATAGCCTTTGATGCCTGGCTAGTCTCCACAATCTGCCTATTTATAAATCCTGTAAGTTCATCCTCTGTAAAAGAATCATTTTTCCTAGTAAGTCTAGTAAACTTCTCACTACTTATAAATCCTTTATCCTTTAACATGCGCCAGAATGTATATCTATCTGCCTGTATTTCAGAAGTTAATGGTTTGTCTTGTTTCCCTGCATTCAGTTCTTTCTTTACTAATACAAGATTGTTTTCAATGCTATCATCCTTTATATAATGCTGTGGATATATATGTTCAATATCATAAAGATTATCATTTAGAAGTTTATGAAAATCAATTACCTCTTCTGAGTACATACACTTACCCATTTGAAGATAATAAAGATATACTTTTCTCCTATTAAAGAAGTTTTCGTCCTTACCATCAATTTCGTTTATAAATTCCTTACCTTCTTTACCTAGGCTCTTATATAAGCTTATAAGTTTATTTTTTCTAGATACCGTTCTTTCTTTTTTTCCGTCACTTCTAGTCATCTCTACGAAGATGCGTTTTGGAGATTTTCCAAGCACTCTTTGTAATTCTTCAACAATCTTCATAGTTTGCCAAGTCATCCTTTTAACTGATGGTGATAGATAGAAGTCATCTAAATCTTCTATTTCCCAAGATGATAGTGGTTTTTCGATACCTAAAAACTGTTCATCTATAATCTCTCTAAATGTGTAATTCTGACTTAATAGTTCTTGTAAAGTAACTTGTTCATTCCATAGAAAACCTATTATGCTATTTTCTGCAGTCCCGTTTTTATCCTTACCCATAATACCTTCAAGAAAATGTCTAGATAGATTTCCCCATCCAGTGAAACGGAAACCAAGTATTTTTTTAAGTTGATTTTCATTTAAGATATTAGGATATACAGTTTCAATCTTTGATCTTATAAGCTTTTTATCTCCTGAATAGATTGTTGACCAAAAGATAATATCTTCTATGATTTCTTTATTTGTCTCTATCTTTCCATCAAAAACACCTTTGAACTTTGCTATAGATGTTAAATTTTTACTCCAATCAGTATCTATGCCTGAAATCTCAGACTCATTATCCATCTTATTAATCGAAACAAGGTATTCTTTTATCTTTTTCTTATTTACTTTTTTACCGCTTGTAAATAGGTCATTATATATAGCTTGCTTTGTTTCTGTATCTAGTCTGCATCCGTTCACCCTTATAGCATTAATCTCATTTAATACCATAAATTTCTCATATATCAAGGAGTTTTTAGGCAAAGTATTCTCATCATTGAAATATGTGCATTTACGAACCATTCTCTTAATAAATTCCTCTGCAGACGCGTTCTTATCAACTTTCTCATCAAAATTCCACGGAAAAACTCTGCCAGATTCCTTTCTAACAGCCCAACAATTATATCCTTTCTTACCATTAAACTCTCTTCCAAGTGGACCAACATAGTAAGGTATTTGAAATTCAAATAGCTGAATTATTTTCTCCTTTATGCTATATCCTGTACTATCAACTTTTGACAAAAATGATAAATATTTTTCAGCATTATTAAGTATAGCTCTTAGCTCTCGTGAGTGAACCTGATTAGGAATAACTCCATTTTTGTTTGTTAACTGCTTTTCTAGGAATATCTCAGCATCGATCTTTGCTTTTATCTCTATCTTATCTTTGTCATTATCTGGAATATCTTTTATTGCTTTTTCAAGTTCTTTAATATTTTTTACAGCTTGCCCCTTAGCAACTGGTACTTTCGCTTTAATAAATCGTTCTTTCATTTTCGATTTATATTTTGTAAAATCTAAATTTTTAGGTTTTACTCCTGGGATATTAAATTGTTCTCGTATTATTGAATCCAACGTTAACCAATGCTCATTGTTAGACTCAACCCTATCTATAACACCGTGTTTATATATTAAGAACGCTACACCTCTTAATACTTCTTCATAATTTTCTAAATCATTTACTTTATAATATTCAGTTAGAGAATTCTTTAATCCATCAGTAAGATTGTCATAATTTTCACTTCCTATTCCTAATACTCTAACTCCTTTTTCAACCAACTTTCTTGCAAAACTTTCCTGTGAAGTTGGAAAATTTGGTGAAACTAATAAATAATTCATAATAATCCCTTCTTTCCTAATTTTATTCATTAGTTTACCATAAACTTTACTAATTTTCCAACGAAAACATAAAAAAAATATGAATCATCTTCTCAATGTTCGGAAAATGATTCATATTACATTTTATTCTTTTACATTTACAGTCAAGTTTTGCAAATATGTTTTAAATGATGAGTTAACCTCTTCACTCAATCCTTTAGTAGCATTTAAATCCACTGTTATTTCTACTTTTTCATTATATGTTTGTGTCATAATTATATTACTTAATACACAAATATTAGAGACTAAACCACAAAACTCTACTTCTTTATAGTCACTTCTTGAAATAAATTTTGCTAGATCTATACTTCCAAAAGAAGTTTTATTAAACACTTTCTTAGCTTGTTTTTCATATCCTGCTACTTTTCCGTATAGATTATGACCTTCCCTGTCTATTATACAATGTTCAATAGGTAAATGTTTACCTTCTCTGGTTGTAAGATAATTAGTATAGTGTGTGTCTTTTGTGAAGATTACATCTTGACCATCTTTTAAATACTCGTCAATTTTATTAGCTATTACTTGATCTAGTAGTTCTGCTGTTTCAAATCCTAAAGCACCATCTACAAAGTCCTTTTGATAATCGACTACTACTAATAATTTATCAGTAGTATCGTGTTTTAACAATACTCTTAAATATAGTAAGAATGCTACCAACGCTAAAAATCCTAAACAATAAAATATTATATCAGATTTGAATTTTGGATTTGCTCTTTCATCTAATACCACAAATTTCAGTAATACAGCTGCTTCTATCAATAAAAGAACTACTATATATTTCATTCTTTTCTTAAAGTATACAACAAATTCTTTTGCACCCAAGTTTTTATAAATTGAGTAGATAAATAATGCAGCTATTGCTAAAATAAACAACATTGTTCCATACTTATATAGTAATTTAAACGCGTGAGGCGCACTTGGTCCCAATACATAACCTAGCGTTATAAACACAACTACCCAAAATACTCCACCAATTGTTGAATATATATGGAATTTTTTGGCATCTATACGCGAAATCCCAGAAAAATATCCAAGTATATGTCTTACACCTGGTAAGAAATATGCGATAACTATTACAATATTTCCAAATTTGTTAAAAAATTCAGCGGCCTTTGTCATCCTATAAGGTGTAAGACCTATATACATACCGTATTTATCAACTGCTTTTGTTCCTAATCTTCTACCTATTTCGTAAGAAAATTGCATTCCTATTACCGTTCCTAAGGCACTCGCAATAATCATCCCTATATAACTACCATGATTATTATAAGCCATAACACCGGCTAAGACCATCATTGTTTCACCTGGTAGAGGTAAGGCTGCAAATTCCAATATAAGCGAAACGAATAATATTACATATACATGTTCAGTTAATAGTTTAAATAACATTTCCATATATAAACTATTCTCCTTTTTTATTTATTTACTAATAAATTATATCATATTTTATAACTAGTTAAAAGCTAAATAGGTAAATTATATATGATATAAATAATGTTGAAAATTATCTTATCATACTTAACTTATAGCTAGTTAAAAAAATTCTAATTTATAAAAAAATCAAAATAAAACTAGAGCTTTACTACCTGTAAAACTCTAGCAACTTATTAATTTTTATTTTCTTTCTTCGATAACTTTTACTAAGTCTTTGATTTGAACGATGTTTTCTGCATCTTCATCAGAAAATTCAAATCCGTATTTTTCTTCAATATCCATTACTACATCAGCAACATCAATTGAATCAGCGTCAAGATCTTCATTTAATCTTGATTCTAAAGTAATTTTATCCGCATCTATTTTAATATACTTAGTAATAATTTCTTTTACTTCTTCGAAAATTGCCATTAATTTGTTTCTCCTTTTTCCATCGTTTCTATCATTATACCATAAAGTTTTGTTTTATGTATTTGTTTTGCTTGTTGAACTGCATAATATAGTGCATTTTCATCAGCTGACCCGTGAATTTTTATACTTGGTTTTTTAATTCCTAATAAGAATGCTCCACCATATTCACTATAATCAAATTTTTTCTTAAAAGCTGTGATTCCTTTTTTCACCAATAAAGCAGAAATTTTTGTTATGAAGTTTTCTAGGAAAATACCTTTAATCATTTTTCCTAAAGAACTCGCTACACCTTCTATTGATTTCAATAAAATATTTCCAGCAAATCCATCAGCAATAACTATATCATATTTATGTTCAAGAATTTCTCTTGCTTCAATATTACCTTTAAAGTTAGAAACATCTTCTTTAAGTAACTTATGAGCCTCTTTATATACTTTATTACCTTTTGATTCTTCAACCCCAACATTAAGTAATGCTACCGAAGGTGTTTCTATATTATAGATATATTTCATATATAATTGACCAAGTTTAGCATAGTTTACTAAGTCATCTGGTTTTGCTTCTACATTTGCACCTAGATCTGTAAATAAGAATTTATGCTCTGATCTTGTTGGTAATAATGAAGCTAATCCTGGTTTAGAGATACCTTCAATACGCCCTAACATAAATAATGAACTAGCCATAAAAGCACCAGTACTTCCACCAGAAATTGCTACATCGATAACATCACTATTTAAATCAGATAACATTCTTATCATTGAAGCATCTTTTTTCTTTCTATGAACCCGAGCTGCATCATCAGACATTAACACTTCTTCAGTACAAACATTCTTAATAATATTTTCTGTTTTAGTTATTTGATTTAAGTTTTCTTCAAGTCCATAGACATAAAGTTCTACTTCATCATCTTTATAACTATTTACAAAGTTAATAATTCTACTAGGCTCATCTACTCCTAGTATATCAATACCTATTTTCATAATATTATGCACTTTCTTCTCCTATTAATTTTGCTTCTACTACAAATCGGCTTTCCCATTCACCTGTTTGTGGATTAAAATTATCACATGTAAATAATTTTAATATTTTCGGTTCATTCTCATGTTGTTCTAATATCTCAACTTGTGTTGGTACTACATCGTAAAGTTTATTCACTTCATATGTTCGTAACTTATCTTTAGAAATAATTTGAATTTTAGCACCATTTTTTATTTTGTTTAAGTTATTAAATCTTATACCAACACCTTGCACACTGTGACCTGCGATAACTACGTTTTGTGCATCTAAAGTTGATGGTTCTTGTGATGTTGCTACTCCATTAATTAAATTGATTTCAGTAACATCTTGAAAGATTGGTTCTTCTATATCTACACTATCAATTTTTAAAATCCCTAACATTGAGTCAGTTAATTTTATTTTTGACTCATTATCTGTAAACATTTTTTGCCACCACGGTATATCTACTTCACCTTTATTATTTTTATAAGCTGTAATAATCTTATCATTAGCATTACCTGTTAAATATTCTCTAATTTGATTTTTAAATATTAACACCACTGATGTACATAACAGTACTACGATAAGAATATTCAAAAGTGTATTTTTTAACTTTTTATTCATTGTATCCTCCTATATTATAGTTTCTTCTAACCCAACATACTGCAATAATCTTTCTTTATTGTCAGTTACTTCTATTATTTTCACCGCTAATTTTTTCGCTAGGTACATTAAATCAACATCATTAATTAAGTCAGCAACTTTAAAACTTGGCACACCGCTTTGTTTTGTTCCAAAAAAATCACCTGGTCCACGTTGTTTTAAGTCAAATTCTGCAATTTTAAAACCATCATTTTCTAAACACATTATATCTATACGTTCACTTTTTGAATCAGTTACTAATATACAATAAGATTGAAACTTACTTCTTCCCACACGTCCTCTTAGCTGATGTAATGTGGCAAGACCAAAACGATGTGCATCTACGATAATCATAAATGTAGCATTTGGGACATTTACTCCAACCTCGATTACAGTAGTGGAAATAAGTATATGTATTTCTTTATTTAGAAACTTCTCTACAATTGCATCTTTTTCTTTATTATTCATTTTACCATGTAGAATTGCAATTTTATAATCATCTGGTAGATAGTTTTTAATATTTTCATATGTTTCCTCAACATTTTGAAGATCCATTTTCTCAGATTCTTCGATCAATGGACAAACTACATATCCTTGTCTTCCATTATCAAGTTCCATACGAATATTATCTAGAACTTTATAAAAACTCTTATTTGTAGCTTTATAAGTCTGAACTTTTTTTCTACCAGCTGGCAGTTCATCAATTGTAGATACTTTAATATCTGTAATCAAAGTAATTGCCAAACTTCGTGGTATCGGAGTTGCTGTCATCATTAATGAATTGACAGCTTCTCCTTTATTGCTTAATAATTGACGTTGTTTCACACCGAAACGATGTTGTTCATCGGTAATTACATATTTTAAATTCTTGAATTTCACATCTTCTTGAATTAAAGAGTGAGTTCCAATTAATAATTCTATCTCACCAACCTCAAGTAGACTTAAAATAGTGTTCCTTTCTTTCTTAGGCGTGCTACTAGTCAAGAGAGCTACTGAGATATTCAAATCTTTAAAGAATTCAAAAAACGTTTCAAAATGTTGATTTGCTAATATCTCAGTTGGCGCCATAATTGCTGTTTGATAACCTGCTTTTATCGTTGCATATAAAGTTGCTGCTGCTACCGCAGTTTTACCACTACCAACATCACCTTGCAACAATCTATCCATTTTATAAGGATTATTTAAATCATCTACTATTTCATCAATAACACGACTTTGAGCTCCTGTTAGTGTAAAAGGTAAACTATTTTTAAATTCATTGATATCATTATTGTTTACTCCAACACGATATCTAGTATCCTCTATCCTACTATTAATATTCTGAAGCTGTAATTTTAACTGATAGTTAAACAACTCATGAAAAGCAAACATCTTCTTCGCTTTGTCAAATTCCTCAGAATTTTTCGGATAATGTAATGTATATAAAATCTTATCTAACTTCCAAATTCCTTTGAAATTTTCAGGAACTAAATCTAAGATAACATTTTCACCGTCTAGCATATTAAATGATTCTTCCACAAGCTTTGTAAATTTTTTCTGCGTTATACCTTGTTTAAGATGATAAAAAACTTCAATAGTATCCCCTTTAGGCTTTTCTTCAACAACATTGAAACTTATGCTCGAAGCTGTTATTGTATTATTTGCAGCATTATACGTCCCTTTTACAACAACATCCTTACCTTCAATTAGATTTTTTTTCAAGTAATGTTGATTAAAAAATACTATCTTTATACTACCTGAAGAAGTTGATAACGTGAAAAAAGACCTACTTCTTCTATTTCCATAAAACTGTGTACTTACTCTAGTTTCTACCTTTCCAGTCGTTATAACTTTTTCATTATCTTTTACAGAAGAAGAAAAATCAGTAGAACTAGATACTCTATAAGGAATATTATACAAAATATCACGAATAGTATAAATTTCTAGTTCGTTCAAAGTTTGTAAATATTTCTTTCCAACACCTTTTATAGTTCCTACTGATTTTTCTAAAATATTAATCATTACCGAATAATAAACTCCTATATTTTTCTCCAGTTTTTGTGATTGCAAGACCGCCTCTAGCAGTCTCTTTTAATGTCGTGGACATTTCTAATCCTATTTTATACATCGCTTCTAGTACTTCATCGGCAGGGATTCTACTTTTTATACCTGCCAATGCTAAGTCAGCAGCCATAAGTGCTGTTGAAGCACCGGCAGCATTTCTTTTCACACAAGGTACTTCTACTAACCCCGCTACAGGATCACATACAAGACCAAGCATATTTTTTAATGCTATAGCAAATGCATGAGCACTCATCTCAGCATCTCCGCCCATCGCTTCAACAATAGCTGCTGCAGCCATTGCACTTGCAGAACCTATTTCTGCTTGACAACCACCTTCTGCACCAGAACAAGAAGCATTATTCGCTACTACAAAACCGAAAGCTCCGGCTGTAAATAACATTTTTAATTGTGTTTCTTCATCAATATCGAATTTCTGTTTAAGTGCGTGAATACAACCTGGAAGAACTCCAGCCGAACCAGCAGTTGGAGTTGCACAAATTAAACCTAACGAGGCATTTACCTCATTAGTTGCAATTGCTGCTGCAACTCCGTTTAAAAAATCACTACCTGTAATTGATTTACCGCTATCTATATATTCTTGAAGCTTCTTGGCATCTCCTCCAGTAAGTCCTGTTTTTGAACTCACACCAGCCAAACCTTCTTCAACAGCTTGCATCATTACATTTAAGTTTCTTCTCATTAGTTTTTCAACTGCAGAACGTGTAACACCATTCACTTCAATTTCTTGTTCTATCATTAATTCAGAAACTGGTTTATTTTCTAATTTTGATTTTTCTACTATTTCTGCTAAACTAGTAAACATTCTGGTTTCCTCTACAATCTATCTGCAAATTTTACTTCATTAATATAATCTAGTTCAGTTAATTTCTTAATCTTATCTTCAGTTAATTCTTTTTGTGATTCTACTACTAATAAGTTTATCCCCTCTAAAATAGAGCTAGAATACATCTCTCTTACTTTTAAATCACCGAATATTTCTTCAACATGCATTGAAAGATCTTTTTTAGCATCATCTTTAAATTTATAAAATATGAAATAACTAGGAAAATCTCCTGATAAATTCACATCAAAACCTAGAAGTTCAAATATTACCATTTTTCCACCACCTATTGACTTTCCAATAAGATCTAGACTATGTCTACCTGCTTCAACTTCTATTTTCGCTGTATTAGGATGAATGTGTTCAATTCCACTTTCTATGAATTCAAACTCCATTCCAGCTAATTTCGCATCTTCCATACTAGTTCTTATACGTTTATCAGATGTGTTATAACCTAATAATCCACCTATTAATGCTATATCAGTACCGTGCCCTTTATACGTTTCTTTGAATGAACCGTATAATGTAATTTTTACATTTTCTGGTTGTTCCCCAAAGATATATCTTGTAAACAAACCAATACGTACAGCACCGGCTGTATGTGAACTTGATGGACCTACCATTACAGGTCCTATAATATCAAATACACTTCTGTATTTCATATTTACACCTCCAATATTGTAGGTAATATAACAGGTTTTCTTCCTATTTCACTTTCTAAAAATTCTCCTAGAGCTTCTAAAATTTGCAGTCTTATTTGGTAAACACCGCATTCTTCATTTTCTAATGCTGCTAGTACAGCATCTTTAATTATTACTTTAGATTGTGCAAATAGTTCAGTAGATTCATTTACATTTACGAATCCACGACTAATTACATCTGGATTATTCATTAGTTTTCTATTTTTGAAATCAATTGCAATTGAAACTACGATAACACCTTCTTCAGAAAGTTCTTTTCTATCTTTAATTACAACACTACCGATATCACCAATCCCTAATCCATCAACATATACATCAGATGCATCAAATTTACCAGCAATTCTAGCACTGTCACTAGTTAATGCTAGTACTTCACCATTTTCCATAATAAATGAATTTTCTAATGGAATATCACACTCAGCTGCTGTTTGAGCATGAATAACTTGCATTCTATACTCACCATGAATTGGCATGAAATACTTAGGTTTAATAAGTCTAAACATTAGTTTTTGTTCTTCTTTTGAACCATGTCCTGATGTATGAACATTATTTACACTTGATGTAATGACATTAGCACCAAGTTTTGATAATAAATCAATATTCTTATTAATAGACAATGTGTTTCCTGGAATAGCTGAACTTGCAAAAATTACAGTATCAGTCGGCATTATTGTAATCTTCTTATGCGTTCCATTCGCAATCCTACTTAATGCTGCAAGTTCCTCACCTTGAGTCCCTGTACATAAAATAAGTAATTTATTAGGATCTACTTGATTTAGATATTTACTATTAACAAACGTTTCTTTAGGTGCTTTAATATAACCTAACTCCGTTCCAATTTTAATAGCTTTCTCCATAGAACGACCAAATACCACAATCTTTCTTCCATGTTCAATACATGCCTCTACTACTTGTTTAACACGATATACGTTCGAAGCAAATGTAGCAAATATAACTCTATGTTTTTCTTTACGAAGTATATTAGAAATAGTTTTTCCTACTTCTTTTTCACTTTGTGTAAACTCAGTTCTTTCTGAGTTTGTCGAGTCAGATAGTAAACATAATACACCTTGTTCACCAATCGCTGCCATCTTATGTAAGTTAGTTCCTTGACCAACAGGAGTAAAATCAAATTTAAAGTCTCCTGTATGAACAATATTTCCTTGCGGAGTATTAACAATTACTCCAAATGAATCAGGAATTGAGTGCGTAGTGTTATGGAAAGAAACTTTAAGGTATTTAAAGCTTAACACTGTATCTTCATCTATTATGTTTAACTCAGCTTTAGCCAATAAATTGTGTTCCTCTAGTTTTGATCTTATAAGACCAATAGCTAAAGGTCCACCATAGATTGGTAAATTTACTTTTCTTAGTAAAAATGGTAATCCACCGATGTGATCTTCGTGACCGTGAGTAATTATTAATGCTTTAATTTTGTCCACATTTTTCTCAATATATGAGTAATCTGGGATTACATAGTCAATTCCTAGAATATTATCTCCAGGAAACTTAACTCCAGCATCGATAATAACTATTTCATCTCGATATTGGATTGCATAGGTGTTTTTTCCAATTTCCCCTAGACCACCGATGGCAGCTACACCTACTTCATTTTTTTTAATGATCTTATCCATTAACTTTCTCCACTTTGAAGTCTTCAGATTGTTTTTCAAACTCTAAGTATGCTTCGCTTAATTCTTGAACAAGTTCAACATTGTAGTTTCTGTCATCTAAATACTTTCTAACTGCTGGTACTCCATCAGCTTCAACATATAATACTTGAGTGTTCTCCCTTACTGGAATTTCCTTTGAATTTTCTTGGTAAAATACTTTAAATACTGCCATTAATAATCTCCTATCATTTCTTTTAATATATTTAATGTGTAATCTATTTCATTTTTTGTTGTGTTAATATTTATAAATGAAAACTGTATAATGTTTCTTTCTTGTAAGTATGAACTCTTGTAATGAATAAAAATATTATTTATTGCAAGTGAAGAACCCACATTAAGTGAACATATTTTTTCAGGAAGTTCTACAGTAATAATTACTGGAGATACTTCTTTATCTTTAAATTTCATAATTGGAAGATTTAATTGCTTTAATCCTTCCTTCATATATGTATATTTTTCCTGTACCTTTTCATATCTTTCATCAGTTTTAAATGCATCTAATGCTGTGTTTAGAGCTTCCATTAAAATAGATGGTTGAGTGAAAGGTATAGATGTAAGTTTGTTCGCATAGTGTAGATCTAGATATAATGGTGTGTTTTCTAAAGGAACTAACTCACAGTTAGAACCGACTATTGCTAAACCTGCAACGGAACAAAATGCCTTTCCAGATGAACAAGCTACATAATCAACATCTTTATAGCTATATTTAATAGCTCCTACTGCTGAAACTGCATCAACTGCTAAAACTAAGTTATTACCTTTAACAATTCTAGTAATTTCATCTAAATCATTTAATATTCCAACACTAGTCTCATTGTGAACTACATAAACAAAATCATAGTTTCCAGATTTAACTTTATCTGATAATACATCAAGATCAAAGCTTTCTCCAAATCCTACAGAATAAGTCTCTATATCAAGCCCATGTCTCTTTGTTTCACGAACTAGCCTGTTACCAAATTCGCCATTAGCTAAAACTAGACCTTTTATCAGATTTCTCCCCTTTAATTGAGCCATAATAGCTTCATTAGCCAGTGTAGCTGATCCATGTAATATCGTTGCTTGTTTGACATCTAATATACCTTCAATCTTCGATAACGTATCCTTAGTTAACGCAACAAATTCACTACTTCTGTGAGAGTATAGTTGCTTAGATAATTTTGCTATTACATCTTCAGATAAATCAACTGGACCTGGTAAGAAGTTTATTCTTTGTGCTTTCGCCAATCTTTCAATAACTTTATTACCATTATCCAGTTTAAGATACATAGGCATATATTCTGCTTCTTTTGTCCCTACATTTTCATGGAATTTCACAAATCCTATGTGATTATATAATTTTTCTTGGCGTGTTGTACCTGAAATAAAAACAATGTCATATGCATTTTGAATTATATAATTAAATGTTCTTTGTAATAATTCTGTGAAAACTTTAGTTTTTCTATATTGTTCCTTGATTGAAAGTAATCTAATTTCTACAGGTTTTTTATAACTACCGTTATAGAATTTATCAATATCATTTAGTTTTAGATCTAACGAAAATGGTCTTTGATCAGATAATGAAATCATCCCAATTACATCATTTTTCTTTTTCGCTATAATATATATATTTTTATCATGAAACTTATCTTTTAATTTTTTTGTTTCATTTTTTTCATGTTGAGGAATTTCTTCAACAAATGTTTCATAATTTAATTTGAAAATTTGTTCATATTCTTCCGCTGTATTTGCTATTTTATAAATCATAATTTTTCCCCATAACTTTATTTGGTTAAATTTTCTCTACACTATATCTTACCATAATTATAACTTTTTTTCAAACTAACATGGCTGAAAACTCAATAAATAACAAATTTATTAAGTAATATTTAACATTCATATAAAATACATCTCAAAAAATAAAGAAGACCCATGTTTATAGAGTCTTCTTTATAAATTTACTTAATACTATTCTTAAAGAATACGTTGATTTTTAAGTGCAGTTACGAAGTCAGTTAATTCGTAAATTGCTTTAGCTTCGATGATTTTTTTAAGTTTCGCCGCTGCGAAACCTTTAGCTTTTTTACCACCCATAACATCTGCAATACCATCTTTGTATCCTAATGAACATACTACACCACGGTTGATGTATTTGAAGTCACCAACTTGTTTTCCACTGATTCTAGCTCCAACGTATGCACCCATTTGGTTAGCGATTTGAGCTGTTGTTGGGTATGGTCTTTCTTGACCAGTTTCGATGAATGCTGCACAGTCACCAACGATATAAACATCGTCAAGTCCTGGTACTGTTAATTGTTGTGTAGTTACAAGACGTCCACGTTTAGAAAGTTCTGGGAATGCTTCGTCCATAAGTTTGTTTCCACGAACACCTGCAGTCCATACTAATGTAGATGCGAATAGTTCTTTTCTTTCTCCGTCAACTTCAATAGTGAAGCTATCTTTAGTAGCTCCTTTAATTCCAGCCCCTAAGATAATTTCAATACCGTTATCTTCTAGGTATTTTCTTGCATAATCACTATACTCTTTAGTGAACATTGGTAATAATGTTGGCGCTGCATCTAATCCGTAAATTTTAACTAATTTTTCATCAATTCCATATTTAGAACATAATTCTTTTTTACGGTGAACTAATTCTCCTAAGAATTCCATACCAGCAAGACCTGTACCACCAACGATTACAGAAATGTCTTTAACATCTTTTTCTTCACTTGTAGCATATTTTCTGAAGTTATCTTCTAATGTAGCAGAGATTTTTTCTGCAGCATTAATATCAGCGATTGGCATTGCATTTTCAGCCATACCTTCAATTCCGAATGTTTCAGGTTGGAAACCTAATCCAACTACTAACACATCGTAATCAAGTTCGTGTTTTTTAGTTAATACTAATTTTTTCTCTGTATCAATTTTAATTACTTCATCTTGAATAAATTCAACACCTGGAGATACTAAATCTTTAATATCGATACAGATATCTCTTGATGCAATGTTACCTGCTGATACTTCGTGTAAGTTTACTGTATCATAGTGATAAGAGTTTTTGTTTACTAAAGTAACTTTTACCTCTCCAGCCTTAGCAGCTTTTTTTAATCCTTTTAAAGTCGTTAGTCCTGCATATCCAGCACCTAAAATTACTACGTTTTTCATAGTATTGATTTCTCCTTTTAACTGTTATTTTATATTTTTATCCGCAGCAGCAGCCGTTTCCACAGCAGCCACCATCTTCATCATCATAAATTTCAATCATATTTGGATTGTGTAATGTAAATTCACTTCCAAATTCATCTTGAACATAATCAATTTCAAGACCTTTTAACAGAAGCTCATCTTCTTCATTTACAATAACTTTTAAGTCGCCAAAGTTAAGTACTTTATCTCCTGCTTCTAATTCATCCTTGATATCAATTGCATATTGCATTTGAGTACCTTGTAACTCTATAGAAATTTTTAAATAACTATCTCTTTTATCAGCATCAAATAACATCTCTTGGAATTTTCCAACTGCTACATCTGTTATCAAGATTAATTGATTCTCTGTATTAGCCATAAAATGTTTCCCTCTTTATTTTTATTTTCTATTTATTATTATAACCGTTTTTCCAATAAAATAATAGTATATTGCTTACTTTTCATAAAATTATTTGTGAAAATTTTATGAATTTTTTAAAATCATCAAATTTCTTGAAATAGTATCCTATCAGTTCACTCACATATGTTCAATAAAATCCTAAATTTGAAGTTATGATAATCAATCTAATAATATTTCAAAAGTTACAAACGTAGTCGATAAGTTTTAATAAATTTTATATGCTCTTCTTACTATATTAGATAAATAAAATCCCAAATTCAATACTATATTAACACTTCACGTTTATAACTTCTCACTTAAATATTTTAATTCTTAATACAGATATTTATATATATATTCATTAAATCTTATAACGCTTACTCTGTTTATTGACTTTTTTTATAGCCACAAGTATAATATCATATAGAAAGGTGGTTGTATTTTGAATAAAGATTATTATGATACTATTGATAAAATTAAATTTGAACTAGATAAAATACGCCCCAAACTAATTATGGATGGCGGTAATATTGAATTAATCAATTACAAGAATGGAGTATTGAAGATACGATTCCTTGGTGAATGTGCTCACTGTGAACTATCTCATATCACTTTAAAATATGCAATAGAAAAAACATTAATAGAAAAAATACCAGAAATAAAAAAAGTAATACAAGTAAAAATGAGCGTCATTTAGACGCTTTTTTATTTTATATAATTGTAAAATAAAAAAAGAGTAGACAAAAGTCTACTCTTAATGACGTCCCAGAAGGGATTCGAACCCCTGACCGACGGCTTAGAAGGCCGTTGCTCT
>ERZ772906.741-NODE-741-length-18714-cov-5.132215_pt1 | contig 18714 bp, 20 predicted proteins | sample MGYA00511338_ERZ772906 | MGnify/ENA primary metagenome ERZ772906 (study PRJEB29015, sample SAMEA2738076) | human oral metagenome | biome: human oral; feature: human-associated habitat; material: saliva | place: China | collected 2212 ... | reverse complement strand
GTCAATATTAATCCTTTCAATCAATTCATGAGTCGTCTAAATTAAGTCCATTAATACATTCTAAAAGAGTATAATTATCAATGTAAATTTAATAATTAAGTATTAAATAGTAAATAGTAATTTTCACAAAACTATGTCATCACCTCACTATCTAATCTCAGTACATAAACCATTTTTTCTATAGCTTTTGTCTTAATCTTTATTTTTTTTCTTCAATCCAAGAAAAGCTCCTACTATAAACATTATTCCGGCAGCTAATAGTGTCTGGGCTCCGCTTGCTGTTCCGGTTTTTGGCAACTCATTAGGATTGTTAATAGTTGATTTACTATTGATGTTGGTATTTTTATTAGTTAAGTTTCCTTGTTCATTTAAGTGTTCTATTATTGCATCATTTGATTTTTTGTAATGCATTCCTGCAAATATGCCTGCTTTTTCTGTTTGCATTCCTTTTTCATCAACTGCTACATACATTTCTATTCCATATTTTTTACCTGCAAGATAGTCTTCATTACCATATGCTGGTGCAGTATGTACAAGTCCTGTACCAGAACCTTTTTCTACAAGTATTGTATCATCAGATCCTAATATTACTTTTGATATTCTATCTAAGAATGGATGTTTGTATTCTACTCCTGAAAGTTCTTCGTTTTTAATAGTTTTAACTTTTTCATATTCTTCTATTCCAAATGTTTTCATTAGGTCTTCTACCATTTCATCCATTAAGATATAGTTTTCTTCTTTACCATCTTTTTTAACCTTAACTAGTGAGTAGTCATATTTATCTGATATTGTTATTGCCATATTTCCTGGTAGTGTCCATGGTGTTGTTGTCCATATTACTAGATATGTATCTTTTTTATCAAATAATCCTTTTGAATCTGTAACTTCAAATTTTACATATATACTTTTTGATTTATGGTCTGCATATTCAATTTCTGCTTCTGCAAGTGCTGTTTGGCATGATGCACACCAGTATACTGGTTTTAATCCCTTATATATATACCCTTTTTCATACATTGTTCCGAAAACATCTAATTGTTCTTTTTCTACGCCCCTATTTACAGAAATAATTTTATATGGTAATTATAGGTTACAAGCAATTAGCACCTCTATAATCAAAAGTGTACTTTAAGCACTGGAGGTAGAATTATGAAGAAATCAAAAGCGTTAGCTATAGCGATTGCTATTGTTTTAGCTCTGCCTGTACTTTCAATTTATGGTAGCACTAAGCTTGGACATTCAAACGAACATGACGCTAAGCCTGAACAGTACCATGGAGTTTATTACAGAAATACGTTAATAAGAAAATACAAACATTATAGCTCCTATAAACGCTCATCTAGCAATGTAAAGAGCGCTGTAGATGGCACCCCAATTACACCAGATAGGGCTGTGACTTTTCGTGCATACGTAACTGGCGATACGCTTGGTTACCGTGTAAAGAATAACTCATCTATAAATAACGGTTTTACGAACCGAAATGTCGTTGATGCGCTTAATAAGCGTATGACTGAAAGTATTCCTTATACGCCTTTATTTGTTAATGACATTAATAATATAGGAACTGTTACAGTCGTGCTGAATGGTGAAAAAGGCAAGGTACAGTATCTCGGTTTCAGAGCTGTCTATGCCACCGAAGAATACGAAGTGAAGATGTTCGAACAGAGAACTGGGAAGCTAATTGGCTCGAGCCACTACAAACTATATAGACCAGTTTACGGAGAATTCGCCCTGCTTGATGATGAAGAGTAGCACAACCTTATAATTAAAAACTTTGAATGCGATAAGAGGGATGGCATAGCCACCCCTCTTTTTCTCTATTAACGCTATTTTATTTCATCCCATTTTATGAATTCACTTGTCGCCTCATGAATTTACTTGGATTTCTCTTTAGCTGCCACGATATACGGAACTGCTACAAAGAGCACACCACCTATCATATTTCCAACCGACACTAGTCCGAGATTATACAGGTATCCACCAACAGTAACTGCTTCATTCCCGCCATTATTAATAAGTGCAAGAGCAAGAATCGTCATATTAGCTACGCTGTGCTCAAACCCAGTGGCAAAGAACGCAACGATGCACCAGAATACCATGATGAGCTTGCCTGCATCGGTCTTGCATCTAAAGCTGCACCACACCGCAAGGCACACGAGGAAGTTGCAAAGCGCACCTCTCGTAAGAAGTGCGATAGGCGAAAGGGTCATTTTTACCGCCGCTGCACCGACTACCGCTACCTGAGTACCATCTATGTATAGACCGGTCAAATTGAACAGTCCAGCGAGAAGTGCCGAACCTATAACGTTGCCCAGCCAGCAGATGACAAATATCTTGAGGACATCGGCAATCGTCACTTTACGCCTCATATACCCGACGGCAAGAACCATGTTGTTGCCTGTAAAGAGCTCTGCCCCAGCTATTATTATGAGGCTGAGAGCTACGCTAAAGAATATAGCCATGACGAGCTTAGCATATGGCTCGCCCTGAAGCTGTCCCCCTAGAGTAAATGAAATCAGCACTCCGAAGCCTATGTATATTCCTCCGAGTAGTGACATAATAATATATCCGCCAGGGTTTTCTTTAAGAAGTCTAACCTTAGCTTCTGCTCCATTTGAAATAGCTGCGATCTCTTCTCTATACATGTGCCATCCTCCGATAATGCTCTTCCTAAGTACTTAATATGATACATTATAAGAAGTCGTAATTAAAGTTATTGCAGGAGTTATGTGGCATATAAATACAATTAAAATGCATCAAATTATGGTCAAAAGATATAAAATATAGTTAGATTTTACCTTTATAGACTGGAGAACTTTTACATGAGCAATCAAGTTCCTGAATAGGTTCATTACGGTGATGGTATAAGCGCCGTAATAGTTGACTACGCATTATACATTTGGATGGTCGTTGAAATTAAAAAGGCTCTCGAAGAAATGGGATATTATGAACTGTGTGGCAGTTAGCGTAGACCTGCCATATGTTTATCTAATATGCTTAGCTAGCTAGTTTAGATATCAGTGCTTTTCTTTTTCTTTAGCGCAAACAAACCTGGAATATATAACACTGATCAAGAAAGATGAGATCAGTAATACAAGAAAAACTATTTCAGCCATATCGCTAGACATAGTAAAAAACGTAAACATAGATACTATCCCCACAATTACTAGTAGTATGCCTAGAAATTTATTGCTCTTCTTCCACGTGACATCGTTATACTCAGACCAAGCGGTTCTAATTCCAAGTATTGGATTTCGGGGTACAAACATGCATAAAACACCAAACAATATAGTAACTGTAAATGCTATTAATAAAAATGCTTCAAAGTTATTCATCGTTATCCCCCTTGCCTTAACCGTACCTTATTGCTATAATCAATGTAGCTAAGGAAGCTATCGGATTGATAGTTGCAGTGATGAGGTTAAGCATTTCAGCCTTGTTGCTGCTTTTTTTATTTCTCGTCTTACATTATTATAAGCTTGATTTGGCAATAAAGGTTAGAAAATGAAAAAACTTCTTAATTTCGATACTAATTAATATATTCAGTTTTAAAAAACAGATAGCACATTAAGTGCTACCTAAGACTGTAGACAAAGGCTTCAAACACTCCGCCTTTTTCTAATTCTTTCTTTGTGATTTTCTCCATTTTTCAGGCCCTTCAGAAAATAACGCTTTTAAAAGTCTATCCAACCTTCAAAAGCGTTATTCGTAACTCAAACTATGTGTTATCACTATCTTTCATTTTTCTTTGTAATAAATATATTTATTGCGAAATAAATATTTATTGTTCCAATTGCTTCACACAATCTTCTAATAATGTTGGGATAATATTCATGATACGGCAGTATGTATGCAAACACCACACATGCTCCTCCTATTGCAACTGTTACCACAAAGCTCACGATACGATTTTTCTTTGACAACAAATCACCATAGTCATTTTTTTTATATTTCTTTGCTATTAACAATGTTGATAAAAAAACCAAAGGTGAGAAAGGCACAAACAACAATGCCACCATGTTAATAGCCATAATTATGGTTATCGCTACCATAATTCAATGTAACCGCTATTAGGAACAGCATCTACAGAATCAAATTTTTTAGCTAAAAATGTTCCTGGATCAAGGTAAGTATCTACTATTGCTACCACAAACGCACCAATCCATTTCCCCAATTTCTTAGCTCCCACTCTTGCTAACACTCCTGCAATTTTTGAAGAAAGATGTTTCTTTACCCATCTTTTAGCACCCTGTTTACCAAGCTTTTTCACAAGCTCTCCTATAGAACCAACACCTGTTGCTATCAACGCAGCAGTTATTGCGACATTCAAAGCACTTCCTAAAGCTCCAACAGATATAATCCTAGTTGCTTTCTTCGCTTTAGATTTGACGATAACATCCCCGTCAACTGAATATTCGTCATGTAAAACAGACTTTATTTCATTTATGAACTCTTCTTTACTTATTCCTTGTTCATCCAAAGAAGCTTTTTGATTCTCATATTCTTTTTCCAAAAGAAGATCATAAAGCTCCCTTTCTTTTTCATTCATTTTGCTTGTATCAAACTGAGTACTAGCTAAGTCTATTCCCTTATATGTGTTAACTTCTTCTTCTGTTAACATTATTGCATCAGGACTACTTACATTATTTTCATTTGCGTAGGCTTTTTGTCCTCCTGTTAGTCCCACTGTACCAATCATTATTGAAAAAACAAGAATGCTCGCTACGAATTTCCTTAATTTATCACACATACGTTACTTCCATTTCTTAACTATACATACTATTTAACACCTCTTAAAACTTAATAAGTTAATCTCCGTTTTTATACCTTTGAGAATTGATATAATTCATAAATTTTCACCTCCTCATATATTTTTTATATTTCAGATTTTGAATACTGTTTCAGCTAGTGTTAAGCTAATTATTACAACATGGACACCTATACATACTAGTATCATCTAAATCAAAGATTGCATACTTACAAGTTCCTAAAGCAGAAGCTATTTCATTAGCTACTTTTAGCGATAGTGTTTCATCACCCACCTCTATTAAACTTATATACTGCCTTGTAATACTTATATTTTCTATAAACTTTGCTTGTGTAATATTTTTCATTTTTCTAACTTCTCTAATTTTATTTCTCATCTCGTTAGTCATATCTAACTCTATTTTTTTATAATATAACTAATCCGAAAGACTTTTGCAAGTATAAATTGCCGAATTATATTTTATTTTTGTCGACTACACCTGATATTATTCCTGCCCCTGAATCTCACAGCGGCGTTTCGTTCTACTTGGCAGGCTCTTTTCTTATAATTGGAATGTCATCGCCTTACCATTTCAGAATGTCCAACATCCGCAAAACCCCCAGCGGAGGTCCAAATCTTTCTCGCATATAAAAATAGACAGTGCTTAATTGCACCGTCTATTTTTATGGCGGAGAGAGGGGGATTTTGCAGCTCGACCGTTTCCTCTCTGGCTTCGCTTTTATCTTTAGCTGCTCGCCAATCGCGGACGGTCTGTATCTGGGACCTGCCAGCCCTCTGCCTCTCTCCTCTCGGCATAGTGGGCTAGGTCCGCAGAACCCCTGGGGATTCAAATCCCTGTCTTTACATAAAAAATAGGTAGCACATAAAGTGCTACCTATTTTTTATGGCGGAGAGAGGGGGATTTGAACCCCCGCACGGGAGTTACCCGCCTGCTGGTATTCGAAGCCAGTCCCTTCAGCCTCTTGGGTACCTCTCCACAAATGATATCCTGGAGACTAACGACCAATAAGGGTCAAAAGCCTCAACCAGAAACTAAGCCCAAGACGGGGGGGGGAAGCTTCTGCAGGACGCCGCGAAGGTCATTATAGCATAGGCTTATGGTGTACGCAAGTATTCGCAAGCGACGTAACGATGCGCTTAGCTACTTATCCCTGCTCTTATCATGCTTCCCAATTGGCACCGCAGCTTTCTTTCTGCGCCTTTTCACTAGGCAAGCAATCACGATTAGAACAACTAGAACTGGACCTAATATCATAACGCCTAGATTAGATATATATGCCTCGGATGTTATCCAGCCCTTACTCACATTCTGCTTCACTACGAGCGGTGCGTCAGACACATACTTGCCATCGACATACACCTTTGCAACCGCCACCTGGTCTCCCTTCCTTAGCGGAGCTTTGACGGACCAATCACGCTTTATTTTTACAGTTATCTTTGCACGATCGCCCTTCTCGGTATACGCGTAAGCCGTCTCACTTGCATAGGCATCGACTATGGTGTTCTTGCCACCGCGAACTAGAACCTTTGTGACCTTCTTACCTTTTGCGACAGGCTTATTCACCTTTAAATATTTGTATGCATATTCAAAAATCGCTTTTGCATCCTTCGGACGATTTTCCTTATCATCACCGAACAGCACGAGTACCATCTTCAGATCTTTCTTATCATAAGCGAGCACGATCGAAGCTTCACCGTTCCAGAAACCAGTTTTGCCAGCAACTACACCCGAGTTTCTGGTGTTGATCAGGTCAGTATGGGATTTCATGACGCGCGCTTCGTTTAGGTTGGTCGCTCCCATCTCGTATTTCTTGGTGCTTGCAAATTTATATACCTGTTTGTTCTTAAGCGCCGCCCTAGCAATCTTCATATAATCGCTAGCTGTAGTATAATGATTTTCTTCTTTCATTCCGTTTGGATTTACAAAATTAGTATCCTTACAGCCCAGAGCCTTCGATTCGTCATTCATCATCTTGACGAATTCATCGACATTGCCATTCGAGACGACCTCTGCTAGGCTATACGCGGCATCGTTCCCCGACAAAATCATCAGTCCATACAGAAGCTGCCTAACCGTTACAACTTCTCCTTCTTTGAGCTCCATCGAAGAACCACCAAGTGCAGCAGCCTCCTTCGATATCGTAACTTTCTGATCAAGATTTTTGACATGCTTAACGACTAGCAGCGCCGTTATCAGCTTCGTAGTGCTAAATGGAGCTACGCGCTCATCCTTATTCTTCGAGAACACCACAGTATTCGTATTCTCGCTGTATAAAACCGCACTCTTTGCATTTATCTCAGGTTCATGCACCTTCTTTGCTTCGTTTGACTTCTTAGATGCTTCCGATTGCTTAGATAATCTTTCAGAGCCTGTATCGTTAGCACCATATGAAAATATACATAATAAACCGGTGCTGAAGACCATGGTTATGCACAGCACCGTCAATATCGCTATTTTAAAATTCTTCCTGAGATTATCCCAAGCTTCCATCTCTAATCTCCAATCAAGATTTTTCTTTACTGATGTGCATCGAAGTGATGCGCTCAATCAGCTCCTTAGATCTTCAGCTAAACCTGAAGATACGGCACTAGCACCCGCATAGCCCTATCCTTAACCTCTATCGCAAGCGCGTCAGTCTCCGTTATCTCGCCATCTACGACAAACTTCATATGTCCACTTCTAGGGATGATATCGATCTTTCTTCCCTGCTTAAACTCAGTAATCTTCTCTATTCCCTTTATCTCATCAAGCTTTCCTTTTGAGAATTTAGGCAGAACCTTAAGCACAGTCCGCCTTGGAATCCTATGCACGACAAGCACATCTAGAAGTCCATCATCGAGCTTCGCCTTTGGGCTGCTCTCAATTCCGCCACCACAAAACCTACCGTTTCCAATAGTGCACATCATCAGCGGCCCCTTAAATAGCTGCTGTCCATCTATAGTAACCTGTAGATTTTGTCCCGACTTCTCGATGAGGTTTAGAAAAATCGATAGTCCGTATGATAAGGATCCACCGATAAAAGTCTTTTTATTAAAATAAGTCGCCAATATCGCAACGTTCCCGTCAAAACCGATATTAAACGCATTGAGTCCGATTCTGTTATAGCTCTCTCCGTCTCTCTTGTATGAGTACGACATAACATCAATTACTTCTTCCTCAGCCAAAAGCTGGGACATGAGATCTTTATAATCCGTGGCTTTAGGACCCCCGAAGTTACGGATAAGGTCATTTCCACTGCCAATCGGGATAACTCCGAGTGCTGCATTTGCATGGTCGTATACACCATTTGCAACTTCATTTACAGTGCCATCCCCACCGCAAGCATAGATTCGCACTTCTTCGCCGTCTCGCTCTGCAGAAGCCGCAACCTTATCTGCGATGTGCGTCGCAGAACCTGGTCCAGTCGTATAATGTAGCTCAATATCGAACTCCGAATCAATCGCAGCCGAACTTATATCTTTGCAAAGCTTGTCTGCCTTCTTGCCGTTTCCAGCAATCGGATTAATGATAAATGCATATTTCACTTATAAATGCCCTCTTTTTTAATTTATCGTTACATTTCCTGTTCACTATCATGAATTAGCTTTGGTTTCGCACCGAGGTAGTCTAGTGAAACGAGTTTATAGTCTATACCACCATGCTCGCCCTTGATACCATTTGTCCATGCTACCATGCCGTGAAGGTGTCCGTAGACACACTGCGTAACACCGTATTCCTGCATAATCCTGGTAAATTCCGTCTCTTCCACCTTAGCCGGCGGATAGTGCATCGCCATGATAATTCTCGATGCGCCCTTTTTCTTCGCCTCTACGAGGCTATTTCTAAGTCTGCCTTGCTCACGCAAATACATCTTTTCATCATGCTCTGTATACGTAGTAGCGTCAGGTGTCGGCCAGCCGCGTGAGCCGCATATTGCAAGGTCTAGCGCCTCTACATAGTAACAATCATTTTGCAGGAAATGCATATCGTCGTAGAGTGTCCTGAGGTGCTGAATCCTGCACCACCAGAGGTCATGGTTTCCGCGCAGCAGCACCTTCTGACCAGGCAGCTCATGAATCCAGTCCAGGTCAGCCATAGCCTCGTCTAGCTTCAGGCCCCACGATATATCTCCTGCAATTATTACAATATCATCGTCTGTAACCAGCTCGGTCCAAGCAGCTTTAACTCGCTCTGCATGGTCTCCCCAGCCAGGTCCAAAGACGTCCATCGACTTATCTATTCTCTCATCAAAGGAAAGATGAAGATCCGCAATGGCGTATATTTTCATACTTATTCCTCTTCGCCTTCAATATTATTTACTCTCTGCAGCGCTCTCTTCATCTGGCGCATGCGCACGCCTGCCAGCTCATCGATATCATCACTAGCTTGCTTTAAGTGCCCTTGCGACTTTGCTAGAACCACCTCGAATCTCTCAAATTCCTTCTGTACAGTGTGCAGTAGCTCCCACACTTCACTGCTCTTCTTCTCTATCGCTAAAGTGTTGAAACCCATCTGAAGACTATTAAGGAGTGCTGACATCGTGGTCGGTCCAGCAATGGTTACCTTGTACTTCCTCTGCAGTGGTTCGATGAGTCCAGCATTAATCGCTTCAGAATACAGTCCTTCGAACGGAAGGAAGAGTATTGCAAAATCCGTCGTAATCGGTGGATTGATATACTTCGAGTTGATGTCTTTGGCTTCACTCTCGATTCTATTAACGAGCTTCTTCTTCGCCTCGCTAATCGCCTCTTTCTCCCCTAAGTCATACGCTTCAAGCAGTGCGTTATAAGCATCTCCAGGGAACTTCGCATCGATAGGGAGGAACACATCGTGCTCATCCGTTCCAGGAAGTCTAATCGCAAACTCGACATTCTCCCTGCTGTTCTCCTTAAGCCTCGCATTCTTAACGTAGTGACTAGGCGGAAGCATCTGCTCGAGAATAGACCCAAGCTGCACTTCACCGAGTATACCGCGAGTCTTTACATTAGACAGTATCTTTCTGAGATCACCAACTCCCTGTGCAACTGACTGCATCTCACCGAGTCCCCGGTACACTTGCTCTAGTCTCTCGTTCACTAATCCAAATGACTTTGTGAGCCTTGTATCCAAAGTCGTCTGCAGTTTCTCATCGACCGTATGGCGTATATTCTCGATCTGCGTGTTATTCTCAGCACGAAGCCTCGCCATGCTGTCATTGAGCTCTTTGAGCCTCAAATCCTGATGCTCGGACATCGTCATCTGACTCTTGGCAATAGCATCGCCGTACGCCTTAAAATACGTATCCATTCGCTCCTCATTGCCTTTCATGCGCATCAGAACGAGGATGCTCATGAGAATCGACCCTAGACACATAATTAATAACAATATCATAAAAATATTCATATATTTATTGCTTTACCTTTTTGATTTAACTTTCCAGCTACGCATCTCTGAGATTACCTTGTAGATAACACCGCTGGTATATCCTCTGTTCTCTAGCTTTCTAGCCATAGACGCTATCTTGCGTTCATCCAGATATTCCGCTTCTTCGCTATCTGATGCACCCTGTAGCACGGCTTCTACCGAGTTCTCGTACCCTCTCATCGCTTCGGAACCGTATATGCTCTCTATTGCTATCCGCCTGGCATTTGCAAGTTCATCTACACCCGCTTCGTACTTATAATCTTCTAAAGCATTTTCTGCAGTTAGAGCATCGACGCCCTTCTGCTCGAGTTCACGTTTGGCTCTCATACCTCCCCTTAGCTTCTCGAAGGAATTCCTGTAGAAAGCAAGCGCGTATTCATAATCATCTATGTAGTGGTGAGCCTTGAGGTCATCAATTGCGCCCTCTATCTCGGAGTCCTCATATTCCTTCTCCTTGAGGTGCTGACGCATCTCCTGCTCAGTCCTCATGCGGTGCGATAGGTATCTCATAGCCTCATCACCGACGCCGCGTTTCTTGCTCATATCCTCATATACTCCTATCGGTAATATATTTTGCAGGAGGCTCCTTGCTGCCGCGCACCTTCGGCGCTAATATTGCCCATGCTTATTAATCAAGCCTAGATACCTGCAGCTCCTTAGTTCCTCCAAATGCAGAATCATCTCTTACTGCAGCTGCTGTGTAAAGCCGTCTCTCTCTCTTGCATGATCCATCGCTAGATGTAGCTCCCGCATTATCAGCACTACATATCTCAGCGCCTAGCGAAATATCATAGATGCGCCACATAGCGCCTTCATATATAGCGCTATCCCCCATTGTGCTAGGAACATCGTAGAAAACAGAACTTCCTACAGCTTTGATAAGTGCCTCTCTCCTGGACCATATGCGAAAAAACTCATCTACCCCTAGTCTATTTGCGCTCTCCTGCTCATCTTCCTGATAGAACTTTGTAGCAATCTTCTCGAGCTTCGCTTTTTTATTATACTGTATATCGAGGCCGCATGGTGCATCTGAAAAAATGATTGCCCAAGTATTCTCGCTATGAGAGATTGAATAATCTGGAATCCCAGCGATATGAGGCTTTCCATTTTTATTGAACTCGATATTATCCGATATATAACCTAGGAGCTCTCCATCTGTAAGTGTAGCTAATTCTGGCAGAACATCTAAGTTACACCCACTCCCAGCAAGCTTTCTAATGCTCATTGCAAGTAACTCTCTACTATGCGCAGAATTCCTCTTGTATTCATTTGTATAGAATAAATACATTGCGAGCCCCCTACTTGCTCTCAAGCAGCTTCATCGCTTCTTGAATTGCTACGTCTCCAGACTTTGCTTCCACATTAGGCGTTACGCCTTTTTCATTTATCCTTTTGCCATTTGGATCGATATACTCTGCAGTCGTCAGTTTCACCACAGATCCACCCTTAAGCTTAAAAATCGTCTGTATTACACCTTTTCCGTACGTCTTAGTTCCAATTATTTTCACATCGTTTGCTTTTAGTGCAGCCGCAAATATCTCCGCCGCACTAGCTGTATCTTGATCAACAAGGACTGCAAGCTTTACATCAGCCGAGCTGTCATCTGAAGTGTATTTCTTGGTCTTTTTCTTGGAAACTATCTTGCCGAGCTTCGCTTTTTTAAGAACCTCGTCTGCTGAGCCAAATGCTTCTTCGACTACCCCTCCGGTATTGCCGCGTATATCAACGATGATCTTATTGCAATCCTCGGTTTTAAGCATCTCTATAGCGTTTTTGAATGATTTTGAAGTTCCCTTTCTAAATGTACTGATGCGTATATATCCTATGTGCTTTGATGAATCCTTCACCTCATAAGTCACGCCATCATCTTCAACTTTAGAACGTGCGAGTTTATACTTCTTAACGACTCCCCCTCGCGAGATAGTAAATTCGACATCGTTGTCTCCGCCGCCTTCCATTAGTTCGGCTACATCGTTTAGACTCTTTACATTCTTTCCATTGATTTTAAGGAGTTCATCACCCGCTACAATCCCTGATTGTTCTGCATCGCTTCCCGACAGAACCCTATTGACCACGATTTTATCATTTTCATCGAGCTTAAGAGCTACTCCGACGCCAGAATACGATGTTAAATACCTGCGTTCAAATGCCTCGTACTCTTTCTCCGTCATATATTCGGCGTATTTATCATCTAGCGTCTTTAGCATACCAAGAGCTACAGCTTTATCGACTTCGTCAGTGTCTTGCTTGTAGTATGCCTTGTTATTGATTATTTTCTGAATGTCATAGTACTTGCCGAACTCATCATCTAGGGCTTCATATTGGTCGAGCTTGTACTGAGAGATTAGTCTCCCTTCTAGCACAATATGCATGAAAATCACAGCACAAATCACCGCAGTTCCAAAGCCCGCGGCAAATGCAATTAATAATGTTCTATGCCTCTTCAATATCGAGGACTCTGATTTGAACATTCTCTCTGTCCTTCCACCTATTTATGTCCATCACTCCGTAAACTGTCAGAGGTTTATTGCTAGCAATCAGGCTATACACGTCCATCGCTTTGTTGAACATTATGCACTGAATGGCACTTCCGTGCTGCATCACAGAAAATCTCGCATGTTTATTATCCGATAGGAATTTCCAATCTACAACCTGCACCTTCTCGAATCTGAACACTGGTTCTGGATTTCCTGCTCCGAACGGGGCAAAAATCTCTAGCGCTCGCGCAAGCTCTATACTTGTATCCGGAACTATTATATCCATGTCCGCCTCTATCGTCCTATCAAATAACTTTTCATTATCCGCAAGCAGTCCGGCCACATCTTCATTTAATGAAGTCCTGAGTTTTTCAAGATTCTCAGTTTCCATCGTGAATCCGCAAGCAGCCTTATGACCACCGAACTTCACAAAATAATCTGAATGGCGATTCAGCAGAGAATACAGGTCTATTCCCTCGATAGATCTGCCAGTCCCTTTGAGGAGCCCATCGTTTGGTGACACAATAACAACTGGTCTATTGTAGCGCTCTTTGAGATTTCCAGCTACAATTCCCAGGATCCCCTCGTGAGCATGGTCGGCCTCAATCATTATGAAATCACCCTTTTCGAGTTCATCATCCACAAGACTTATGCAGTTTTCAAAAGCTTCCTGCTGCAACTCACGTCGCTTCGTATTTGTCTCCATAAGCTTTGTGCATAGACGCTCTACTTCATCATCGTCATCGGATAGCAATGCTCTAACTCCAAGCGAGGCATCACCAAGTCTGCCAGCAGCATTAATCCTAGGAACTAACGAAAAAGCAACGTTCGTAGAAGTAATATTGTTGTAATCTACACCTGATAGTTCTGCGAGCCTTCTTAGTCCCTTGTTCTTAAATCCAAGTCTCATGAGTCTGAGACCATACTTTACAAGCGAACGGTTCTCATCCACTAGCGGCATTACATCTCCGATAGTTCCAACCGCAACGAGTTCGAGCACTTCTGTAATAAGGCTACGAGGGATTTCACAGTTACGACTAAGTGCTAATGCAAGTTTATATGCTACCCCTACCCCTGCAAGGCCCTTAAAGGGATAAGTATCTTCTGGCGCCTTGGGATTAATGGCGATTCCTGGCGCAATCACATCTTTTATAGTATGGTGATCAGTCACAATAGTCTCGATGCCAAGGCTATTCGCATACGCAACCTCTTCGGCTGACACAGACCCACAGTCAACTGTGACGATAACCTCGCCTTCGTCTTGATATATCTGGTCTATGGCTGACTTATTAAGTCCATAGCCCTCATCAAGTCTGGAAGGTATATAGTAAGTCACATTGTTTGTGAGAGAGCCGATAACCTTCATCAGAAGAGCTGTCGAAGTTACGCCATCACAGTCATAATCACCATATATAACTATTTTAGATCCGCTGTATATAGCATCTAACAACAAATCCACTCCCGCATGCATATTTGCTAGCAGGAATGGATCATATGCGAGCTTAGGACTCGGAGAAAGGAACTCTTCGAGCTCCGCATCTCCTTCAATCCCTCTTTTTCTCAATAATTCACTCAGCACTGGAGTGCTTTTAAAAATATCTATATTCATATAATTAGAATAAACTCATTGGGTTAATATACGTACCGTTCTTGATTAAACTGAAATGAAGATGCGGACCTGTTGACCAACCCGTACTTCCAATATATCCAACAACTTGCCCCTTAGTTACATACTGCCCATTGGATACCGCAAATCCACTCATATGTCCGTATAGGGTGGTATATCCATTTCCGATTGAAATCATAACGCAGTTACCGTAACCACCATAGTACGATGCCTTGGTAACGTAACCGTTAGCGATAGCTCTGATAGGTGTACCCGTTCGGAGACCTGATACATCTACACCATCGTGATACTTCTTTGTCTTGAATATTGGATGAACTCTCCATCCGAAAGGAGAAGTTATAGTTCCACCGCTTACTGGCCACTGATATCCGCTTGAAGTAGTTGGTGCACTTGGACGGCTTGAGCTTGAGCTGCTTGAGCTGCTCGAACTTGAGCTGGAACTACTTGAACTGCTCGAGCTACTCGAAGAAGACTGGCTCTGAGCCTGCGCAGCCTGCTGCCTTCTAAGCTTTTCCTCTGCTGCTGCCTGAGCTGCTGCTGCCTCTGCTGCTAGCTTATCACCCTCAGCATTTAGCTGATCCTGCTGTTTAGAATATTCATCCGCAAGCCCCTTGTACTTTTCACGAGTTGCTTCGACTTCCTTTTTGTTCTTCTCCAGAATCTTTTCCTGTTTAATCTGCTGATCCTGAAGAGACTCGATTTCTTTATAGTCCTTCTGTAGTGTACTGAGAAGCTTCTTGTCACTAGAGAGCACCCTCTGCACCATACTAACGTTTGTTATCAGTTCGCTAACATTGCCTGAACTCAAGATTACATTGATAAAGCCCGCTGTACCCGTCTTATACATAGCTCTCAGCCTTGAATTTAGAGCTTCAGTCTGCTTGCTTACAGCAGCTTTCTTTGCTTCGAGCTTTGCCTGCGTCGCATTTATCTCCGCTTGCGCATTATTGATATTAGCTTCTAGCTCTTCTACCTTCTTAGTCGCTTCACCAACTTTAGCGCTAAACTCAGCAGACTTTGCTCCTGCAGCTGCCGCTTCCTTCTTCTTCTGAGCAGCACTAGTTGCATATGACGGCACAGGTGTTACAAATGCCGACACAACCATAGTTAAGGCGAGCAGTGAAACCACTACGCACTTTGTTTTATTCACCCTAGTCATTCGTCTCCTCCTTATCTATCTAAGAACCTTCTTATCGAAATTATACTGCCGCAGGTACCTACTCCTACTCCAAGCGCAATGAATATGAGCATTACGTTAGGAATCAGGTATCCTGTTGGAACTACCGGCACCGATAGCATCCTCATGATATCAGGTCCAACTACTCCGATGAGTCTCGAATATATAACAAACATTAGCCCCGTTGAAATCGTCGCCGACACAAATCCGAGAATAATTCCCTCAAACAAGAATGGCCCTCTTACGAACCAGTCCGTCGCTCCAAGGTATTTCATTATGCTAATCTCCTTAGAACGTGCAAATACAGTAAGCTTAATGGTATTAGCAACGATGATAACCGATACGATTATAAGGAAAATCATGGTGATAATCGACGCTGTCTGAATGAAATTCGTTATCCTCTGCAGCTTCTCAACGGTATCCTGATAGTACTTAATATCTTCAACACCAGAAATGGATGTTGCACTCTTGGAAAGCTTATCTGCTACCGACTTATCCTTAACATACACGAGATACGAGTTAGGTAGAGGGTTGTCCGCAAGGCTGTCGAGAAGATAACCGTTATCCCCCCAGCGCTTCTTCATAATCTTAATTGCATCTGCCTTAGACCTGAACTCAACCTTATCCACACCTTCTGTGGACTTAAGTTTGCTCCCGATATCGTTATTTACAGCATCCGTATTGTTATCGTTTAAAAACACCTCAACGATGTTGTAATCCTGCTTGATAACATTGGCGAAAAGGTCAACGTTTACAAATGCTACGAAGAATAATCCGAGGATAAGCATCATCGCCGAAATAGCAAGTACTGCAGTGATGTTCATACCCTTGTTACGACCAATCTGCGAAACCGACTGCTTGAGAGTGTACTTTGCTCTAGAAAACATATTTATCTACCCCCTCATCGTAATCGTAGTATTCTTCTTCGTTGTAGAATCCATATTGCCCCTGCTCATCACGGACAATATGACCATCTTCAATCGCTACTACACGCTTATTCATTTGGTCAACGATGTCCTTCGCATGTGTAACCATGAGGATTGTGGTGCCACGAAGATTAATCTTATCCAGGATTTCCATAATTTCCATAGCTGTAATAGGGTCAAGGTTTCCAGTTGGCTCATCGGCAATTAGAACACGTGGATTGTTGACAATCGCTCTAGCGATGCCGACACGCTGCTGCTCACCAGCACTGAGCTCATTAGGATATCTGTCTTGCTTATCGAGAATGCCGACTAGGTCAAGCACGTATGGGACCTGTCTCCTGATATCCTTGCGCTTAGCATGTACTACTTCCATAGCGAAAGCGACGTTTTCATACACAGTCTTCTTTTCAAGAAGTCTGAAATCCTGGAACACCATTCCAATCTTCTGCCTCAGTTCAGGGATCTCCCTTCTGGACAGTCTTGTTATATCCTTACCGGCAACTACAATGGTTCCCTTGTCTGTGCTAATTTCATTGAGTATCAGCCTTACAAAGGTTGTCTTACCCGCACCGCTCGGTCCAACGAGGAAGACGAAATCGCCTTTCTCAATACGAACAGTTGCGTTCTCTAGTCCTACGTTGTTGCCATAATGTTTAGTAACATTCTTAAATTCGATCATATGACCTCCTAGATATACCAACAGATTGTAGTATTATACACCAAAAACGCTGAAAAATAAACAAAAGGCACTACAAAAGCACGGTACAGAGTCACTATACCGTGCCATTTTTCAACAAATTCAATCGCAAATCTTCACATAAAAACTGAATAGCGCAAAATATTGTTGTGCGTACTTCGAGAGCCACTACATATCAGTATTTAGCAACCCCCATAGCTGTTATACATTAGCTGAATTGCGTAATATTAACTTAAAACCTTGGATAGGAAATTCTTCGTTCTCTCCTCTGACGGATTTACGAGAACTTCTTCGGGTGTTCCCTGCTCGACGATAACGCCCTCATCCATGAATATGACCTTATCAGCTACCTCCTTGGCAAACCCCATCTCGTGAGTAACCACAATCATCGCCAGACCTTCCTTGGCTAAGTCCTTCATTACATCTAGAACCTCTCCTACCATCTCAGGATCAAGTGCAGATGTAGGCTCGTCAAATAGCATTATCTCAGGATCCATAGCTAGCGCTCTGGCTATCGCAACACGCTGCTGCTGACCTCCTGATAGGGAGCGCGGATAGGCGTTGGCTTTGTTATCAAGTCCAACTCGCGTAAGAAGCTCCATGGCTTTTGCTTCAGCATCAGCCTTGCTCACGCCTTTAACATTGATAGGTGCACAGGTCACGTTCTCGAGTACTGTCATATGCGTGAAGAGGTTGAAGTTCTGGAATACCATCCCCATCTTAGTTCTGATTTCATTGATATTCTGGCTCGTCACGAGTTCCCCATCGATATATACCTCTCCGGATGTAGGAACTTCAAGTAAATTGATGCATCTAAGCATCGTGGATTTTCCAGAACCTGAGGGTCCTACTATGCACAGCACCTCCGCCTCGCTTACTGTCTGATTGATGCCCTTAAGCACTTCATTATCTCCATATGATTTATATAGCTTCTTAATCTCTATCATTATGCTGCTCCTCCCTCGAGCACTGATTCATTATTTTCCTCAACCACTTCTTTCTTGTTACCCTTGCCACGTTCTTCCAAAACCGAAATTAGCTTGGATAATGGAAGTGTTAGCACCAAGTACGCAAGTGCAACTCCTATGTATGCTGGAAATGCATCAAACGTAGCTGCGCTGAGCAGTGTGCCCTTACGTAAGATTTCGTGAACTCCAACATAACTAAGAACCGATGTCTCCTTGATAAGTGTTACGAACTCATTTCCAACCGCCGGAAGTATAATTTTAACAGCCTGCGGAATAATTATAAGTCTCATTGCCATAGCCTTACTCATACCAAGGGACCTTGCTGCCTCCATCTGCCCTTTATCTACGGCCTGAATTCCACTACGGATTACTTCAGACATGTATGCTGCGCTGTTAAGTCCACATACGATTATAGCAGGAATAATAAGATTCGCCCATTTAAAGTAAAATACATGTCTCTGTATAAACTCCGGTAGCCCATATGCAAAAATAAGCGCCTGTACTAGCATAGGAGTACCCCTAACTATATCTACGTATATCTTTGAAATCCAGCTAATAAATTTATTTCTAGATGTTCTCATAAGTGCAATCAAAAGTCCGACTGCAGAGCCGATGATAACTGATAATATACTTACAAATACTGTTGCGGGGATTCCATGACATGAAACTAGAAAACCTGTGATATAAGCGT
>ERZ772906.730-NODE-730-length-18835-cov-3.678381_pt1 | contig 18835 bp, 25 predicted proteins | sample MGYA00511338_ERZ772906 | MGnify/ENA primary metagenome ERZ772906 (study PRJEB29015, sample SAMEA2738076) | human oral metagenome | biome: human oral; feature: human-associated habitat; material: saliva | place: China | collected 2212 ... | reverse complement strand
ACAGTAAACAGTAAAGGATATAAGGTGCTTAATAATACACGTGTTATACAAGGTGATAACGTATATGAAAATACAACTTGGGATATATTAAAATGCCTTATGAATAATGACTATGCGATTGATAATATTGCCCTTGGTTGTGGTGGTTCACTATTACAAGGTAATAATAACTCAAGTATAAATAGAGATACTCATAAATTTGCTATGAAATGTAGCTGTGTTAAGATAGATAACAAATTTATTGATGTATCTAAAAATCCAATTACTGATAGTGGTAAGGTAAGTAAAAAAGGAAGACTTGACCTTATAAAAGATGCAAATGGAGAGTATAAGACAGTAAATATTACATATTTACCTGAAAACAAATATCATCCAAATAGCTTACTTACAACAGTATTTGAAAATGGTCAACTTTTAGTTGATTACACACTAGAGCAAGTTATACAAAATGAAGATAAATATTTTGTCCCAGAATTAAAAAGAATTTTTAAGTAGGTGATTTATGTGTTATATCCGTTAAAATTTAGTAAACATTTAGTACCAAAGGTATGGGGAGGTAGAAATTTTGAGAAAATTCTTAAAATTGATACTCCGGATAATAAAATTATGTATGGAGAGTCTTGGGAAATATCATCACATCCTAACGGTATGAGCTATGTTGTAAATGGTAGTCTAAAAGGCAAAAGTTTAGAGCAAATATTTTTAGAATATAAAAAAGAATTTTATAAAAAGTATGGATATGAGGACTAGAAATGAATAAATTTTTAAAATTATTGTTAATTTTAGCGATTACACCTATAATTTTAGCAACAGCAGGTTTTGTTATATTACCGTCATCTGTTTTTGCTTATATTAGAGACGGTAAAGAAGTTTTTATCGGATCCTATATGGTTTATACCTTTGCTTTGATAAATGCAGTATTATCATTCTTTGGAATAACATATTTGAGAAGAGTTAGAAAGAAATTTAATGACGAAAACTATCCAACAGGTGTAACTGTTGTAGCTTTTGTAAATCTGCTTATTTCTATTATGTGTAATTACTTTACATTTTCAGTTTTAAAACTTATGTTAAAAAATTCAAAAATGGAAATTCCATTTTATGTAATTAGATTAGTTTTCACTTTAATTGCAATTTTAACTGCAATATACGGAATTTATTTAAGAAGAGTAAATAAAGAAAGCGAATTTGCAATAAGAAATAAATGGACAATGAGTAATGATATAGTTTTCGGATTCGCAAATAAATTTTCAGGAATTGTCTTTATTGCAGGTGGAATTTTTATCTTAATAGTATCTTGGATAATAGGCAATCAAAGTCAATTATATATAACAACACTGTTTACACTAATAATTTGTGCAATATCATCAAACTATATAAGTAGAACAATAGGTATGAAATACAAAATGATGTATAAGGAAAAAGATAAGAAAATATAGATTAAAAAAAGAAGTCTTAAGCGACTTCTTTTAATTTGTATCTTTTTATGAATATTCCTAGTAGTGTATAAAATACTATGAATACAACTTGTGATGCAACAAATAGTAAAAATTTTTCAAAATTTATTTCTTCTAAAAACTTTACAAAATAATATTGTGGCATAAATTTAGAAACATTTATTAATCCTTGTGGTAAGAATTTCATCGGCAAAAATACTCCTGATGAAAATGCCATTATTAATGTGAAAGCAGAATTTACACCGTTTACTACTTTTACATCTTTAGAGATTGATACAAATAATTGTCCAAGTGAAATTGCAGTAAATGAAAATATAAATACTGCTAAACTCATATATACTAAATCAATTTTAGCTATTGATTCATTCACTCTTGAAATTGAAACAACTAAATAAAAACTTGATATTAATATAGATATTATTATCTGAGCTAAAAATTGTTGTAAAGTTTGAGATTTTTGACTATAAGGGGACAAAGCCATTCTTTTTAAAAGGCTTTCTTTTTTAAATTCAGCATCAATATTTATAATTATTGAAATTATACTCATAAAAACTATATAACTTAGGATTAAAAAAGTAGTTTTAAAGGCTTCTTTTCCTTTTTCTTGATTATATAATTTAGTATCTATTATCTTTACATCAATCTCTTTCTTTAATGTATTTATTACCTCTTGTTGATCAACATTTGAATTTATTGCAGACAATGTGTAATTGAGATAACTTTTTAAATCTATTTTTAAAAAGGTTATATATGAAGTTTTTGTTGGTGCTAAAATTGAAATTGCTTTTTTATTATTTAACAAATTTTGTTTAAAATCTTTATTAATTACTATATAAGCTATAATTTTATCCTCAACAATTTGTTTTCTTGCTTCACTTTCTGTAATTTTTTCTTCTTTTACATTATGTTTTTCTTTTAGATAATTTATTAAGGCTTTTGATTCTTCACTTTTATCTTCATCATTTATCATTAAGTCCAGCTTCATAGGTTTAAATTCAACATTATTATCTTTTGAGCTGGTAAATATAATCAACATAACCATAAAAATTATGAAAGAAAATAAAACTGCTTTTATATTTTTAATAAATATTTTCATATAATTTTTAAATATCATTATACTTATGCCTCCTCAAATATATTAATGCAATTCCAAATAGAATTATAGTAAATGGAATTATAAATTTAGCCATTGTAATCAAGTAGCTATTGTCATTTGCGATATTTACACCTAATAGTGCATTTTCCATATAGAATGTTGGATTTATCTTTTTTATTAGAGGGAAAGCTGAAGTTATAGCATTTGTTACACTTGAGCCCATCATTCCTGAAGTATAATTCATTAGAAGAATACATCCAAGTCCAACCATTGTTTTAGTTTCGGTTTTTGCCTTTAGAGCAACTGCAAGGAACATTCCCATAGTTATTCCAAAAATCATAATTAAAAGTAGAGTAATAATTGAAGCAAAATAGTTTGTTATTAAGGTTATCCCAAATACAAGTTTTAAATAAATAATCAATAATGTAGAATTAAAACTTGTAACTATAAGTGCAGATATTATTCCGTTTATTAAATAAGTTGATTTTTTTATTGGAGAAACTAACATTCTTACTGCAAAATCAGACGAATCATATAATATATTATCTATGTAGATAACTCCATCAAACATAGTATATAGACTTACCATAATAATTATTGAAAAAAGTATTGGTTCAACACCTGTAACACCATGGTTTTTGTCCTCTATAAAATCTTTATCAATATTTTTTATAATTTCTTCCTGATTAATTTTAGTTTCATACATTTGTTTTATTTGGTCAAGGATATTTTTAACTACCATAACTTCTGAATTAGATGATATAATTTTTAAAGATAAATCATCTTCTATAAAGGCTTTATATTCTTTGTTTTTTAGATCTGTTTGAACATCTTCTTTTACTTCTTTAAGATTAAGATATGGTATTTGTTTTAAAATATATTCATGGGGATTATTTTTGTTAATTCCAACATTTACCTTATCAAAATTTTTACCCATATTAGGAATTACTAGGCAAAAGAACGTAGCTAAAATCATAGGGAAAAAAGTATTCCAAAATAAATTTAGTTTATCTCTTTTCAAATGTAGCAAATTTACTTTTAAAGCAGATAAAATTCCCATTATTCTCTAAGCTCCTTTCCTGTCATTTCTAAGAAAATATCTTCCAGTTTAGGTTTCTTTGAAAAAATTTCTTCATAAACTACATTGTTTTCATCAAGTAGGTAGATTAATTTTTTAATATTTCCTGTATCAGTTGAATAGTTAAAAGTTACTTGATTTTCCTTTGTTTCAACAGCAATTACTTCATCTTGTTTTTCCAAAATAGAAATAATTTCGGGCTTTATAAAACCTACAACTGTAATCTTTTCTTTTACACTTACTCCATTAATCAAAGTTTGCATATCTCCGGTTAAGATATTTTTTCCATTATCCATAATAGAAATTTTATTGCAAAGATATTCAGCTTCATCTAAATAGTGAGTAGTATAAAGAATTGATGATCCATTTTCAGCTAAATTTTTAATTCCATCTAAGATAAACTTTCTGCTTTGAGCATCTACTGCAACTGTTGGCTCGTCTAAAATTACAAGTTCAGGCTTATGTGAAATACCACAAGCGATATTTAAACGTCTTTTAAGCCCACCTGATAGCTTCTTTTCCAACATTTTTTCATGACTTTGAAGTCCTGTAAATTCAATAGCTTCATTTACAAGCCTTTTTCTTTCATTTTTATTAGATATATATAGACCACAAAAATAGTCGATATTTTCTTTTACAGTTAAATTATTAAAAACAGCAAGTTCTTGAGGAACAATTCCAATTTTTTTCTTAATTTCATATTCATTAGAAATATCTTTTTTTCCAAAAACTTCAATAGTTCCACTGTCATATTTCAAAAGAGAAAGCATACACATTATTGAAGTCGTCTTTCCACAACCGTTTGGACCTATAAGTCCAAGTACATCTCCTTTTTCAAGAGATAAATTAAAATGGTCTAAAACAATTTTTTCTTTAAATTTTTTTATTAAATCTTCTATTTTTATAATCATAATTATCACCTCACCAATATTATATCAACAAATTTTTTTAAAAATTAGTGTATTATGTAATTTTATCAATATGACAAATGTAATTTTTTGAAAAATATGGTAAAATAGTTATAATAGTTTTTAAATGATTATTGTTTTATTTATTTTAAATTAGATGGAGATATTATGGTATTTTTAAAGTATTTTTTATTAAATTTTTTGTTTTTATTTTCAGAAAAAATGGGTTTTGCTAATGTTGCAATTTTTAGTTTGATTTCGTTAATTTTTGTGCTTATAGTTGAAATTAAGGAAAATATATATTATAGTTTAGCCTTGTCGGTAATTTTCTTGATAATAATTTACTATTTTCCGGAATTTAGATTTTTTAGTTTTTCATTTATTTATGCAATTTACAGCAAATCAATATACAATATCCCAATATTCTTCGTGTTTTTAATTACAAAAGAAGTTGACTTTTTAACATTGTCTTTACTAATTGTTTGTCTATCTCAATATGATAGGGAGCTATATGAAAGAAAAGTTTTTTATCATAGAGAGTTTTTAAATTTCTATAAGACAAATTATAAATTACAAAAGAACTTAAAAAGTATGTATCTTGAAGAAGAAAAAAAGAATTATGAAAGTATATTAAAAGAAAGAGAAAAAATTTCAAAAGAATTACATAATTCAATAGGACATACAATTTCAGCTTCCGTTTTAGAACTAAGGGCATTGGAATTAATATGTGATGATGAAGAGATAAAAACTTCAGTTATAAGAATTAGGGAGAATTTATCAGGTGGATTAGTTGATATAAGAAAAATAATTCATAATATGTATAAATCTGCTTTTGACTTAGAAAGCTCTATTGAAAAAATTATAAATGTTCCAAATGTAAAGTCAAAATTAATATATAGAGTTAAAACAAAGATGAATGAAAATTTAAGTTTTGACATTTTAAGCATTGTAAAAGAGGCATTTTCTAATTTTATTAAACATTCAAATGGAGATAGTTTTACTGTTAGAATAATAGAAAATGAAAATTCTTATATAATTACGATTTTTGACAATGGAAAAAATATTAATATAGAAAAAAATGACGGTCTTGGTATTTTATCGATGGAAGAAATAGCAAAAAAATATAATGGGCTATTCAATGTTATTACAGATGATGGATTTAAGATAAATATTGCAATAGATAAGGGAGAGAATAATGAAAATTTTAATGGTTGATGATGATTTATTAGTATTAAATGCTTTAAGCACCATATTAGGAAAAAGTGGATTTGAAATTGTGCTTGCAACAACAGATTCTAAAAAAGCTGTTGAAACTTATAAAGAAAGTGAAATTGATGTAGTAATTTTAGATATTAGAATGAAAGAAGTAAATGGAGTTGATGTTGCAATAGAAATTTTAGAATATGACAAAGATGCCAAAATAATGCTCTTAACAACTTTCAATGATAGAGATGATATAATTAGAGCTTTAAACAAAGGTGTTTTAGGAGTTATTTTAAAGGATAATGTTGCATCACTAATTCCTGCGATAGAAAGTGTAAGTCTTGGAAATAAAATTTTAGATAATGAACTGAATTTAAAAAATCTTTTTAATACTACAAAAAAAGATTTTAATCTTTTAACTCAAAAAGAGATTGAAATATTAGAACAAATTGCTAAGGGATTATCTAATAAAGAAATCTCTGAAAAATTATTTTTAAGTGAGGGAACTGTTAGAAATTATATTTCAGGAATTTTAGAAAAGTTAGAACTTAGAGATAGAACGCAACTTGCAATATATTATTATACGAAGTAATTGAAAGGAGAATATGGTGTTTAAAGAAAAATATTCTAAATTCTTTGAAAAAATTGGAAGAAGTAAATTTATGGTGTTATCAACATCAAAAGATGACTTTGTAACATCAAGAATGGTGAGTATAATTGTAATAGATGGAAAATTTTATTTTCAAACGGATAAAAACTTTAAAAAATATAATCAGATAATTGCAAATCCTAATGTATCTTTGTGTATTGATAATATTCAGATTAATGGGATATGTTGTGATGTCGGGAAACCTATTGAAAATAAAACATTTTGTGAAATATTTAAAGAAAAATATCCAAGTTCATACAAAAATTATTCACTTTTAGAAAATGAACGTTTATTGGAAATTGAACCTATATATATTGAATGTTGGAATTATATTGAAGGAGTGCCTTATATAGAAGTGTTTGATGTTAAAAATAAAAAATATACTATGAAAAAATATGTAAGATAAAAAGCCAACATTTCGATGGCTTTTTGTCTTGAAACAAGGAGGTTTCAGGTTACCTATTTGATTAAAAGGGAGCTATCAATCATTATGTTTATAATAATCTAATTCTTTTTCTGAATGAGCAACAACGACTGAACAAGTAATATCACCTAAAATATTAATTGCTGTTCTAATCATATCAAAAATTCTATCAATTCCTGCTACCAATGCGATTCCTTCAACAGGAAGTCCTACACTTTGCAGAACCATTGTAAGCATAATTACTCCCGCTCCGGGAACTCCTGCTGTTCCAACCGAGGCAAGAGTTGTAGTAAGTACAATTACAACTTGTTGTTGCAGAGATAAATTTATTCCATAAACCTGTGCAATAAATAGTGCACATACACCTTGATAGATTGCAGTTCCATCCATATTTATAGTTGCACCTAAAGGCAGAACGAAACTTGCGATTGGTTTTGAAACACCCATTTCTTCTTCTGCTGTTTCCATAGAAACAGGAAGTGTTCCTGCTGATGAAGCAGTTGAAAAGGCTACAAAAAATGGAGTTGAAGCTTTTCTAAAAAAAGTTCTGACTTTCATTTTTGTAAAGATTTTTATAGATGATGAATACACTAAAAGTGCATGAATTATACTAGCTAAATAAACTATAAAAATTACTTTAATTAATGGAATTATAACTTTTGGTCCATTATTTGCAATAACTGGAGTAATTAAACCTAATACTCCAATTGGAGCAAGTTTCATTATTCCATTTGTAATTGAAATCATCGCATTTGATATTCCATCAAAAAATGCAAATACCGGTTTTGATTTTGTTTCTCCTAATGATAGAAGTCCACCGCCAAGTATCAATGCAAATACTATAATTTGTAACATACTTCCATCAACTATTGACTTCATAGGATTTGATGGAATTATATTGATTAGAGTATCTATAAAATTAGGTGCTTCATTTACTTTTACTTCTTTTAAAGTTGTAGGTAGAGTGAATCCTGAACCGGGTTTTAAAACATTAGTAAATGCTAAACCCAGAATGATGGCAAAGGTAGTTGTTAAAAAATAAAATACAAAAGTTTTTAAACCTATTTTTCCAAGTTTCTTTATATCTTTTAATTCAGCAACTCCAACAACTAAAGATGAAAATACTAAAGGAACTATTACTAATTTAATTAAATTAAGAAATATTGTTCCAATAGGTTTAAAATAAGCATCAGCAATTTTTGGATTTGATTGTAAACACAGACCTAAAGCTACACCGATGAAAAGTGCAATTATAATCTGTAAGGGTAATGATATTTTCTTTCTTTTTTTCATGGTTATTCCTCCTATAATAATTTATTACTATAACACAATGCACCTATATTATATCATATATTTAAATAAAATAAAATATCTTTATTGATAAAATTCGTCACGGTAAATTATTTTCCTGCAATTTTTAATAAAAATTTATTAAAAAACTAGCATTTTTTTAAATATATTAAATTGTATAGAAATTTTTGTCAAAATATTTTAATAAATATTACTTTATCTTTTTAAGTGTTATATATTTGTAAAAATATTGTATAAATATTTAATTTTAATTGAATAAATTTACAAATTTTGTTATAATACATAGTGAGTGGAGGTGTATTAATTATGAATAAAAATAAATTCGAAAATGGCAGTATTAAGATATCAAACGATATTTTTTATATGATTGCTGCAATGGCAACTATCGAAGTTGAAGGTGTAAAATCTATCGTTGGAATTCCTACCGATGTTGAAAAAATTAATGCAAAAAATTCTAAGAAGGGAATAGAAATTGAATTTCTAGAAAATGGAATTCACATTGGTGTTAAAGTTTCTATAGAATATGGACAAAAATTTGAAGAAATCGTTAAAAAAATTCAAGAAAATATAAAATTAAAAGTAGAAATGATGACAAGTATTAAAGTTTTAGGTGTAAATATTTGTATTGAATCTATTGAAAAGTAGAGTGTTTATATGACTAGAAGTGAAGCACGAGAATGGTGTATGAAGTTGATTTATCAATTAAGTATACATAATAATTTTAAATGTGACGAGATAGAAAGTTTTATAGAGTATTTCGATTTGCCTAGTAGCGAGGTTAAATATATTAGAAAAAATTGTAAATCTATAATAGATAATCTTGATAACATTGATAATATTATAAAGGAAAACTTGGAAGGCTGCTGGAATTACAATAGAATAGCTAAAATTGATTTGGCAATTCTTAGAGTTGCAGTAAATGAAATTTATTACTTAGATGATATTCCTGAAAGTGTTGCAATAAATGAAGCTATAGAAATTGCGAATAAATATTCTACTGACGCTTCATATAAGTTTATAAATGGAATTTTGGGAACTATCGTTAGAGCAAAAAAATAAAATATATTTTTAGGAGGTAGTTATAATGTTACTTAATACTTTATTGTTAGTTGTGTTCGTTGGTATTGTTTTTTCAGGCATAGCTGTGTCAACTTTTTTAGTTGGAACTGAAGGCAACAAGAGATGGATTGTTTATCCAGTTTTCTGTGCGATTTGTATTGGTATATTTTTGTTTTTTAAAAATACTATGAATTTAAATTTCCTACCTTGGAGAAATGCATATTTGATTGTTACATTCTATGTTTCAGCTGTTTGTACATTAATGGCATTTATAGCTATTCCTAAAACATCTTTAAAAGCATTAAAAGAAAGTGTAGTTCCTGCAGTAAGCATATTTACAATTGCCGGAGTTCTTTTAATGATTTACTAAAATAGGAGAGTTTTGATGACAACATTTAAGGTTAAAGAAGTGAGTAAGTATATTTCGAATGTACTTAGGAGAGATTCTTTTTTATCTAACATAAGTGTTGAAGGCGAAGTATCTAATTTTAAAAAATCGGGTGGTCATAGTTATTTTAGTATCAAAGATGATGAAGCTATGCTTAAATGTGTAGTTTTTAAAACTATTCCGATTGCACAAAGTTTGAATCTAACTGACGGACAAAAGGTTGTTGTAACAGGAACTGTTATGACTTATGAAAAAGGAAGCTACTATCAGATTTTATGTAAAAATGTTGAAGAGGTCGGTCGTGGAAATTTATATGAGCAGTTTTTAGCTCTAAAAGAAAAACTTTCAAAAGAAGGTCTTTTTAATGTTGAATTTAAAAAGCCAATTCCGAAATTTCCCAAGAATATAGGAGTTGTTACTGCTAAAAACGGAGCGGCAATTCGTGATATTTTAAATACATTGCGAAGAAGATATAGGATTGCAAATATATATTTTTATCCTGCTAAGGTTCAAGGGATTGGTGCGAGTGATGAAATAGCTCTTGGCGTTAAATATTTAGATTCACTTGATTTTATTGACACAATAATTGTTGGTAGAGGTGGTGGTTCTTTTGAAGATTTGAATGCGTTTAATGATGAAAATCTCATTAGAACCATTTTTAATTGTAAAAAACCTGTTATATCAGCAGTTGGTCATGAGATAGATACAATGCTAACAGATTATGTTGCAGATAAGAGAGCTGCGACTCCGACGGCAGGAGCAGAGCTTTCATCTGTAAGCATGGATGAGATAAAAGAATTTTTAAATCAAGCAGAGAAAAAACTTAATAAAAATATTTTAGAAGAAATTTCTGCTGAAAAAGTTCAGCTTGAACATTTTAAAAAAGAATTGGAATATTACAATCCGGCTAATAGAATTACTACATTGAAAGAAAATCTTGAAAATTTGAAAAAATCTTTGGATGAAAAAATAGTTTCAATTTTTAAATATAATAAACAATTATTAGATTTTAAAAGACAATCTTTGGAGATTATAAATCCGAACAGTATTTTAGATAGAGGATATAGCATTATTTATAATGATAAGAATGAAATTGTAAAGGATATTAAGACTGTAAATGTAGGAGATTCTTTGAAACTTAAAGTTTCTAATGGAGAGATTATTTCCGATGTTAAGGAGATTATAGATGGCAATTAAGTTGGAAAATTATGATAAGGGAATTGAAGAACTTATTAAAATTGTAAATACTTTAGAAAAAGAACAATTAAGTCTTGAAAAAAGTATTGAGCTGTATAAAAAGGGAATGAAACTTCATAAAGAATTAGTTGATATTTTGGAAAAAGAAGAAGGTAGACTATTCTTATTTGATGAAAAGGCTCAAGATGAAGAGGAAAAATTTGTAGAAAAAACTTTAGAAGATGGACAAGTGAGTTTAGAATTATAATGGAAGATTTTATAAAATTAATTCATAATGATAAAAGCATAATTGAGACAAGATTAAATAAAGTTTATGCATATAATAATGAGTTTGAAAAAATGTGTGCTTATTCTTTTTCTGTTGGTGGAAAGAGAATAAGAGCAATTTTGCTTTTAGAGGCTTTTAAAATTTGTAGGGATATTTCAGATATAGCTATAGACTTTTCAGTTGCTTTAGAGCTTATTCATAACTATTCTTTAGTTCATGATGATTTACCTGAAATGGATGATGATAAATTTAGAAGAGGAGTATTATCTGTTTATGGCAAATATGGACAGTCAAATGCTGTTTTAGTAGGAGATGAGCTTTTAAATAATGCAAATTTAATTATGTTTAAAGCCATTAAACAACTTGAAAATATTGATGAAATCAAAAATGCTGTTTCTGCAAGTGAAATAATTTTAAATTCAAGTGGAATAAATGGAATGATTTATGGTCAGTTTTTAGATCTTGAAAATAATGTAGAGAATTTAAGTGATATTGAAAAGATTAATTCTCTAAAGACAGGAGAACTTTTTAAAGCTGCAATTTTAGCGGGAGCAAAACTTGGTGGAGCAAGTGATAATGATTTAGCACATTTGGAGATTTACGCCAAAAACCTAGGTTTAGTTTTCCAACTTCAAGATGATTTATTCGACTATGATGAGGATGTTGAGTTAAATAAAAAAACTTTTGCAACCGTTCTGGGAAAGAGTGAAGTTGAAAAGAAAATTGAAGAACAAAATAAGATTTCATTGCAAGAAATTAATAAAATTTCAGGAAGAAAAGAATTTTTTGTAAATTTCATTGATTATATGGCAAAAAGGACTTACTAATGGAAAGAGCAGATATTTGTTTAGTTAATCTAGGTCTTGCAAAATCAAGAACTCATGCAAAGAGGATTATTACAGAAAAAAGAGCTTTTTATGATGGTAAAATTATAGAAAAAGTTTCAATGATGATTGAAAAACCTGAATTAGTAATAGTAAAAGCAACTTTTGAAGATAGTTATGTTGGAAGAGGAGCTATTAAGTTAGACTCTGCAATTAAAAACTTTAAACTTGATTTGGAAAATTTAATCTGTATGGATATTGGTGCATCAACAGGGGGATTTACTCAAATTATGTTAAATGCAAATGCAAAGAAAGTTTATGCAATAGATGTCGGAACAGATCAATTAGCAAAGAGTTTACTTGCTGATGATAGAGTAGTAAGTTTAGAAAATATAAATTTTCGATATTTAGATTTTGAAGTTATAGGAGAGAAGCTTGATTTTATTTCTATCGACGTTTCTTTTATTTCTTTAAAATATATTTTTGAAAATTTGTATAAATTTTTAAAAGAAGATAGTCAAATTGTGGCACTAATAAAACCACAATTTGAATGTGAGGGAAAGAGCTTAAATAAAAAGGGAATAGTAAAGTCTGAAAAAGTTATAGAAAATGTAATTGAAAAGGTCAGACTTTATGCACTTGGAAATAAGCTCGAAATAATTTCCATAATTGATTCTCCAATACTCGGCGGAGATGGAAATAAAGAAAAATTAGCACTTATTAAAGGGATTTTTTAAGAGGTTTTATGAAAAAATATACAAGACAGAGAATTATTTTAGATTTAGTTGAAAATAATGAGATAAAAACACAAGAAGAGCTTTCAGAATGTTTGGAAAAAAAGGGGATTCGTTCTACACAAGCTACAGTTTCAAGAGATATAAAGGAATTAAAAATTTTAAAGGTACAAACTAAAAATGGAGAATACAAGTATAAGGTTGTAGATTCTATTTATGACTCTTTAGATGAAAGGTTGAGTAAGATATGTAAACTTGCTATTTTGTCTATAAAGCATAATGGAGACGTGATACTTATAAAGACTATTCCATATACTGCAAGTGTTTGTGGTTCATATATAGAGAATGCAAAGTTAAAAATGGTAAGTGGAATTGTAACTGGAAATGATACCATTTTTATTGCAATTGACGATAAAATTTTTCTAGATTCTGTAGTTGAAGATATAAGAAAACTTGTAAGGTAGGGATTTTATGTTATCTGAATTATATATAAGAAATTTAGCAATTGTCGATGAAATAAAAATTTCCTTTACTGAAGGACTTAATATTTTAACAGGAGAAACAGGAACCGGTAAATCTATAATTATCGGTGCTATTTCTTTGCTTTGCGGTGGAAGAGCTAATACTTCATCTATTGGTAAACGTAGTGATACCGCTTATGTTGAAGGAGTATTTTTTCTATCTGATTATGACGAGAAAATTTTGAGAAATAAATTTGATTTGCTGGGTTTAGATATAGAAATTGAAGATAATATGTTGGTTATTTCAAGAACTATAAGTAAAAATGGAAGATCAGTTTCAAAGATAAATAACAGAACTGTAAATAATTCTGTTCTATCTGATATTATGTTGAATATTCTAAATGTTTGTGGACAACATGATAGTTATACATTATTTAATAGATCTGACTTTGTTGAAATTTTAGATAGTTTTTGCGATGATGAGTTTAGAAAAAAATTAAAAGAATTAGAAATGTTATATGATAAAATAAAAAAGGCAAGTTCTAATTTTAAAAAATTAAAGAATAAAGTAAGTAATTTTGATGAAAATGTTGAAGAAATAAAATCAGAAATTGAAGAGTTAAACAGCTTGGAACTTGAAACTTTGGATGAAGAATTTATTGAAAATGAAATTGATAAATTTAATAATAGTCAAACCATTTTAGGTTGTTGTGGAAATTTAGTTGAGGTTTTTGATGGAGAAAATTCAGAAGTAAATGCCTTTTCCATCTTGAATGAAATAAGTAGAAATCTTGTTATACTTGAAGAAAATGATAAGAATTTAAAATTCAGTGAAGATTTTGAAAATATTTCTTTTGAATTGAGAGAACTTTTTACAAATATTCAAGATTATTATTCAAGTATTTATATTGACGAAGAAAGACTTGTGATTTTACAGGAAAAATTTAATCTTTTAAATGACTTGAAAAGGAAACATAAGACAGATAAAAAAGGACTTATAAAATATAAAAATTCATTAGAGGAAGATTTATATTTGCTTGAACATTCAAAAGATTTGTTATTTGAAGAAAACAATAAACTTAAAAATTTAAGTGAAGAATATAAGAAAATTGCTACAGAAATTTCAAATTCCAGAAAAGAAGTTGCAAAGAGAATGGAAAAATTAATTGAAAAAGAACTTTTGGATTTGGATTTAAAAAATTCAATCTTTAAAATAGACATAAAGACAAATAATAAAATTACAAATATCGGTTTTGATGAAGTTACTTTTTTAATTTCTACAAACAAGGGTGAAGAACTTCAAGAAATATATAAAATCGCATCTGGTGGGGAACTTAGCAGAATTATGTTAGGATTTAAGAAGGTTCTATCCGACAGAGATAAGATAGCAACTCTTGTTTTTGATGAAATTGATACGGGTATAAGTGGAATAACCGCTCAAATTGTTGGAGAAAAACTTGCAGAAATTTCAAAAAATCATCAACTTCTCGTAATTTCTCATTTACCACAGATTTCAGTTTTATCTGATACACATTTCATAATAAGTAAAGAAACTGTTGGAGATATAACTTTATCTAAAGTTTTATGTGCAAATTACGATGAGAAAGTTATGGAAATTTCAAGACTTATAGGTGGTGCAAATATTAATGAAACAACTATAAGACAATCTAAGGAAATGATTGAAATTGCAAATGAAAAAAAGGAAAGATTAAGATGTATAGAAAAGTAAAATCGGAAGAAATTTTTGACGGAAAAATTTTGAATTTAAAACTTGAATACTTTGAAAAAGATAATAAAATTTTAAAAAGAGAAATTGTAGAGCATAAGGATGCAGTTGCAATTTTTCCAATTGACGAAAAAGGATATGTATATTTAGTTAAACAATTCAGATTTCCAATTCAAGAAAATTTTTTAGAAATTCCGGCCGGACTTGTAGAAGTAGGAGAAAATTACGAAGATACGGCACTTAGAGAGTTACAGGAAGAAATAGGATTTAGTTCAAAAAAATTGGAGAGAATTTTTGAGGGTTACACAAGTGTTGGATTTTGTACAGAAAAAGTTGTAATTTTTAGAGCTGACAATTTATTCTTTTCAAAATTGCCGGAAGATGAAGATGAGAATTTGAGTGTAGTTAAAATTCGTTTTGATGATTTAAAAAAAATGTATTTTAATGGAGAAATAAAAGATTTTAAAACAGCAATAGCTATTTTAAATGAAATAAATAGGGGGTAATATGGATTTTATAATGGAACATTTAATTGTTGGAATTGCAGTAATGTTTGTAATTATAGCTTGTAGAGTTTTTCAAGCAAATGTTGCTTTAGCATTGGGAGATGATACTCCGAAATTGAATGGATCAACTAGCTTAAATCCTGTAAATCACATTGATTTGGTAGGGTTTATTTGTTTTTTAGTTTTTAAATTTGGCTGGGCGAAGCCGTTAGAAGTAAATGTATCTAAATTTAAAAATAGATTTTGGGGTAAAATAATTTACTCTTTATCAAATGCTTTTATGTGCTTTTTAATAGCTTTGATTTCAGCAATAATATATATAATTATAGGCTCTAATAGTGGATTTTTATTTTTACTTTTTAGAGATATATTTTCAATCAGTATAGTATTTGGAATTATAGGATTGATTCCATTGCCACCTTTTGATGGAGCGATTTTTGTAAGTGCGTTTTTGTCAAGAGAAGTTGAATATGAATACTTTAAACTTTCAAATTATACAACTTTTATTTTACTTGCATTGATATTGACAAGGACTTTTGGAACATTTTTATCACCTGTAGTTAATACAGTTGGGAAATTTATAATTAAACTTGCGTATATGTTGGTGATGTAATGCAATTAACTGTAAATTTAGATGCTTATTCAGGACCTTTGGATTTGTTGCTCGATTTAATTTCAAAACAAAAGGTTGATATTTACGATATTGAAATAAGTAAAATTACTAAACATTATCTTGAGGCAATAGAAAATTCTGTTTATAGTGAAGATACTGATATATCCGCTTTTTTGCTTATGTCAAGTACATTGGTTGAAATAAAGTCCAGAAGTTTGATTCCGAAAAACACAGATGAAGATGAGGATGAAATTGTTACAAAAGAACAATTGGTTGAAAGACTTATTGAATATAGAAAGTTCAAAAAAGTAGGAGAATATTTTAAAAACTTGGAAATAGAGGGAAGCAAAGCATATTCAAAAATGCAATCTGATATAACTGAATATATGACTGAAGATAAGGAAATTATTTTAAATACAGATGTTGATGTGTTGCTTTCTTTAATGGAAAATATTATAAATCAGTATCGAAATAAAAGTGATGAAAATTCTTTTGAAAAAATTATAGAAAAAGATTTATTTCCGATTGAAAAATACATTTCAATGATAAAGGATAAAATCTTTGAAAAAAAAGAACTTTATTTTGAGGATTTAATTTTTCAAGATGGAACAAAAAGTGAACTTATCACGATTTTTATTTCTATTTTAGAGCTTGTAAAGAATAATATTATCAATATTTTTCAAGATAAAGATAAAAATATTAAACTTAATTTAGTGGGGGATGAAGTTGAATAGTAGAGAATGTAAACAAGTTATCGAACAGTTGTTGTTTGTTTATGGAGATCCTTTAAAGATTGATGATATTGCTAAAGTTTTGGATATCTCTGTAAAAGATGCTACTGCTTATGCTGATGAACTTGTAGAAGAATTTGAATTTCAAAAAAGGGGACTTGTTATTCAAAAAATTTCCAATCATTATCAGATAAAGACAAGAAAAGAATATCACGATATTATTTCTAAACTTTTCGAAAAAGTTACAATGAAACATTTAACTAATTCAACTTTAGAAACTTTGGCTATAATTGCATATAAACAACCAATTACAAGACAGGAAATTGAAGAGATAAGAGGGGTTAAATGTAATAGTTCTATTGATACCTTACTTGCAAAGGACTTTATTGCAGAGGCTGGTAGGCTTGATAGAATAGGAAAACCAATTATTTATAAGACAACTTTAAATTTCTTAAATCAATTTAATTTAAAATCTTTAAAAGATTTACCTGACATTGAAAAATTTATTTCAGATGAAGAAAAAAATCAAATAGTTGAAGATGAAAATAATGTGGAAATAGAAAATGAGAATAAATAAATTTATTGCAAATTCCGGATATTGTTCAAGAAGAAATGCAGATTTACTTTTAGAACAGGGAAAAGTTTTGGTAAATGGAAAAGTTGCAAACAAAGGGATTGAGGTTTCAGAAAATGATGAAATTTTAATTGAAGGAAAAAAAATTTGCTTAGAAGAAGCTAAAAAATATTATCTTTTAAATAAGCCTGTTGGATATTCCAGCACAGCTAAAGCTCAATTTCAAGAAAAAATTGTTTTGGATTTAATAGACTCTAAAGAGAGAATTTATCCTGTAGGAAGGCTTGATAAGGATAGTTTTGGACTTTTACTTTTAACTAATGACGGAGATTTAGCTTTTAGATTGACACATCCAAAGCATAATGTAGAAAAAGAGTATATTGTTAAGGTTGATAAGGCTTTAAAAGAAAATGATTTAAAAAAACTGTCGTCAGGAATAATGCTTGAGGGAAGAATAACAAGAGAAGCAAGATTTGAAATTTTTGACTTTAAAAATAATATAGTAAAAGTTTTTCTAAAAGAGGGAAGAAATAGACAGATAAGAAAAATGTTTAAAATTTTAGGCTATAATGTTATTTCTTTAGAAAGAGTTGCCTTTGGTAAAATAAAACTTGGAAAATTAAAATTAGGAAGTTACAGAGAACTTAATAGAGAAGAGATTGAATATTTAAGGAGTTTATAATGATAGGATTAAAAAATGCCACTCCGGAAGAATTTGAAGAACTATATGTAAAATATGGAATAGGTGGAAGTATGGATTTATCCATTCCGACTTTTTATTTCAGTTTAGTTATGGAAGAAAATATAATCGGATATGTAAAATTAACTTTTAGAGATGAAGATTATTACTTGGAAGAAATAAAATATGATGAAGGAATGGAAAGATTTAATAGATTTTTTATAAAATGTATTGCTTATAAAGTATATACCAAGAAAAAGAAGAGTTTCTATTCTAGATTATTTTTTGAAGGAATTTCAGGAGTAACTAAAATAGAAGATGATTTATACATTTATGATGTTGAAGAAATTTTAGAACAAGGAAAGTGTTGTAGTGGCTGTAATAAATAGTACAAAAAATTTAATAGAATTTTTTATGAGTAATTATGTCAAAGATGTTAAAATTGCAGTTGATATGACTGTTGGAAATGGGTTTGACTCTAAAAATATTTTAGAAATATTAAAACCTGAAAAACTATATTGCTTTGATATACAACAAGAAGCTTTGGATAATTCTAAAAAATTACTTGAACAATATTCTAATTTTGAGTTAATTTTAGAAAACCATAAAAATTTTGATAAATTTGTAAAAGAAAATATTGATTTTGCAATTTATAATTTGGGTTATCTACCAAAAGGAGATAAGAATATAACTACAAACGCAGTCGATGTTGAAAAAAGTTTGAAAAAATTATTGGGAAAATTAAATAAAAACGGAGTAATTTTTATAACTTTCTACATAGGACATTTATGTGGACAAATAGAGAGTGCAGAGATTTCAAGGGTTTTAAAAAATTTGGAACAAAAAGAATTTACCGTTCTTAAATTTTTGTTCGAAAATCAAAAAAATAATCCACCTTATGTGGTTATGATTCAAAAGCGTTAGAGGTATTTATGATTGAGATTTTAGT
>ERZ772906.729-NODE-729-length-18852-cov-4.194659_pt1 | contig 18852 bp, 15 predicted proteins | sample MGYA00511338_ERZ772906 | MGnify/ENA primary metagenome ERZ772906 (study PRJEB29015, sample SAMEA2738076) | human oral metagenome | biome: human oral; feature: human-associated habitat; material: saliva | place: China | collected 2212 ... | reverse complement strand
CTTTCGAGCCGGCACAAAACGCCCTTATACAACCGGTACTCACAAAGGAGGTGATATACCTGCCCCTGAGTGTATCACAACTTAGTGGTTGTTGTTGTTACCTGGGTTGCCAGGGTAAGGGATAAGCGTTTCATTACCGTTGCCATTACCGTTACCGTTACCGTTACCGGTGGTGGGGCTAGGTGAAGCGGTAGGAGCCTGGGTGGCTGGAGCCGAGTACTGGCCCACCGTCAAAGTAATCTCAGCGCCGCTATCCACAGTAGCGCCAGCCTCAGGGCTTACGCTAAGCACCTTACCGTTCTGATCCTGCTGAGTAGTGGTCTGCTGGTTAATGGTGATCACCGTAAAGCCAGCGCTAGTTAGCGCCTTCTTAGCTTCATCAGTGCTCATACCCACCAGGTTCTGCGGCACCACCAGGCGGCCCGAGGCAACCTGTAGGTTCACAGTAGAGCCGCGCTTAGCCTTGGTGCCAGCTGCCGGGTCAGTAGAAACCACGTTACCGGACTTAACCCCACCGGCGTCGACAGTAGTAACGTCACCAACTGTGAAACCAGCCTTTTCCAGGGCATTGCGGGCATCACCCTGAGTCTGTCCAGCCACGTTAGGCACTGCCACAGTGGCAGAACCAGAGGAGAAGTGCACCTCAACCTTGGTACCTGGGGCAGCCATCGTGCCCGCACCAGGATCATAGGAAACTACCTGGCCCTCAGGGATCGTGTCAGAAGAAACATCAGCGCCACGCTGGAAAGCTAAGCCCACGCCCTCAAGGGTGCTACGAGCCCCAGCCTCATCCTTACCGGTAAGGTCGGGCACAGACACCGCCGATTGGGTTGGGGAGGCAGTAACTTCCTTAGATGGGCTACCCCCAAACACGCCGGCCGCAGCCAACGCCCCCACCAGCGCCAATAGCGCCACCAAGGTAATTAGGCCAATAATCAGCAGCTGCTTCTTCTTACGCTTAGCAGCCTCTTCCTCAGCCTGACGGGCGGCTTCCTCATCCTTAACCTTAGGGATAGAGCCGGTGTTAGTTGCTGCAGGGGCAGAGGGAACGCCCGGAGTGGGGGCAATAACCGTCGTCGCCTGCTGCCAAGTCTCAGTAGCCGGGGCGTTAACCTGCAAACCACGGATAGCTGCCTGCAAATCTGCACGCATCTGGTCAGCGTTCTGGTAGCGATCCTCACGGTGCTTAGCCAGCGCCTTCATCACCACGCGGTCCATGGATTCGGGCACGTCCGGGGCAATTTGCGACGGCGGCACCGGCAACTCACGCACATGCTGGTAGGCAATGGCCACAGCCGAGTCACCCTTAAAGGGCGGGCGGCCAGTTAACAGCTCATAAAGCAGGCAACCGCAGGAATAAATATCCGAGCGGGCATCAACCACCTCGCCGCGCGCCTGCTCAGGAGACAGGTACTGGGCGGTACCCACCACCGCATGGGTCTGGGTTACCGTAACCGCACTATCTTCAATAGCGCGCGCAATACCGAAGTCCATGACCTTCACCTCGCCGGTGTTGGTCAACATGATGTTTCCAGGCTTAATATCACGGTGCACAATGCCGTTACGGTGCGAGTAGCCCAGCGCCTGTAGCACGCCAGAAACAATCTCGCCAGCCTCATCAATCGGTACCGCTTCGCCCTCGCTTAGCAGCTCACGTACCGTGTGGCCCTGCACATACTCCATAACAAGGTAGGGCACAGTCTGGGTGGAGCCATCGGCGCGAGTAACTACCTCTTCACCAAAGTCATACACGCCCACAATCGCAGGGTGGTTCAAAGCGGCAGCACTTTGCGCTTCACGACGGAAACGCGCCTGGAAAGTAGGGTCTTCAGCAATATCGCTACGTAGTAGCTTGATTGCCACAGTGCGAGATAGACGCTTATCGCGACCGAGGTACACCTCAGCCATGCCGCCACGGCCGATCAGTTCAAGCACCTCATAGCGTCCTGCCAAGACTTTAGAGATACGTGCTGTCACAATGCCTCCTGGGCAATAGATATGGAGGGGGCGCCAGCCTCGCGAGAGGCAAACTCTGCAATATTCGAAACACTGTGCGCACTAGCAGGCGGCATGTCACCACCGTCTAACGCGCGTACCGGAACCGCAAAAGCGCTTGCAGCCAGTCCAATTAGAAGTAACACCAAGAACAATACTGCCACGAGAACAATGGCATAGGTACCCGTGGACAAATTCGTGGGATTAGAGCTTTGCAGCAGATCCCACAAGGAATTGGCACCCGGGTTAGATTTAGGCATTCGCGAATGAGGCTTGTTACTAATCGGAGTGCCCTTAGCTGCTGTCTTGGGCTCATGCTGAACCTGAGCCCAGTTCTGCGGCGGGTTCCAGGTGGTGGCGTCGTCGCTAGGCAGAGCAATAATGATGCGGTCTAGACGGCGGGCCAAATCCTGGGCGGTAGTGGGCCGGTCAGCGGGTTTCTTAGACAGCAGCGTGTAAATCAATTCACGCACATTTGCCGGCACCTGCTCAGGTAGCTCAGGAACCGGGTCGTTAACGTGCGCGTAAGCAATATCCACTGCGGTAGCGCCGGTGAACGGACGTACCCCAGCTAGTGCCTCATAAGCGATAACACCCAGCGAGTACAGGTCGCCGGCGGCGGTAGCGGCGGCGCCGGTAGCCTGCTCAGGGGCAAGATACTGGGCGGTACCCATAACCATGCCGGTGGCGGTCATGGGCAGCTGGTTGGCTCCAGAGGAAATACCAAAATCCAGCAGCTTAGCTAGTCCCTCCTGGTTAACCAGGATGTTGGAGGGCTTAACGTCGCGGTGCACCACGCCAGCCTCGTGCACCACCTGCAGGGCGCGGGCGGTTTGGGCCAGCAACGGCAAAATCACGCTGGGGGGTAGGGTGCCCTTCTCAGCGATCAGCTCTGACAGGGGCTTACCCTGCACCAGCTCCATAATGATCCAGCCAGAGCCATCAGCCTCACCATAGTCAAGCACCATGGCTAGGTTAGGGTGGCGCAGGCCGCGAGCATTTTTAGCTTCGGTGCGTAAACGCTGCAAAAACAGCTCGTCACCAGCTAATTCGGGGCGCATTACTTTGGCGGCTACAACACGTCCAGATCGTAGATCTTGAGCACGCCAAACTTCACCCATGCCGCCCATGGCGATGCGTTCGATCAGGCGGTAGCGGTCCTGAAGTACTAGTCCAGCTTCTGGTTTAATCATTGCTGCGTTGCCTTAAAGACAGTGGCTGCGATAGGGGCAGCTTCACTACCGCCAGTACCCGTGTCAGCGGTCTGATCGCCGCCATCGAGTACGACAGCGATGGCAATGGTTGGAGCCTGCCCGGAAGGACCAGCGTAGCCAATAAACCAGGTGACGGGGCCGCCGTCGCTACCGGTTTCAGCCGTACCAGTCTTACCCGCTACATCCATGCCATCAACCTGAGCCAAGGTACCGGTTCCCGAAGCAACCACCTGGACCATCATGGTTTTAAGCTGTCCCGCAACCGTCGAAGAAATGGGGGAGCGTGCCACCTTTGGGCTGGTGGTGGAAATGACCGAAAGCTTGTCGTCCAAAGTACGCTTAACCAGGTAGGGCTGCATCTGGTTACCGTCGTTTGCCACCGTGGCAGCAATCTGGGCCATTTGCAGAGGAGTTACACGTACGGACTGCTGCCCGATACCCGCCATTGCCAATTCAGCTTGTGACTTGACTGGCGGGAAGCTGGAGGGGGTAACCGTCAAGGGGATCGACGACGACGTGTTGAAGCCCCAGGCTTCAGCCTCGCGGGTGAGTTCCTGCTCGCCTACGTTCATAGCTAGCTGAGCGAAGGTGGTGTTGCAGGACTCGGCGAAGGCGTAAGTCAGAGTGACTTTACCGTTACCGCAGGACTCACCCGCATAGTTTTGCAACTGGTGGGTGGTGCCCGGAAGGGTGACGGTGTCAGGGGCGTCAACTTGGGAATCAGGGGTGACCTTACCCAGGCGCAGTGCGGCTGAGGCGGTAATTACCTTGAAGGTAGAACCAGGTGGGTACAGGTCACCGCCAATGGTGCGGTTGATCAGCGGGGTGGCGCTGTCAGAGTTGAGCTGCTTCCAGGCGGTATCGGCAGTGGTGCCGTCGTGGCTGGCTAGCAGGTTGGGGTCAAAAGAGGGGGTGGAGACCATTGCCAAAATGGCGCCGGTCTTAGGGTTGAGGGCCACCACAGCCCCCCGCTTGGTGCCCAGGGCCTGGTAGGCAACCTTTTGCAAAATGGGGTTAATGGTTAGCTCAACTGAGCCACCTTGGGGCTGGTCTCCGGTGAACAGGTTCTGGATGCGGCTACGCCACAGCGACGGCGAAGAGCCGTTTAGCACCGTGTTCTCGGCATTCTCAATGCCGGTCATGTTGGAGAAAATAGTGGAGTAGTAGCCGGTCACTGGCGCATACAGCGGGCCGTTAGAGTAAACGCGCTGGTAGCCCAGGGAGTCGGAGGATTTAACTGAGGAGGCCACAGCCGTACCATCAACCATAATGGCTCCGCGCGCCTTACCGTACTCCTGGTAGATGGTGCGCGCGTTACGCGAGTCCTCAGTTAGTGAGCCGTACTGCGAACTAGATTCCCACAGGGCGGGACGCGCAAATCCCTGCAGTGAAGTCAGGGACACAAGCAGGGCCAAAAACATGCCTGTTACAAGCAAAGAAACGTGGCGAATCTGAGGGTTCATTCAAAAGCTCCTCTGATTACTTCCGTGTTTTGGTGGTCTTGGGCCGACGGCGGCTTGGGCCTGCCTGGCTGTACGGGCTGTACTGGCTGTACGGGCTGCACTGGTTGTACGGGCTGCTGCACCGGCTGGGCGGCGCGGCGGCCGTGAACGCGGCCAGGGGCGGCTGCTGGGGCCGGCTGTGCAACTGGGCTACCAGCGCCCTGATAACCTGCCGGAACTGGGCCGCCGGGGCCCTGAGGTGCACTCACGTTACCACCCTGAGGGCCAGCCTGTGGAGCAGGTCCACCCTGAGGGCCAGGACCCTGCGGGACGCCACCAACCTGGGGTCCGGCGGGGCCGTAGCCAGCAGCGGCGGCGTCGGGAGTACCCGCGCTAGCAGTGGCAGCCTTATCAGCCTCCGCGTTTTCCTGGGCAATCTGGCGCCGCAGCGACTCAGGCAGCTCAGTAGTATCAATGATCTGCGGGGCGCGCACAGTGGGGCGGCGGGCGGCGTCGGAAAGACGCAGCAGCAAAGCCAAAATCACCCAGTTAGCCACCAAAGACGAACCACCGTAAGCCAAGAACGGCATAGTCAAACCGGTTAGCGGAATCAGACGGGTGACGCCACCAACCACCACAAACACCTGTAGGGCCATGGTGAAAGACAGGGCCGTAGCCAGCAGCTTGCCAAAGCCATCACGTAGCGCCACCGCAGTACGCAGGCCGCGTTCAATGAAAATAAGGTACATCAGCAAGATTGCGGTTAGACCGGTCAGGCCCAGCTCCTCACCAAAAGAGGAGGTAATGAAGTCAGAGTTAGCGAAAGTAACCAGGTTGGGGTAGCCCTTACCCCAGCCGGTACCAAACAGGCCGCCAGAAGCCATCCCAAACAGGCCCATAACCAGCTGCCAAGAGCCACCAATCGAGCTGTAGACCTTGTCATCCATGGCAAAGCGCCAAGCGTTAACACGGCCGGTTACGTGGGCCAGGTGCGAGGACAAAACGGGCTCAAACAGCAGCCATAGCAAGGCCAGGCCCACAATGGCTAGGGTGGCGCCAATAATCAGCCAGGAAGGACGGTTGGTGGCCACATACAGCACCACCACGAACATCCCGAAGATCATTACTGATGTGCCCAGGTCCTTCTGCATCACCAGCACCCCAATGCTGGCTGCCCACACCACCATCATTGGCATCAGGTGACGCCAACGTGGGAAGTGCACACCCAGGATGCGCCGGCCAGACAGTGCCAGGTTGTCGCGGTTAGCCACCAGGTAGGAGGCGAAGAAAATCGACAGCAGCACCTTGGTTAGCTCTGCCGGCTGGAAGCTCATACCCAAGCCGGGAATCACAATCCAAATCTGGGAACCGTTGATTTCGTGGCCCAAACCAGGGATGAAAGGCAAAACTAGGCAGACAATACCTAGCCACATGCACCAGGTGTCCCAGCGGCGCAGTTGGCGGTAGTCGCGGATAAAGAACAGCGCCGCGCAGCACAAAATCACGCCAATGGAAGTCCAAGCCACCTGCTTGAAACCCACAATGTATTCAGTCTGCTCAAGCTTGCGGTAGGCAATGTCTAGGCGGCTGATCATGGCCAGACCCAGGCCGTTGAGGGCCACAGCAGTGGGCAGTAGCACCGGGTCAGCGTAGGGGGCGCGCCAACGTACCCACAGATGCACGGCAATGGAAATACCCAACAGCGAGCCGGCTAACTGCCAGATCGAGGTGGGGGCTGAGCCGGTACGGTTGAGGATGGTCAGCAAGAAGCCGCCCAGGCCAATGACCAGGGCGATTACTAGTAGCAGAACCTCAGACCAGCGTCCAGAACTCGGTTTAATTAAATTCACCGTTTTGACCCCGCTGTAGGCGTTGTGTCCGAGCTGGTGCCGGGTTTAGGGGGGGCCGGGGAGGAGGCCGAACCTGCAGGCGGAAGGGTGGACGACGACGTCGGCGTGGGGTCGTTCATGTGGGAAGTGACTGTCTTAGAGACATAGTTGCGCGCTGAACTTAGGGATGGCAGCAGCACATTTTCGCTCAGGCGGGCCCGCATCTGCTGGTCCAACTGGCTGGGTTTGGGAGAGGCAACCTTTTCTACGGGTTTGGAAAGCTTAACTGGGCCCAGGGTTTGCGGAATGCCCTGGTAAATGACGATGGAATCGCCACTGATAGTCACGTAGTACTGGTTTTGGGTCCAGCGCCAGGCGATTGCGCCCAAGCCACCTAGCAGGGCCAGGGTCAGCAGCACGGTCAGGATGCGACGCGGCCAACTCCAGCGTTTGGTTACATGCGGGGTGGTGTCAACGAGTTCTTCGTCTTCTTCTTCCTCAGCGGGGAAGTTAGGCAGCAAAGCAGCGGCCTTAGCGGCCGGAGAGTCCGGTTCAGGGGCCGGCGGGGAGGCGACAGTGCGCGGCTGCACCACAGTTTCGGAGGCGGCAGAGCCCACTACCTGCGGTTCAGTTTGCACATTGGTGGAGTCAACGATGTCAAAGATGACAGCGGTGATGTTGTCAGGGCCGCCAGCCTTGCGGGCCAGGGCGATCAGCTCTTCAGCAGCCTCACCCGGGTCTTCCACCTTGTTCAAGATGGATTCAATGGTTTCCTTGCTGACCAGCCCAGATAGACCATCTGAACACAGCAGCCAGCGGTCTCCCACCTTGGCTTCACGGATAGATTCATCCAGCATGACGTCGCCTTGGGCGTCGCCAAGCACACGCAGCAGCACTGAACGCTGGGGGTGGTGTGAGGCTTCCTCGCGGGTTAGCCGGCCGGTTTCAACCAGGTACTCCACGAAAGTGTGGTCGCGGGTGACCTGCTCCAGGTTGCCGTCACGTAGCTGATAGGCGCGCGAGTCACCCACGTGCACCATGGCCAGCTTGTTGCCGCTACGCATAACGGCAATACAGGTGGTGCCCAGGCCGGATAGGGCTGGGTCGGCGGCAGACAGGGCAGCCAGTTCAGCGTGGGTGTCTGCTACGGCCCCACGTAGTAGGGCTAGCAGGTCTTCAGCGCCGTGCGTGTCATTGTCTAGGGGGGCTAGGTGGCTGACGGCAACTGCAGAGGCGATGTCGCCACCAGCTGGACCACCCATGCCGTCACATAGGACGCACAGGTGTGGGCCGGCGTAGCCGGAGTCTTGGTTGGAAGAGCGCACTAGGCCAACATCAGAGCGCGCTGCGTAGCGTAGAGAGATCACGGCCTCAGCTCCAGGGTGGTCTGGCCGATACGGACCGGGGTGTTCATGGGAAGTTGGACGGTGCCGGTGACGGGATTACCCCCTAGCAAAGTGCCATTGGTGGATCCTAGATCCTCCAACCACCAAATACCGTCCTGCGGGAAAATACGGGCGTGACGGCCCGAAGCATAGTCGTCGTCAAGCACTAAGGTGGCCGCAGGGGAGCGGCCAATAATGATTGAACTAGGGGTTAGCGGCACAGTTGAGCCTGCTAGCGGCCCTTCTGTGATTACTAGCCGGGTGGCTCCGCGTTGGCGGCCTTCCACCATGCCGTCTGCCTGGCGGGTGCGGGCCATGCGGCGTCGTCGGTCAGTGGTTGACGACGACGCAGCCGTCACTAGGACGTCGCGGCGCAAAATGCGCAGCGAAGCCCAAATAAAGACCCACAGTAAAACCAGATAGGAAAGCCGTAGGAGAGTGAAAGCTAATTCGTTCACCCGGAAACCTCGTCACTACCGTCCCAGAACATAATGGTGGTGTGACCAATGGTGATGGTGTTGCCGTTGACGAGGGTGGCCGCATCCATACGCACCCCCTCAACGAAGGTGCCGTTGGTGGAGCCTAGGTCAGTGGCGACCGTATGTCCTGCGGTTAGGCGAATTTCCAGGTGACGACGGGAAACCCCGGAATCGTCAACGATAATGTCTGACTCACTGCCACGACCAATGATGGTAACGGGGCCGGTGAGCATATAGCGCTGGCCGTTAATGTCCAGGATGGGAGAGGTAATAGTTGGGCGAGTCACGGGTGCCGAAGCGTCCTTACGTGTAAAAGCGTTTACGTGGATAGCGTGCGGATTAAGGGAGGGTTCCGCAGCAAAGCTGATGGCGATTTGGCCAATGAAGGAATAGCCCTGGGTGTGGGCGTGGCGGATGAGCTCCTGGCTCATCTCCGAAGCCAGCACGCTTGAGCCCCAAGCGTTGATCTGGTCAAAGTTGATCGGCGCTAAAGAAACCTGGAACACGTTGGGGGCAACAGTGCGGTCACGTGAGAAGGCCGTGGCCTTCTTATCCATGGTTTCAATCAGCTTGGAGGTGATCTCGATCGTGTCTAAAGGCTGGGCATCTTTGTGAACTAGACGGTTAGCAACAGCTTCCCCGCTTCTTTCGATACGGTCGAACAGCCCCATTTGCCACACCTCCTACAGTATTCAGGCCGGGCTGGCCTATGAAACTTAACGCGCTCTCAACTATCTAGGTTAAACCGGTAGCTCATAAGTCTAGCTACTGGCGTGGCCTTTGTGGACTGTGAGAGCAGTGGTACGTCCAATACAAGGGTCATGATACCGGTTAATGCTGTGATGCATCTGGAAGAACATATCCCCATGTGGCAGAGATCATAGTCTAATTTGCTGCTTTCAATTGGATTTTTAGGGGTGGGTTCGTGCTAATCTTTCAGAGCGCCGCGCGGGTGGCGGAATTGGTAGACGCGCACGGTTCAGGTCCGTGTGATCTTACGATCATGGGGGTTCGAGTCCCCCCTCGCGCACCGGTAAGACCGGGTCAGGAAACTGGCCCGGTTTTTTGTTGCCTTGCTCGGGCTGTCTGGGCTGGTTTTGCCTGTGTTTGCTTTGTTTTCGACGGCGCCGCCAGGGTTTGGCTGATGCTGCCCGGCCCTGTTGGGGCGCAACGTGAAAGCGTGAGGGGCGGGCGACGTCGTCGTTTAAATTAGCGGGATTTACGCTGCAATGCCCACATAATTAGCAGCGCTAAGCCCACGCCCAGGCAGGCCCCAATGCCGTTTTGAAAGACATTGTCTATCAGTGCGCGCCGGTGCAGGGCGGGGAAAAGCCACTGGATGGTTTCGGCTAGGGCGCCTAGGATGAAGCCGCCTAAACACCACTTCCAGGGGCTGACTTTGGGCCAGCCGCCCATCACCAGGCAGCCCAGGGGTAGCAGCATAATCAGGTTCAAAACCACGTCTTTGCCGATCGCGTTTAGGAACCAGGGGCCCACATTTTCCTTTAGTTCAGCCACTTGTGCGCCGCTGGGCCAGGTTACGGCCACAATCACCGCCAGCAGCATGGGTGGGGTTAAAAATCGGGCCAGGCGCGACATGGCACCCTGGTCATCCCAGGTCAGGCGGCTGGGTAGGGTGGTTTTTACCCGAGTGGAAGTAGATTTTTTGTTATCAATTTGCAATGCTTGCGCGGCGTTTTGGGTGCTCGCAGGGGCGTTTTGGGCGCTCATAGAGCGGTTCGGGGAGGCATTTGTGGCGTTCAAAGAGGCATTGGGGGTGCCCGGGGAGGCAAATTTAGAGGATGTAAGGGGAGATTGGGACATATAGGCAGTCTAGAGGTTGAGTATTGATACTCACTCTTAGCGGGCGCGTGATTTGTAATTTCACGTTTTCGGGCCAGTGTGTGGCTGCCGGGTACGTTTGCCCGGCCTGCGCGCCGGTGGCGGCCCTGTGGCCGGCCTGCTCTGCCGCGTAGCCGCGCCCGCGCAGCCTACTGTGGCCCGGCACCAGAGCCCCGGCCCGGCACCTTAGCGCTGGAAGCGGCGTCGGCTAGCCTGTAAGGGTGATGCACGCGATCTCGCAGATTCTTAGCCAGGCCCCGATTTTGACGGTATTCCTGGTAATCGGTTTGGGAACGGCGGTTGGGCAAATTCCCTTCGGACCCATCCGCTTTGGGGCGGCTGGCGCCCTATTTGCGGGCCTGGCACTATCGGCAATAGTTCCTGGCCTGGGCCATGACCTGACCTTGCTGCGTGCCCTGGGCTTGGGGCTGTTTTGCTACACGGTTGGTATTGCCGCTGGTAACACCTTTTTCAGGGATCTGCGCCGCCAACTGCCGCTGATGGTGCTGTGCGTAGTGGGCCTGGTTTTAGCTGGGGTTGCGGGGGCTGGCTACTGCCATCTGGTGGGGGTTTCGGGCGCCTACGACGCCGGTGCTTTCGCAGGTGCATTAACCTCGCCGGTGCTGGACTCGGCAATTGAGGCGGCAGGTAATCAAGACCCGGCGGTGGGTTACGCGTTGAGCTACCCGGTGGGTGTGGCCGTAGCGATCATCATGGTGGCACTGGTGGTGCGCCGTAACTGGCCCTCCAGCAAAGACCCCCGCCCAGCCAGCGCGGATGGGATTGTGGCCACCAGCGTGGAGGTTAAACAGCGCATTGATTTAGCTACCCTGCCGGAGTTTCAAAGCGCCCAGTTCCGCCTGTCCTATTTAGAACGTGAGGGACAAACCCGAGTAATTAACCCCACTGAACAGCTGCTGCCAGGTGACCGCGTGGTGGTAGTGGGTACGCCGTCGTCGTTAAGCGCAGCAGTTGAGATGCTGGGAAGCAGCCTGGACTACTGCCTGGCCCATGATCGTTCCCGCGTGGATTACCGTCGCCTGACAGTGTCTTCTACCGCTGTGGCCGGGCGTACCATTGGCGAGCTGGACTTTCCCGGGCGTTTTAACGGGGTGATCACCCGGGTGCGGCGCGGCGACCTGGACCTGCTGGCCAACCCCGAAATGGTGCTGGAACTAGGTGACCGGGTCATGGCGGTGGTGCCCAGCGAAAAACTGGAGGAGGCCGCTAACTGGTTTGGTGACTCTGAGCGGCGCGTAGCCCAAATTGACGCCTTCACCGTGGGCTTAGGTATGGCCCTAGGCGTGCTGGTGGGGCTGATCGAGGTACCACTGCCGGGCGGAATCACCCTGAAGCTAGGTGTGGCCGCAGGGCCGCTGGTGGTGGGCATGGTGTTGGGCTGGGTGGGGCGCACCGGCCCCTTCATTTGGGGGCTGCCGCACGCCGCCAACTCAACTATTCGTCAGTTGGGTTTGCTGCTGTTCTTGGCGGCAATTGGGCTGGATTCAGGCCAGGCATTTGCGGCCGCAGCTTTCTCAGCCACCGGCTTTAAGGTGGGGGTGCTGGCGGCCCTGATTGTGGCTATCAGTGGCGGCGTGGTGTTGGCTGGTGGGCGAGTGTTTGGCTATAGCGCCCAGCGCAGCGCCGGTGGTTTGGCCGGTTTGGTGGGGCAGCCGGCTATTTTGGCTTTCGCTCTGTCTAAGGCCGACGACGAACGCATCGAAGCTGGTTACGCCACCTTGTTCGCTTTGGCCATTATCGTCAAAATCGTGATGGTGCAGGTGCTGGTAGCGCTCTAGGCGCGGCACCCAAGCGGGCCGCGCAAGCACGGGAGCGTGTCCCAGGGCCGCGCACAGCGCCGGGTGGCGAGGCCATGTGCCGCATCCGTGCAAGCGCGAGCACGCGGCAAAGCGCGGGAGTTTTACTTGGTGGCCGACAATAGATCTTGCTCTACCCGGTCGGGCTCGCTAAAGGGCTCATCGCCTGCCGTCAAAAATACGCTTAGCCAGCGTGAACGCGGGTCAGAGTCAATCAGGACACACTTGGCAAACAGGGTTAGCGGCACCGCCAAGATAGATCCCAGGCCGCCAATAACCACGGTCCAAAAAGCCAGTGACAGGAACGAAGTGGTGGTGTTTAGCCCCACCGCGTCGCCGGTGAACTTAGGCTGTACCAGGGATTGAATTACAAAATTAAGCAGCGAGTAGGCCACAATCACCCACAGTGCAGTCCACGGCCCATCAGCCACCAGCGCCAACAGGGCCGGGGGGATAACTCCCAAAACAAAACCAATGTTGGGCACATAGTTAGTGATAAAAGACAGCACACCCCAGGTAATAGCCAGGGGCACACCCAAAATCCACAACGCAATCACGTCAAAGACGGCAACAAGCAAACCGAAAATAGTCGAAACCATCCAGTAAGAGCGCACGGCCCGGCAAAAGTGAGCGACGGCGTCGTAAATACCCGGCTTAAGCACCCGCAAAGAGCGAGCCCGCACCGCCACCGAGGAGGTGTCGAAAGCCAAAAAAAACACAGTCAGCAGCATCAGCAGCATCAGCGAACCAGTGGAAGTGACTGAGTCAACCACTGACTGGGCCAAGTTAAGCAGCTTAGAGCTGTCAAAAGCGCGCGCCTGCTGCAGCAGCCAATCTTCATCCACCCCGAAACGTTTCACGCTGCGCATCGCCTGATCAAAAAGCCCCGTGAACTTAGAGGCGTAATCAGGCAAAATCATGGCGAACCGGCTGATGGCCACCCCCATAGCCACCACCATGGCGGCAATAAACACATAAATCGCAAGGATGCCAGTGGTGGCCGCAAGCCAACGCGGCAGGCCCTTTTTTACCAGCCACTGCACGCCTGGGCGCACCGTGATCACCAGGGTTAAGGACAAAAACACTGGGCCCACAATTGAGCGAATAAAGTACAGTCCCAAGGTTGCCGCAGTGGCCATGGTCAACACAGTTAAAACCACTTCGCCCTGTGTACGCGTGTCACCGGTGCGGGTCACTTTCGGGCGTAGCTTCGCTATGGCAGCCTGCGAGCGGTTAGCGGCAGCTAGTTGCGATTTGCGGGTTTGCATTGCTAGTGATCGCTTGGACATGTGTTTATCCAATCATGCCCAAGCCCGCCCATGCATTATGGCATTGAGCGTGTGGGCACTTGCATTGCGCTCGCGGGCACTATGGTGTTGCCCATGCTGGCACTATGGCGTTGCGCTCGCGGGTACTTGTGCCTGCAAAAAAGCGTCGACGACGTCGTAGTAAGCCTGCGGGTTAGCGCGCCTAACCTGGTGGCCAGCCCCAGGCATAACCTGGCCGCAAATATGGGGGTTTTGCTCCATAAGCTGCGCTAATAGCTGCGCCCCCACCCGCGCCTCGCCGCGCCGATCGCCGGTAAGCAGCAAGGTGGGGAGGGTAATGGACTGCATGAGCTGGGTAAATTCAACCTCGGGCGCCACCACGCCGGTCTCCAGCAGAGACTGATCCATTTGCTGTGAGGCCCACAAGGCCGGCAAAGCCTCCTGGGTGCTGGGCTGGCCGGGTGTGCCCGCGTTTTCCAGCAGGGCCGCCAGTGAGGCGGGTAGATCCACCAGGGTGCGCCTGACATGGTTAGCCCGGGCCTGGCCGCGTCGTAGCAGCTCAGAGTGGCTGCGGGTGCCGTAGCGGGCCGGGTCTTCAAGTACCAGGGCGCTAACCAGGTCTGGGCGCTGGGCGGCCACCACGGCGGCTGTGGCCGCGCCCATCGAGTGCCCAATCAGAATCGGTTTAAGACCCGCTGCGGGGGTGGGCTCGCTGACAGCGCCTAGGCCGCTCTGGTCGTTAGGGGCGCTGGGCCTAGCGGTGGGCGCGGCATTTTGGGCCGGGGCGGGGGTGGCCTGTAGGTACTCAAGTACCTCGACGACGTCGTCAACCAACTGCTGCCCGGCACGTAACAGCTGCTGGGGCTGCCACCTGGGGGAAAGGCCGTGACCGCGCGCGTCCAGGGCAATAACCCGCCAACCGCGCTGCGACCAGTGCGCGATAGAGGGCCAGTTAGCCGCCGCCGAGGAAGTAATTCCGTGCAGTAAAACCAGTTGTGGGGCGCCCACAGGCCCAGCTTGGATAGAGGTAAGCACCCACTAATTATTTCTGAAATAGACTTAAGACATGAGTGAATTGGAACCCGGCGTCGCTAAACCGCGCATGAACGTGGAGTCATTTAACCTTGACCACCGCCTAGTCAGCGCCCCCTACGTGCGCGTAGCAGACCGTAAGCGCCTGCCCGGCGGCGACGAGCTAGTCAAATACGATGTTCGCTTTACCCAGCCCAACCAGGCACACCTAGAAATGCCGGCTGTGCACTCAATTGAGCACCTCACCGCTGAGCTGATGCGTAACCACACCAACAAACTGATCGACTTCTCACCCATGGGCTGCCAAACCGGCTTCTATGCGCTCACCCTAGGTCTAGAGCCGCCACAGTTCATGCAGATCCTGGAGGCCACTTTCCGCGACATCCTGGCTGCTGAGCAGGTTCCGGCAGCTAATGAAGTGCAATGCGGTTGGGGCGCCAACCATTCGCTAGAGGCCGCCCAGCAGGCGGTGAGTCAATTCTTGGCGCAGCGCGCAGTGTGGGGGCAGGTCATGGCCCAGGCAGCGGATGAACCTGAGGCAGTGGGTGAACCTGAGGCTGTGGGTGAACCTGAGGCGCCGGCAGTCAAAGCCCAGGTGCCGGCAGTCAAAGCCCAAGCGCCGGTGAGTGAAGCCCAAGCTGCGGCAACCGAGCCCGCCAACTGAAACCAGGAAAGGTCAGAGCCGTGAAAACTTGTAATTTCAACACTGCGCCGATCATTCAGGTGGCCATGGATGAGGAACTGGCCCCCTTCCTGGCGGCAACCGAGCCCGCCAAAATCGACCAGGTGGGCATGGAACAGCTACAGCTAGGCCATGCGGCAGTCTACGCGCGTGTGCTAAGCCCGGCAGTCAGCGCTGCTGAAAGCTCTGCTGAGGCGGCGGGCGCTGAAAGCGCGCCAAGCCAGAGCCTGGACGCAGAAGGCTACCCGGTGTTGTTGGTGCGCTCCAAGATCGGCGGCACTAACGCCACAGCCGCCCTCACCAGCGTAATCAGCCTGGTTTCCAAGCAGCCCCGGCTAGTTGTCAGCGCCGGCACCGCAGGCGGCCTCAAATCCGGCATCGCCGTGGGTGACGTCTGTATCTCCACCACCCTGGCCTACACCGACGCCGACGCCACCGCTTTTGGTTACGTACGCGGCCAGCTGCCGGGTATGCCCGCCACTTACTCCAGCGACGACGTCGCCCGCGACATGGCCTTAGCAGCCAGCTCGGCCCTTAACGCGGCCACCCCCACCAGCGCGAACGCCAAAATCTACAGTGGCCAAATGCTGGCCGGCAACAGTTTTGTGACCGCCGCGAATGTGGGCGACACCCGCACAGCCTTCCCTGAGGCCATCAGCACCGACATGGAATCCACCCCGCTAGCGCAGGTGTGTGAAGCCTACTCGCTACCATTTATTGCCGTGCGAGGCGTCTCTGACCTGTGTGGACCCGAGGCTGGTGAAGACTTCCACATTGGGGTTGACGAAGCCGCCGCGCGCAGCGCCGCAGTAGTAACCCAGCTGGTGCGCAGCTACCTAAAGTAGAGGCCACATCCCAGTAAAGCTTTAATGCTTGATTAAACAAGTTAAAAGCTTCATCAAAATCGCCTTGTTCGCGGGCCTGCTCACCTTGGCGTACTAGCTGTGGGGCGAGTCGAAAAGACTCGCCCCACACCCGCAGAATTAGGCGGTTTTACACCAGTTTTTTGGCTCCTGGCGAATCGCTTCAAGGTTTAGGTATTAACCTATTTAGGAATTGATTAAGGTGCTGGCCTTTAACCTAGGGCGTTAAAGGCTAGCTTTAACCAAGTAAACCTAGTTGGTGATTTCGCAGGCCTGGTAAATGTTGGTTAGCATCGCCAGGCGCTGCTCCAAGCTAGCCTGCTTGGGTACACACACCTTCGCCCCCAGATAGTGGCAGCCCTGGTTTAGGGCCAAGTGAGCGCAACGCTTGATTTCCGCCTCACTCATCAGCGACGTCGGCTCATCCACCTGAGCCGGCAGGTGACCATCAATCCAGCCATAGCCATACTGGGTTTCTTCCGGGCCAGCGCCAGAGAACAGCAAGCCATCCAAAACCCCGCTCTCACCAGCTGCAAGCACATGCTGGTAGGCGGTTTCAGCCTGACGCCCCTCCACCACAGAGCGGCCCCAGTTAATGTGCAAACCAATACCGAACTGGCTGACCACCTCAATCTCAGTTTCCAGCGAGAGGAAACCCTTTTCAGGTTTGCGCTGCTCAATGAACTTATCGCAGTGCTCAATCACCAGTTTGGCGCCAAACCAGTCCCAACCCAGCAGCTGCTCAAGCGAACGCTTAAAAGCATCGCCATCAGCTAAACCGGTAGGAGCCGAGTGTAGCTGCACTCGCGCCACCAGGGCGCGGCCAGAAAGCTCACATAGCTGACCCAAGTCGCGGTGCAGTAAGCGGGTGAATTCCAAAGCAGCCTGACGGCCGGCGTCGTCGGGAGAAGCTAAACCAAAGTTAGCCTCTTTCCAAACGTGCTGCATTGTGCCCGGAATGGCGGTAATAGTGTTGAAATTCCAGTGCTTGGCCAGGCGGCTAGCCAGCAGCGGGGCCTGCGTGGCCAACTGTCCGGGGTAAGGAATCTCCACGCCGCTAACCCAAGGCTGGGCGGCTAGCAGCTGATAGTAGTCAGCCTCCAGCTCCGGGGCGGGAAGTGAAGCATAAGCTCCAAGAACAAAAGGGGTAGACATCTTTAGCTTTCCTTAATGAGCTCGTCGTTACCGTCTTCAGGACGCACATAGTCGACATCGACCAGTTTGTGTGGCAGAACATTGGTGTCAACAGACATCATACAACTATGATGAAAATTTGGGATTACTTTTAGGTGTCTACCAGTGCATGACTATCCTGCCTGACGGCATGTTGGGCCTGCTGTGGGAGCGCGAGATGCAAGGCCTGTACTTCACGCGTATCCCGCTGGAATGGATTGAAGCCGCCAAGTAGTAGCAGCGGCAGTCAACTAGCAGTGGGCCGGCATCTACTAGGCGACGGCGGCTGCTAGAGCAGAGCAGCAAAATAGCAGCCGGCCGTCAGTGGCACAGCTGCAAGCGCAGAGCTACAAGTCAGAGCTGCATGAGCGGGTGGCTACCGTAATTGGTGGCCACCCGCTTGTTGGGGGTTAGCGATAGTCCCCTAACAAAAACGTCAGGAAGGTGAACCTGTAGATGTCGGCGTGTAGGGATATCATGATGTCATCATGTAGTGAAAGGTGTGGTTTTCGTGGCTGACGTTAGTTTGGGTCGTTGGGCTGATACTGATTTGAGTGTTTTGTATGACATTTTCTATGAAACTGGTACTCGGCTTATGGGGGCGTTTGTTGCGTTGAGGTATGCGGCTCGTGAGGTGGGTGATGAAGAGCAGGTTGAGTTTTGGTTTAGTGAGTCCCATCGGGTGAGGGATGCGCGTCAGTCGGTTGATTCTAATGATCGTGCGGCGATAGTTGCCATGATGGAGGCTTTCAATCACGAGTTGCGGTATATCAACTATGCGCGTGGGGTGAAGTGAATCATGGTTGATGCAGTTACTGCTCAGGAGGCCTGGGCTGACGCTAAAATTGAGCTTTTTGGTGGTGTGGTGCCTTCTGTGTCGCCGGTTTTAGTTTCGATTGGCGCCCAGCCTGGGGCGGGTAAAACTAGGGCTTTATATGCGTCTTTAAATACGTTTTATTCGGGGCAAACTTTTGTGTCGATTGTTGGTGATGATTTTCGTAAATTTCATCCGGATTATGAAAAGTTATGTGCGTTGCCTGATCCGGAAGTTATGCCGCGTGAGACGGCTGAGTTGTCTGGCTGGTTGGTGAGGCAATCGTTAGATTATGCCTCTGAGAATGGTTATTCTTGTGTGGTTGAAGGTACGCTGCGTAATCCGGAAACAACTTTAGGTACGACTAGACAGTTTGCTGAGGCGGGTGCTTCTACTCATTTAATTGTGTTGGGGGTTAGTCCGGCAGAGTCGTGGAGTGGGTGTTTAGAGCGTTATATTAATGCTTTAGAAGAGGGCCAAGCCGCACGTTGGACTCCGTTAGAGGCTCATAATGCTGGGTTGGAAGGAACGCCGAAGACTTTACGCGCTGCTGAGGCTGATTTATCGGTTAAGCGTATTAGTATTGTTGATAGGGCTGGAGTGGTTCATTATGACAATGAACGTGGTGTTGGTGGTCAGTGGTTAAAGCCTGTTGGGGCTGTGGGTGTTCTTGAGAATTTGCGTGGGAATGTGGCTAATAGGGCTGCGGTTATTGAGCGAATTGGTTTACTTCAAGAGCGTGCTGTCAGGTTGGGTGTGCCCGGTATTGTGCAAGATGGTATTAAACATGCGGATGTTTTAGCTAGGGGCGACGGTAAGCAGTTACATACTAAAGCGGACGTGATTGCTGGTATAAAGAGTAAAGCGCATGAGATCGGTGACAAAAAAGCGCGGCAACCACGGTCACATTCTATTGAAAGAAAAACTGGCCCTAAATTATAGGGCTAAGGCTTATACTTCGCTTTCGTCTATAACTAGTTTAAGTTCCTCTCTAATCCCAGAGTAGCAAGTAAGCGG
>ERZ772906.725-NODE-725-length-18946-cov-3.980467_pt1 | contig 18946 bp, 10 predicted proteins | sample MGYA00511338_ERZ772906 | MGnify/ENA primary metagenome ERZ772906 (study PRJEB29015, sample SAMEA2738076) | human oral metagenome | biome: human oral; feature: human-associated habitat; material: saliva | place: China | collected 2212 ... | reverse complement strand
GGGTGGCCGACGGCGAGCTGAGCGTCGGGCAGGTCGCCTCCGCGGTCGCCGCCCTCAGTGAGCTGAACGCAGCCGACGCGGCCGCGCTGCGCGCGGAGATGGTTGAGGCGACCCGTCATCTCCTGACCACGGGATTCCTGCGTCCAGGAAAGTGACGACGGACAGAATGGGGATTTGCGGGAAATGGATGACGGCGAACTTCCGGTGGATATGATTCCGTTCTGAGACATTTACGGGTTTGTTGTTGTCTTTCCTCTATTGTCGTGACGTCCTCGTCATCAATGAGATACAACTGAAACCCTTCCTGGGTGGCGTCATTTCAAGGGAAAGTGCCTGCGACGTGCAATGATGCGCGATTGTTGCCCCGTGAACCGATTCTGAGGTGTTGGGGAAGAGGTCGGATGACCTACATTTCTCGGCAGTCACAGTTGTCGTGCGCTCCCCGCGCACCCATCCCTCATGATCGGAATCCATCGGCATGTCCCAGTCATCACTTCGCTCGCGGTGCGGGCGTGAAGGACTACTGCGCAGATTCTTTGCGGTGGTCGGTTCTCTTGCCATCGTCCTGGTGACCATGGTGTCGCTCCCGTGGGCGGCGCCGTCCGCGGATGCCTCCACCGGTGACCTGAGTGTTCCTCTGGGGGACACCTCGGCGCAGATCTCTTATGTGCGCAACACGGAGAGCCCTGACGATATTACGGACTCGGCTAACGACGGGCGTCAGTACACGGCGCCGCCGTGGGAATGGGCGCGGTCGCGCGCCTGCATTCGCTACTCTCCCGGATCCAATCCGTTCTCGACCGACGTTGTTTATGGTAGTAGTGGGGACTATGCGGCCGTCGGTTATGGTCGCCTGGAGTACAACGTATCGAAATGCCCGCAGAACTATGAGGGGCACCCGAGTAGCGGACAGCAGACCTCTCTTGGATTTCAGCCCTCCAACACCAGTTCGGTCAAGACCGGGCAGGTTTTCCTGGTGGGGAAGATGCGGCACGTCAACCGTCCTATCTATGCGGACCTCAGTCGCGTTACCAACCCTCTGGATGGCACTTATTACGGCAGTTTCAATATCAATACGGCTGGAACGATTCGAGCAAACTTCCCGTGGGTTGAAACCGACACCACGAATGTGTGTACGGGAAAGATCGGTACCGATGGTAAGCTGATCATCGGCGATTACTCTACTGGTTATGATAAATCTAAAACATACTACGCCTACAACAGTAGTGGTCAGGTCGGCGCCTACGGCGGTAGTTATACGTACATGTATCAAAATGGTAAACTGGTCCAGTTTGATGGGTATATGACGCACGATTTTACGGATAAGGATGGGCGGTCCTGCGCTGACGACATCCTCGACATCAAGTCCGACCGCTCCGACACTGCCTGGACGGACCCCAACACCGGCATCAAGTACAAGCTCAAGCTGTGGGGATTCGTCAACAACGGAAACAACCAGGAGTGCCGCCCCGACCTGGAGAAGGCAGAGACATCCGAGCTGGAGGAGCGCTTCGTCACCCGTGAGCGAGCCGTCTCCTACGGCTGCCTCTACGGCTCCATCGAGCAGGAGCGCCCGGTGACCTTCGCCAAGGACGTCAAGGCGGACTCATCGGTTCAAGGATCGTTGACGATCCCCACCTTCAACTACGTCAACGTCTCACCGCAAGGAACCTTCGGCGCAAAGAACTGGGGGACCCCCAAGTCCCTGACCCCCACCTGGAACGCTGAGGACGTCGACCCCAAGGACTACACCCTGCTGGCCCCCAACGACGCCGCCACGGTGCAGGAGGCCGGCACCACCCCGCAGGCCGCCGTCGACCGGAACACCGGTGACGTGTGGACCACCGGCTGGTTCCTGCGCGACGTCAGCTGCACGGTGGGGAAGGGCAGCGCCCCGCTGCTGCGCCGTGACGGAACCACCCGTCTGGACAAGTCCGACTCCGTGAACCTCGACCAGCGCACCATCCGCCTCGATGAGACCCAGCTGGCCGAGCGCCAGGACGAGGTCGCCGTCAAGTGCGTCTGGCACAACGAGTACGTCGTCGGCCGCGGGCGCGTCACCCTCGTCAACATCGTCGACGGCGGCAGCGCCAGGCCCGAGCAGTGGACCCTGACCGCCAAGCCCGCCACCGAGGGGCTCTTCGGGCAGAAGACCATCACCGGTGCCAGCGGCACGCCCGCAGTCAGCAAGGTCTACACCGCCGGCGGCACCTACGGCCTGTCCTCGGGCAACGGCCCTGAGGGCTACTCGCAGAACGGCCCCTGGGTCTGCACCAACGACGACGGCAGCAACGTGCCCGTCAGCGCGGACAACAAGTTCGTGCTCGGTGAGGGCAAGAACGTCACCTGCGTCGTGCACCAGAAGCCCCAGCAGACCCCCGTCAGCGCGGTCAAGAGCGTCGACGGTGCCTCCGACGCCGCCACAGCGGGCTCCTACTCCCTGAGCTACACCTGCACCCCGGGCCCCGACGGCAAGGGCACCTCCACCGGCAAGATCACGGTGGACGCCCAGGGCAATGCCGCGAACCTGCCCGCCCAGCGCGTGGGCGCCACCTGCACCGTCACCGAGGATGCTCGTGACGCCAGGGGACTCAAGCAGCCCGGAACCTCCGCCGGCGGAAGCGTCAGCTGGAAGGACCCGGCCGCCTTCAAGGTGGTCACCAACCCGGGCAACCAGGAGAAGGAGCTCGCCTCCACCGCCGTGGCCCCGACCAACGGCAACGCCGGCGGTGTCACCTTCACCGTGCCCGACTCCTCGCAGGGAGCCGTGCGGATCAAGGTCGTCAACTCCGTCGTCCCGCACGCCGGTATCGACAAGACCTTCGCCAAGGTCGCCAAGAGCACCGAGAAGGTCAACGGTCGCACCACCTTCGACCAGACCTACACCATCACGGTGACCAACCCCTCCGCCAAGGCGGGGCTCACCTACGACCTCAACGACGCCTGGCAGGTCCCCAACGGGGTCACCGTCCACAAGGTCAGCATCTCCGGTGGCGCCATCACCGGCACGGAGACGCCTCAGGCCGGGGTGCCCTACGTCAAGACCGGCATCTCCCTGCCCGCGGGCCAGAGGCACATCTACACGGTGGTGCTCAACGTCTCCGGTCCCGACGCCGGCCTGCCCGGCATCCAGGGAACCTGCACCCCCGGTGCGGTCGGTCAGGGCAAGGCCGTCTACAACAAGGCCTCGGTGACCACGAAGGGCGACGGGCAGCCCAAGGAGGCCGCAGCCTGCGGCACCCTGCCCATCAACCCCCAGTTCAAGGCCTCCAAGACCCCGCTCGACGTGGTCCGTAACAGTGATGGCACCTTCACCTCCAGCTACACGGTGACGGTCACCAACACCTCGCTGGTCGCCAGCCCGGTGGCCGCCGACCTCACCGACACCCCGCAGATGCCCACCGGCACCTATCTGCACAAGGTGCGGATCCTGGAGAAGGGCGTGGACGCGCAGGGTGTGACCCTCCCCGGGAGGAACGACACCACCGGCACCTTCAACGGACCGATCACCCTCATCAAGGGGGGCACCGGCGAGAGCCTCGCCGCCGCTCCCCGGGCCGGGGCCGACGGTGGCAGCCGCACCTTCACGATGCAGATGACCTTCACGGTTCGCGAGAATACCCCGGGCTTCAACGAGTCCGACTTCCAGTGCGGTCACCAGCGCGCCGACGGCAAGCCCTCCGGCCTGGTCAACACCATCGCCATGGAAGGTGACACCGACGGCGAGGGGAACAACCACGGCTGCCTGTCCACCGACGGCAAGCTGAAGTTCTCCAAGGAGGTCACCACCCAGCCGGGCAACGGCTCGACCTTCGACGTCGTCTACACCGTGAGCGTGGTCAACGAGGGATCGCTGACCGTGTCCACCGGACCGATCAACGACAAGCCCTCCTTCGCCCCCGGGCTCAACCCGACCCTGGTCAAGGTGCAGCGCGAGATGGGACCGACCCGGACGGTCAACGCCCAGGCCGACGGCTCCTACCGCCTGTCCGACAACGAGACCCTCTACTCGGGCCTGACGATCCGCTACACCGTCACCTTCACGGTGAAGATCGACCCGTCGGTCACCGGATACCGCGATGAGCTGCTGTCCTGCACCACGGACAAGGGGCGCCTCGTTCCCGGCCACGGCCTCTACAACAAGGTCGTGCCTCAGACGGGCAAGGACTCCGACACCCGGCCCGACCACGACGTGGCCTGCGCCAACGTCTCGCCCAATGCCGGCAAGCGCATCCTGTCGATCGTCAAGACCGGCAGCCAGGGCCCCCTGGATGACGCGGCCTTCGACATCTACCCGATGGACCCCTCCACCCCGGGTGCCAAGCCCCTCACCAACGGTGTGACCTTCACCGGTGGCAAGGGAACCGGAACCTTCACCACCACGGGACTGGCCATCAACCGCGAGTACTGGCTGGTGGAGACCAAGGCTCCCGCCGGGCACCAGCTCATGGCCAAGCCGGCCCGCTTCAAGGTGACCGACACGGGCATCGAGCTCATCACGCCCGACCCCGGTGGCTCGGCCCTGACGGTCTCGCGCAGCGGGGCCAGCAAGTCCGACGACACCATCACCGTCCGAGACCTCCAGATCGGCACCCTGCCGCTTTCCGGCGGACGCGGAATCGGCATGAACATCGCTGTCGGAATCGCGGCCATCACCGGCGCCGGCCTGCTGGCGCTGCGTCAACGAAAGACTTCCTCGTTCGGGCGCTCAGCCTGATCGCGAGAAGAACCCACGACTCCGCTCCGTCGCGCGCGGGTCACCCCTTCTATCCCTCATTTATCCCAACAACACAGGAGAGAACAGCAATGCACTCCCTCAACACGCGCCGGGGCCTCGGCCTCGCCGCTGCGATGACGCTCGCCGCCGGCGCGCTCGTCGCCCCGACCGGCGCGGCGGCACCCGCTGACCCGAACGGCTCCACCATCGACCCCGACGCGGCCACCACGCTGACCGTCCACAAGTGCGAGCAGACCGACACCAACGGCGTCAAGGAGGGGACCGGTAACGAGGACCCCCAGGCCGAGTGCAAGCCCGTCTCCGACGTCGAGTTCACCATCACCAAGCTGAACGTGGACCTGACCACCTACGACGGCTGGAAGACCCTCGCGGACCTCAAGGGTGACGTGGTCAAGGCCGGTGCCCTCAAGAGCAACACCGTCCAGAAGATCACCACCGGTGCTGACGGTCTGGCCTCCTTCACCGACGCTCAGACCGATGTCGGCGCCTACCTCGTCAGCGAGACCAAGACCCCGGACAAGGTCATCCCGGCCGAGGACTTCGTCGTCACCCTGCCGATGACCAACCCGCAGGACACCGCCAAGTGGAACTACAACGTCCACGTCTACCCCAAGAACACCCTCTCCGGTGTGGACAAGCAGGTGACGGACAAGCCGGCCCCCGGCTCCGGCCACGACATCACCTACACCATCACCACCTCCATCCCGAAGGTGGACTACCCCGGCGGTGCGCGCATCAAGCGCTACGAGGTCGTTGACCGCCTCGACAAGCGCATCAACAAGGACGCCCTGACCCCGGTCGTCAAGATCGTTGGTCAGAACGAGGTGACCCTGGCGAACGGCACCGACTACACCCTCATCACCGCCGAGGGCAAGGACCACAACTGGGCCACCATCCAGCTCACCGAGGAGGGCCGCCGCAAGGCCTCCGAGGCGCGCTACAACGGCAACGGTGACACCAAGATCGAGGTGACCCTGACCGCCAAGTTCGACGCCGCCGTCAACCTGGAGGGCGACCTGTCCAACACCGCGGGCCTCATCCCCAACGACAGCCCCAACTTCACCTGGGACCCGAACAACCCCGGTACCACCACGGACATCCCCGGCATCCCCACCACCCCCGTGCTCTCCAAGTACGGCAAGGTGGTTGTCACCAAGACCGGTACGGACGACCTGGCCGACAAGACCAAGTACAACGGCGCCCAGTTCCAGGTCTACGAGTGCACCAAGACCGCCAGCGGTGCCACGCTGCGTGACTCCGACCCCAGCACCCCGACCGTCGACCCGCTGACCGTCGGTGGGGAGAAGACCTTCACCACCGCCGGCCAGGGCAAGGTGGAGATCAACTACCTGCGCGCCAACGACTACGTCAACGGTGCCAAGAAGGACCAGCTGACCGACGAGGACCACTACTGCCTCGTGGAGACCAAGGCGCCCGAGGGCTACACCCTCCAGGCCGACCCGATCCCCTTCCGGGTCCTGGCTGAGAAGGCCGAGGGGAAGGTCCCGACCGAGGTGACCGTCACCGACGTGCCGAAGAACGCCGGCTTCCGCCTGCCGCTGACCGGTGCCAACGGCGTCATCTTCCTGACCGTCGCCGGCGCCCTGCTGGTGGCCGGTGGCGCGGTGGTCGCCTACGCCAACAAGCGCCGTCACGCCGCCAAGCACTGACAGCCCTTGGCAGCCACTGAGGTGACCGGCCCCAGCCGGCCGTCATCACGCTGACTGCTTCCTTGTGGGGGAGGCGGGAGAACCCGTCTCCCCCACAAGGGCGTCACAGGGATCCTCCCTCCCAATCGTTAACCCGCAACCGATCCCCACCCGTCTCTCGCAGCGAGCTGCGCAGACAACCCGACGCAGGAAGGCACGGTTCTCCGTGACAGCGCTACTCCCATCACTTCGTGACCGCATCTCCCAGTCCCGCATGAGCCAGGCCCTGGACGAGCCCGACGGCGCGGCGGCGCGGCCCGGCCCGGACGGCCCCGGCTCACCGGAGACCGACCCGAAGAAGGCGGCCCGCCGCAAGGTCCTGCGTGAGCGCTTCCTGACCTGGCTCCCGCTGGTCCTGGTCCTGGTCGGCGTCGCCGTCCTCCTGTACCCGGTCATGGCGACCCAGCACAACAACGACGAGCAGCAGCGCCTGGCCAAGATGTACACCGCCACGGTGAACTCGGCCGGGCCGGACACCGTCGCCAAGGAGCGCGCCTCCGCCGAGACCTACAACAACAACCTGGAGAGCGCGCCGATCCTCGATCCCTGGCTCGAGTCGCAGCGCCCCGACACCCCCCAGTACCAGGCCTACCTCCACGAGATGGACATCGACCCGGTCATGGCCCGGATCGTCATCCCCTCCATCCACGTGAGCCTGCCCATCTACCACGGCACCGACAGCCGCACCCTGACGGAGGGAGTCGGGCACCTGTTCGGCACGAGCCTGCCGATCGGCGGCCCCTCCACCCACGCGGTCCTCACCGGCCACACCGGGCTGTCAACCGCGACCATGTTCGACAACCTCAACCAGCTCAAGAAGGGCGACGTCTTCTACGTCTCCTCCCTGGGGCAGACCCTCAAGTACGAGGTCAACGACATCACCGTCGTCAAGCCCGAGGAGACCGACTCCCTGCGCAAGGTCCCCGGACGCGATCTGGTCACCCTCATCACCTGCACGCCCTACGGCGTCAACTCCCACCGCCTCCTGGTCACCGGTGAGCGCGTCCCCATGGACCCCACGGCCGCCGCGGCCGAGGAGGCCGAGGCCCTGCCCGCCCCCATGCAGACCTGGATGAAGGCCATCATCGTCGCCGTCGTCATCATCCTGGCCGTCGTCGTCGGAATCCTCGTGCGCCTGTGGTGGACGCGCCGTCGCCGCTCCCGGGGTGCCGCTGGGCGAGCAGCCAAGGGCTCAGACGCCCGCGAGGCAGGCCGCGGTGATGACTCACCCGACGACGGCGCGCCCGAGCGCTGGCCCGGACGCCCCCTGCAGGACGTCGTCGGCTCCGCCGGGGCTGTCGGGGCCGCCGGAGCGGATGCGCAGTTCACCGACGAGACCAGCGAGCTCGAGGTCATCAGCCCATCGGCCGCCGCGGGGCAGAGCGCCGGAAGCGACGCCTCCCAGGCCCCGGAGGCCGCTCCCATCGAGCAGCCGGCCCCCAGGACGGCCTCCCCCTACGGGCCGATCACCGCGGCCGCGGGCGACCAGGGGGAGGACCCGTTCAGTGACCTGGAGGCGCGTGAGTCGTGAGCAGTCCCGCACAGGAATCGCTGCTGACTTCCTATTGGTTGGTGCGCTCAAGAACCTACGATCGGCCGGTGGCCTCCTTCCAGTCGCAGTCCTCCCGCTCCCTGGGACAGCTGCGCCTGCGCGGGGGCCTGCTGGCCCTGTCCTGCCTGGCGGCGACGCTGGGCCTGTGGGGGCTGTTCGTGTTCACCCACACCGGCCAGGTCCTCGACGCCATGGCCCTGGAGGGCTCGGAGATCGGCTCGCACTACGTGAGCGCCCACGCCCGCAGGCTGCTGTCGGTGGTGTCCATGCCGGCGGCCGTCGTCCTGGTGGTGACGATCCTCGTCATCGGTCTGCTGCGGCGCAGCCACCGGCGCGCGGTGTGGGCCGTCGTCGCCGTGGTCGGGGCCAACCTGACCACCCAGATCCTCAAGTACCAGTTCCTGTGGCGGCCCGACTTCAACATCACCGAGCGCTGGGACAACGCCAACACCCTGCCCTCGGGGCACACCACCATGGCGGCCTCGGCCGCGGTCGCCCTCATCCTGCTGTCCGGGCGGCGCTGGCGGCCGCTGTCGGCCTGGGCCGGGGGGCTGTTCACCGTTGCCATGGGCTACTCCACCCTCGTGTGCCAGTGGCACCGCCCCTCCGACGTCCTGGCCGGGATCCTCGTGCCCGTGGCCTGGGGCGCCCTCGCCGTGGCCGGCGGGGCCTGGCGCGCCCCCTGGTCCCTGCGCGAGGGGACCGGGGAGGAGAGCTCCGGTGAGGTGCCCGGACTGACCACCGTGGGGACGATTCCCGTGACGGCCGCCGGGCCGCGCCTGTGGCACCAGCTCGTCGCCAACATTCTCATGGCGGCCGCCGGCATCGTGTGCACCCTGGGGGCGCTTGGCCTGGGGGCCTGGGTGTGGTGGCACCTGGACGGCCCGGAGACGCGCTGGCAGCTCTTCGGCGCCTACGCCACCGGGTCGGTGGCCGTCGTCGGCGTCACCTGCCTGGCCCTGTCCGCGCTCGTCTCGCTGACCGACTGGGGCCGCACCCGCCGCAAGCACGAGGCCCGCCACCGCGACTGACGCCTACCCGGCGCCGTCGGGTATGAGCCCCACTGAGGGGGATCGCCGCTCACTCCACGAGGGTGGGGTGCTACTGGAGGAGGGTCGGGTGCACTTCGGGTAGGTGGGGACTTCGTGCAGTACGCACAACCCTCTGCGAAGAGCGCCCCGCCCTCGTGCAGTGCTACTCCTCGACGACGGCGGCCGGGAGCCTGACGCTGAAGGTGGTCCCGTGGCCCTCGGGCGCGGTGGAGGAGACGACGTCGATGCTCCCGCCGTGGGACTGGACGATGGCCAGCGCGATCGACATGCCCAGGCCCGTGGAGCCGGTGCGCCGTTCGCGCGAGGAGTCCCCCCGGGCGAAGCGCTCGAAGAGCCGGTCGCGCACGTCGGGGGCGATCCCCGGGCCGTCGTCGTGGATGCGCACGATGAGTGTGTCCCCCTCGCGGGCCAGCGTCGTGGTCACATGGCTGCCGGCCGGCGTGTGGACCCGGGCGTTGGCCAGGAGGTTGACGACGACCTGACGCAGGCGGGCCTCATCACCGATGACCAGCGGAGGCTCGGGCAGGAAGTCCTCGGCCTCCTCCGGCGTGGCGTCGGCCGGCGGCTCCAGGACGGCCAGATCCAGCTGCCAGTCGTGGTCGGGGCCGGCCGCGCGGGCGTCGGCCACCGTGTCCACCAGAAGGCCGACCAGGTCCACCTCCTCGCGGCGCAGCTCGCGCCCGGCGTCCAGGCGGGCCAGCAGCAGCAGGTCCTCGACGAGCGCCGTCATCCGCACCGACTCGGAGTGCACGCGCTCCAGGGCGTAGGTGGCCTCCTCCGGCAGGTCGGCGTCGGCCCCCTCCCGGCGGATGAGCTCGGTGTAGCCGCGGATCGAAGCCAGCGGCGTGCGCAGCTCGTGGGAGGCGTCGGCCACGAACTGGCGCACCTGCGTCTCCGAGCGCTGGCGCGCAGCCAGGGCGGACTCCACGTGCCCCAGCAGCGTGTTGAGGGCGCCGCCGACCTGCCCGACCTCGGCCGAGGAGTCCAGGTCCGCCTTCTCCACGCGGTCCTCGATGCTCACCTCGCCGCGCTCCAGCGGCTGAGAGGCCACGCGTTGCGCGGTGCGGGCCACCCGCTCCAGGGGCGCCAGCGAGGAGCGCACCATGGTCCGCCCGGCCAGGGCCACCACGAGGGCGCCCACCAGGGCCACCGCCAGCTCGATGAGCAGCTGGGTGCGGATGAGCCCCTTGTCGCCCTCCAGGGAGAGCCCGGTGATGACCGTGCTGCCCGAGGCCTCATCGCGGGTGGCCACCACCCGGTAGCTGCCCAGGTGGTGCAGGTCCACGGTGACGGGGTGGTCCTCCGTGGCCTGGGACAGCAGCAGCCGGCAGTCCTCCTTGGAGATGGACGCGTAGTGGCCGTTCTTGTCGATGTAGGCGGCGGTCTCACTGGTCTCACCGTCGGAGGACGAGGTCGGCGTAGTGATGAGCGTCAGGGTTCCGGTCGACTGTCCGGCGGCGTCGAGGCCCGGAGGGACCCCCTCCTTGCCGGGGCCGCCGTCGGCCCCGTCGGGCTGATCGCCCGGCTTGTCCGCGCCCTCCTGGGCCGCCTCATCGGAGGCCTTCCTGGCCTCCTGCGTCAGGTCGTGGCGCTTGTCGGCGGCGCGCTGGGCGGCCGCCATCAGCTGGCTGTCCGTGCGTGCCATGAGCGTGTGGCGCAGGCTGACGGTGGAGAAGGCGCTCATGACCGCCGCCATGACTAGCACCAGCCCGAGCACCCCGACCACCAGCCGAGTGCGCAGACTGCGAGGAGGCGTCAGGAGCGAGCCGGGCCGCCATGAGCGCAGGCTCATCCGCCGCCCGGTTGGTGCCGGCTGCTGGGACATCTGCGGGCGCTCAGCCGCGCTCATCCGTGCCGGCGGCCGGCTTGAGGACGTATCCGACGCCGCGCATCGTGTGGATCATGGGCTCGCGGCCCTTGTCGATCTTGCGGCGCAGGTAGGAGATGTAGAGCTCGACGATATTGGCCTGCCCGCCGAAGTCGTAGTTCCACACCCGGTCCAGGATCTGCGGCTTGGACAGGACCCGGCGGGGGTTGCGCATGAGGTAGCGCAGCAGCTCGAACTCGGTGGCGGTCAGCTGGATCTCGTCCTCGCCGCGCCAGACCTCGTGGGAGTCCTCGTCCATGCGCAGGTCCCCGACCTCCAGCAGGGAGGCCTGCTTCTCCTCGCTGGCCCCGGAGCGCCGCAACAGGGCACGCAGCCGGGCCACGACCTCCTCCAGGGAGAAGGGCTTGGTGACGTAGTCGTCGCCGCCGGCGGTCAGTCCGGCCACCCGGTCCTCGACGGCGTCCTTGGCCGTCAGGAACAGGACCGGCACGTTCGGGCGGTGGCCGCGCACCCGGCGCATGACCTCCAGGCCGTCGAAGTCGGGCAGCATGATGTCCAGGACGATGACGTCGGGGTCGATCTCCTGGGCCGAGCGCACGGCTGCGATCCCGGTCCCGGCGGTGGTGACCTCCCAGCCCTCGTAACGCAGGGCGGAGGCGAGCAGGTCGGCGAGCATCTGCTCGTCGTCGACGACCAGGACGCGCAAGGGGGAGCCGTCGGCACGGGTGAGGTTCTCGGTGGGGGCGTTAGTCACGTCATCTATTCAACAGGAAGGCGCTGTGCTCGACCACAGCGCAACCTGTGTCTCGACTGTGTTATCGATCTGAGACCGAACGGAGACGCGGCGGCTCGAACGCTGTGACATGCTTAAGCGGGTATGCGTCTTGGTTGTTGATCTCCACATTCGCGTGCACCAGAACGTTACTTCGTAGCGTAGCCCCCAGAGGACGGCCAAGTGGTATCTCCGCCGTCCCTCATCCGGTGTGTCGCCGTCGGTGAGTCGGCGTCGACATCATTTCCCTCATACAGCAACAGCAGGAGAGTCATGGAATACGTCGATGGCAACGAGCGCCGCTTCGGTGCCGAGGACCTGTTCTTCTCAACGACGGATACCAAGGGTGTCATTCGTAGGACGAATCGAGTCTTCGATTCGCTGTCCCGTTACAGCGCCGAAGAGTTCGTCGGCTCTCCGCACAACATTATTCGGCACGACGATATGCCCGCCGGTGCCTTCAAGCTCATGTGGGATGAGCTCGAGCAGGGACGCTGCTCCTGCGTCTACGTGCTCAACCGGGCCAAGGACGGGCGGGACTACTGGGTCTTCGCCACGATCGCCCCGCTGGCCGACGGCTACCTGTCCGTGCGCGTGCGCCCGACCAACCACGCCATGTTCACTCCCGTCAAGGAGATCTACGCCCGCGTGCGGGCCGCCGAGCGCGCCTACGCCGAGGAGGGCCACGGGCGCCGGGAGGTCGCCGAGCACGGGGCCGCGCTGCTGACCGAGGAGCTGGCGAAGCTTCAGTACCACGACCTGCACAACTTCGCCCGGGCCGCCCTCCCGCGGGAGCTGGCCCTGCTGGTCGTCGAGGGGGTGCGGGTGCCGGTCCGTGCCGAGTCGGACAATCCCATGTCCGCCGTCCTCCAGGCCGTCGCCGCCATCGAGCGGGACACCGACGAGCTCATCTACCAGCTCGGCGAGTACCAGGAGCTCATCAACGGCCTGGGCTCCTGGGCCGGCGGGGTGCGCTCGGTCATCGACCGGGCCGACCGCGTGGGCTCCCTCATGGGGGAGGTGACCAGCCCCGACGCCGAGTCCTCCGTTCCCAACGTCTCTGAGCGCGTCAAGGAGCGTGGGGCTCAGGCCGTCGAGGTGCTGCGCCAGCTCAACTCCTCCCTCGTGGCGCTCTACGAGGCGGCCTCCGAGGTGCGCTTCCGCAGCTCGATGATGCGTCTGCACACCCTCATGGCCGGCATCTTCGCCGCCGCCGTCCTGGACGGCCAGGAGGGGGAGTCCGCCGACGCTATCGGCGACCTCGCCGAGGCGATGCTCTCCGACCTGGAGGAGCTCGTGCCCTCCTGCCAGGAGGCGGCCAACCTGGCCGAGCGCCTGGAGGGCGACCTGCGCTCCGTGGTCAGCAACCTCGACCGCGTCAAGCGGCCCTTCCAGCGCTGGATCCGCGCTCTTCAGGACGAGGGGGCCCAGGCGCTTGTCGAGGGCGTCGATGCCGAGGCCGCCCTGAGTGAGGCCGTCGCCGTGGGTGAGCAGGGCTTCCCGGAGACGGCCTCGCTGGCCGAGCTGGCTGCCAAGGCCCGCGGTGTCGTTGTGACTTTGGACGAACCCGTCATCCGTCAGCGGGTGGCAACGGTTCGCGAGACCTTGAGCCACCTGGGGGAGTAATTGTCGATAATCTACAAGATAGGTCCCACCTTATTGGTGACAATGTCATAAATTGTCTTCCGCGGGCACGTACGTTTCGTTACCTTCTTCCCGGCACTGTGTGAGGAGCTGAAGGAATAGTCCTCCGGCGAGGTGCTCCCGCGAATTATTCACCCTGAAGGAAAGCACCATGGAGTCGCAGGTCGGTTACGAGCGTTTGTTCGATCCGCAGGACATCTTCTTTTCCACCACGGATCTCAAAGGCGTCATTCAGAACACAAACCGGACGTTCGATACGCTGTCGCGTTACTCGCGCGAGCGTCTCATCGGGGCTCCGCACAACATCATTCGTCACCTGGACATGCCGGCGGGTCTGTTCCGCCTCATCTGGGACGATCTGCAGACTCGGCGTCCAGCCTGCGGGTACATCACCAACCGTGCCGTGGACGGTCTGGACTACCGGGTCTTTGCCACCATCGTGCCGCTGCGCCAGGGGTACCTGTCGGTGCGGATCAAGCCGATGGACACTGCGACCAGGGACCGGGTCGAGGAGGCCTACCGCCGGGTGCGCACCAAGGAGCGCGACCTTCAGGCTCGGGGCGCCTCGCGCCACCAGCTCGGTGAGTTCGGCGGCCGTGAGCTGGCCGCGGAGCTGGCGGCCCTGGGCTTCCCCTCCCTGCACGACATGACCCTGGTGACCCTGCCGCGTGAGGTGGCCGCCCTGGTCGCCGCCGGGGTGCGCGTCCCGGCGGCCGCCCCCGAGGGACTGGGTGCCGTGGCCCGGATCCTCAACGCGGTGGCCGCCATGGAGAAGGACACCGACGCCCTGGTCTTCGAGCTCGACGAGTACCTGCGCCTCATCACCACCATGGAGGCCACCCACGACTCGGCCCGGGCGGTGGAGGCGCGGGTGGGGCGCATCGGCCAGCTGGTCTCCCACGACGTCGGAGACAGCGCCCAGACCAAGGTGCTCATGCTCAGCGAGCGCATCGCCGAGCTCACCGGGGCCGCGGGCTCGGAGCTGACCGGGCTGCCCTCGCGTCTGCAGGTCCTGCACCAGTCGGTCACCGAGCTGCGCTTCTCCGTGGCCCTCATGCGCCTGCTCACCCTCATGGTGGGGCGCTTCGCCCAGTCCATCCTCGATGGCACTGAGGTGGACGCCGTGCACTCCCTGACGGACCTGTGCGAGGCGCTCGAGTCCGGCTTCCGCGGACTGGACCCCGTGCTGCGGGCCGTGAGCACGCAGGTCGCTCAGCTCAACGACGCCCTGCACACGGTCACCTCCAGCCTGGACCGCGCGGCCCGGCGCCTGGGCCAGTGGGTCGACCTGCGTGGTGGCGGAGCCGGCTCCTCGGGCTCGCCGATCATCGACGAGGTCGCCCAGCTCACCTCCCGAGGCTTCCCCGAGGTCCGCTCCCTGGCCGAGCTGGCCGCCGAGTGCCGCGGGCTGCACCTGCCCTACGACGAGAACATCGCCGCTCAGCGCCTGGCCGCTGTGCGCAGCGCCCTGGCCGAGCTCATCTGAGACGAAAGTCGTTCTTCCGGGCACTGCCTGGTTGGAAAAGGTGGGTGGTGCGTTACAGTCGGCTGGGAGCCGGCACGCGCCGACTCCCCACCGTCCCCTCGTCGGGGCCCCGGATCGCCCGGATCGTCACGATCACGGGGAGACCGCCGGGACCTGCCGACAACCACCCGCAGACCCGCCAGCCGCGGCCAGCCGCGCACCACCCGTGAGGAAGGCTTTACGTGTCCACCAAGCTCGTCATCGTGGAGTCCCCCAACAAGGTGCGCTCCATCGCCGGCTACCTGGGTCCGGAGTTCGACGTCGAGGCCTCCGTGGGGCACATTCGCGACCTGCCGCAGCCCTCCGAGCTGCCCGCCACCATGAAGAAGGGCCCCTACGGGAAGTTCGCGGTCGACGTCGAGGACGACTTCACCCCCTACTACGTCGTCAACCCCGACAAGAAGAAGACGGTCGCCCAGCTCAAGAAGGCCCTCAAGGAGGCCGACGAGCTCTACCTGGCCACCGACGACGACCGCGAGGGCGAGGCCATCGCCTGGCACCTCCAGCAGGTCCTCAAGCCCAAGGTGCCGGTGCGCCGCATGGTCTTCACCGAGATCACCCGCGAGGCCGTCACCCGGGCCCTGGACAACACCCGCGAGCTGGACATCCACCTCGTCGACGCCCAGGAGACCCGCCGCATCCTGGACCGCCTCGTGGGCTACGAGGTCAGCCCGGTCCTGTGGCGCAAGGTCCGTGCCGGTCTGTCCGCCGGGCGCGTGCAGTCAGTGGCCACCCGCCTCGTCGTCGAGCGTGAGCGTGAGCGCATGGCCTTCCGCTCCGCCTCCTACTGGGGGGTGGAGGCCACCTTCTCCACCGTCCTGTCCGCCGTGGACGTCACCGCCCGCCAGGAGGCCTCCTTCACCGCCCGGCTCGTCACCCTCGACGGGCGGCGCGTGGCCACCGGGCGCGACTTCAACGACGACGGCCAGCTGCGCCCGGCCGCGCTCAAGGCCTCCGCCGTCCACCTCCACCAGGTGGGGGCCACCGCCGTGGCCGAGGCCATCGGCCGGGGAGAGCCGCGCGTGGTCGGCGTGGAGGACAAGCCCTACAAGCGCCGCCCGGCCGCCCCCTTCACCACCTCCACCCTCCAGCAGGAGGCCTCCCGCAAGCTGCGCATGAACCCGCGCGAGACCATGCGCGTGGCGCAGGGCCTCTACGAGAACGGCTTCATCACCTACATGCGTACCGACTCCACGGTCCTGTCCGGTCAGGCCGTGGCCGCGGCCCGCTCGCAGGTGGCCGAGCTCTACGGGGCCGAGTACGTCCCCGAGCGCCCCCGCGTCTACGCCTCCAAGTCCAAGGGCGCCCAGGAGGCCCACGAGGCGATCCGCCCCGCCGGCGACCACTTCCGCACCCCGGCCCAGGTCTCCGGTGAGCTCACCGGTGCCCAGTTCCGCCTCTACGAGCTCATCTGGAAGCGGACCGTGGCCTCCCAGATGGCCGACGCCGTCGGCTCGACCGCCACGGTCACCGTCGAGGTGCCGCTGACACCCGTGGCCGGCGAGTCGCGCGACTCCGGCCCCACCTTCTCCACGGCCGGCCTGACGGCGTCGGGCACCGTCATCACCTTCCGCGGCTTCCTGGCCGCCTACGAGGAGGGGCGCGACGCCGAGCGCTACCAGGACGACTCCGGCGCCACCGCCAAGGACTCCAAGGACGTGCGCCTGCCCGCGATGATCTCCGGCCAGGAGCTGGCCGCCCTGGACGCCGAGGCCTCCGGCCACGAGACCACGCCGCCGCCGCGCTACACCGAGGCCTCCCTGGTCAAGGCCCTTGAGGAGCGCGAGATCGGCCGCCCCTCGACGTACGCGGCCACCATGTCCACCATCTCCGACCGCGGCTACGTCGACCACCGCGGCCAGGCCCTGGTGCCGACCTGGCTCGCCTTCGCCGTCACCCGGCTGCTGGAGGAGAACTTCGCCGAGCTCGTCGACTACGACTTCACCGCCTCCATGGAGCGCGACCTGGACCGGATCGCCGCCGGCGAGGAGGACCGGGTCGCCTGGCTGCGGCGCTTCTACAACGGGCAGGGTGGGGCCGGCACCGAGCAGGCCGCCCAGGCCGCCTCGAACGAGCTTGAGGCCGCGGCGGCTGCGCTGCGCGCCCAGGGGCTCAAGGGCCTGGTGGACAACCTCGGTGAGATCGATGCCCGCGCCGTCAACTCCATCGAGATCGGCGAGGGCATCACCCTGCGCGTGGGGCGCTACGGCCCCTACCTGGAGGACGCCGAGGGCAAGCGTGCCAACGTCCCGGCCGACCTCGCCCCCGACGAGCTGACCGTGGACAAGGCCCGCGAGCTCTTCACCCGCGCCGCCGACGACGGCCGCGAGCTCGGCGTCGACCCGGTCAGCGGGCACGTCATCATCGCCAAGGACGGCCGCTACGGCCCCTACGTCACCGAGGTCCTGCCCGAGCCGGAGGAGACGGCCGAGGCGGAGACGGCGAAGACTGCGAAGACGGCCAAATCGACGAAGGCGAAGAAGGCGGCCAAGCCCAAGCCCCGCACCGCCAGCCTCCTGCGCTCCATGGACCTGTCCACCGTGACCCTGGAGCAGGCCCTGGACCTGCTGAGCCTGCCGCGCGTCGTCGGGCAGGACCCGGAGTCGGGGGAGGACATCACCGCCCAGAACGGCCGCTACGGCCCCTACCTCAAGAAGGGCACGGACTCGCGCTCCCTGGAGACCGAGGAGCAGATCTTCACCGTCACCCTGGAGCAGGCCCTGGAGATCTTCGCCCAGCCCAAGCGGCGTCGAGGGCAGGCGGCCGCCCGCGGGCCGCTGCGCGAGCTGGGGCAGGACCCGGCCACTGACAAGCCGGTGGTCATCAAGGACGGCCGCTTCGGCCCCTACATCACTGACGGGCAGACCAACGTCACCGTGCCCCGCAGCGAGGACCCGGCCACCATCAGCGCCGAGCGGGCCTTCGAGCTGCTGGCGGACAAGCGCGCCAAGGGCCCGGCCAAGAAGCGCACCACCCGCAAGACCGCCGCCAAGAAGACGACGACGAAGAAGGCTGCCACCAAGAAGACCGCCGCCAAGACGGCGTCGAGCAAGGCGGCTGCCTCGAAGGAGGGCTGAGGTGCCGCGGTGGGCGGCGCGGGCCTCTGGCAGTGGTGAGAGCCTCTGGCCTTGGTGCTGCCGTCGTCGCCCGCTACCGCCGCCGGCCGCCGCCGCAAGCCTTGGCCGGGGACATTCTGCGCGCCGGGGTGCGTCCTCCTTCGGCCGGGGACATTCCACGCGTCCGGGGGCCGGATTCCTGTCCCCGACGGCGCAGAATGTCCCCGTCCGTGCAAGCCCGGTGCTCGTGATCGTCATCGCGGCCCGTGTCGCAGTTCTGCGACAGCACTGCGACGAGGAGGGGACAACTGGCCGGTATTGTATCTTGTGTACAACTTCCCCCCATGATTCCTGAGAGGAACCCATCATGCGTCTGCCCAAGATCGTTCTCGCCGGTACCGCCGCCCTGGCCCTGTCCCTGACCCTGGGCGCCTGCTCCTTGTCCGTCAACGGCTCCGGCTCCGGGGACTCCGGCACGCCGGCCGCCCAGTCCGAGCAGAAGGACTCTCAGAGCGCCGACTCCAAGGACACGTCCAAGGCCGATGCCAAGGGGGCCGCGACGGCCGACTCCCAGACCTCCTCGGGCGGCTCGGCTCAGGCCTCCACGGCCCCCAGCAGCAAGGACGGCGATCACGACGATGACAAGGACGGCGACGACGCCCCCATCACGGACCCCACCTGGAAGGACATCCAGAGCACCGGTCAGCGCACCGAGGTCTCCGGTACCTATACCGTCCAGGGAGCCGGAACGACCCTCAACCTGGTCGGCGACCTCGACACGCTGGCGGTTCAGGGCTCTGACGTCAAGGTCGCCGCGGAGGACGTCGACACCCTCACCGTTCAGGGCTCCAACGTCACCGTCTACGCCCGCGACATCGACCACCTGACCATCCAGGGCTCCAACGTCACCGTCCACTGGCTGGGCGACGACCCGACGATCCAGGACCTCGGCGCCGGCAACACCACCGGGAAGCTCTCCCAGTGAGTCTGTCGTGACCCATCCCACCGCACCGGTTCCGTCCGCCACCGTCCTGCTCGTCGACGACGAGGCCCCCATCCGCCGCTCCCTG
>ERZ772906.712-NODE-712-length-19163-cov-27.714046_pt1 | contig 19163 bp, 10 predicted proteins | sample MGYA00511338_ERZ772906 | MGnify/ENA primary metagenome ERZ772906 (study PRJEB29015, sample SAMEA2738076) | human oral metagenome | biome: human oral; feature: human-associated habitat; material: saliva | place: China | collected 2212 ... | reverse complement strand
GCCGCGCCCTGGGCTACACGATGGTCATGCCCACCGAGGACCGCTTCAACAAGACGCGTAACCAGCTCCTCGACGACCTGGTCTACGGCATGGGTGGCCGCGTCGCCGAAGAGATCGTCTTCCGCGATCCGTCGACCGGCCCCGCCAACGACATCCAGCAGGCCACGAAGACAGCCCGCGCGATGGTCACCGACTACGGCATGAGCGACCGCATCGGCATGGTGAAGCTCGGCGACGCCGACACCGAGGCCTTCGGCCACGGCAGCGGCGAGGGCCCGCGCTCCTTCTCCGACGAGACGGCCGCGATCATCGACGAGGAGGTGCGTCGCCTCCTCGACAACGCGATGCGCGAAGCGTGGCGCATCCTGTCGGAGAACCGCGGCGTTCTCGATACGCTGGCCTCCCGCCTGCTCGAGGAGGAGACCCTTGACGAGGCGCAGCTCGCCGAGATCTTCAAGGATGTCGTGAAGGCCCCCGAGCGTCCCGTGTGGAACTACCAGTCCGACGCGGCGGTTCCGGGCGTGGTTTTGGGCCACCCGGTCGGTATCAAGTCCGAGGACGAGTGGACGTCCGTTCCCGTGCAGGGAATCGACGTGTCGCCGATCGACGTCATCGGCATCTCGGGTGTGGAAGAGGAGCAGGAATGACCTACGATCCCGCTGGCGTCGAGAAGGCGTCGCGCGACCTGCTCGTCGCGATTGGTGAGGACCCCGAGCGCGAGGGCTTGGTCGGCACCCCCGACCGCATGGCGCGCGCGTGGCGCGAGATGTGCAAGGGCCTGACCGAGGACCCGCGCGAGCACCTGCGCACCCAGTTCCACGCGGGCACCGACGAGCTGGTCCTCGTTCGTGACATCACCTTCTTCTCGGTGTGTGAGCACCACCTGCTGCCCTTCTACGGCCGCGCCCACGTCGGCTACATTCCGCGTGGCGGCGTCGTGACGGGCCTGTCCAAGCTGGCCCGCGTCGTCGAAGGCTACGCGCGCCGCCCCCAGGTCCAAGAGCGCCTGACCGCCCAGGTTGCCGACGCGATCGACGAGATCCTGAACCCCCAGGGCGTCATCGTCGTCATCGAGGCCGAGCACATGTGCATGTCGATGCGCGGCATCTCCAAGCCCGGCTCCTCGACCGTGACCAGTGCGCTGCGCGGCATCATGAGCGATGGCGCGACCCGCGCCGAGATGATGGCCCTCGTCCTGTCCGGGAGCCGATGACGTGAGTGCCCTGCCCCTGCCCGCCGCCCCGGCCTCGTCCCCGGTCCCGCCCCCGGCGCTGCCCGGTGGCCTGACCCTGCCTGCCGGGCGGACGGCGATCATGGGCATCCTCAACGTCACCCCCGATTCCTTCTCGGACGGGGGACGATACACGGACGTCGCGGCCGCGCTGCGCCACGCGCGCGAGATGGTGGCTGCCGGTGCGGATCTCATCGATGTGGGCGGGGAGTCGACCCGCCCGAACTCGACGCGTATCAGCGCGGACGAGGAGTGGGCGCGCATCTGCGCCGTCGTCGAGTCCCTGGCCGCCGACGGCGTCATCGTGTCGGTGGATACGCTGCACGCGTCCACGGCCCGCGAGGCTGCGCGCGCGGGTGCGGCGATCATCAACGATGTGAGCGGCGGGCGCTGGGATCCGCAGATGAACGCGGCGGTTGCGCAGTCGGGCTGCGCGTACGTCGTCCAGCACTACCGCGCGCTGCCGGGCATGCCGGGGGAGCACTTCGACTACGGGGATGACCTCGTGGGCGCGCTCATTGAGCGCGTGGGTTCTCAGGTTCAAGACGCTATTGATGCTGGTGTGACAGCTGATAAAATTGTGGTTGACCCGGGCCTCGGCTTCTCGCTGACGGGCGACCAGTGCTGGCAGATCCTGCGCGAACTGCCGCGCTTCGCGCAGGTCGGATACCCCGTCCTCGTCGGCGCGTCTCGCAAGCGTTTCGTCAAGGCCCTCGAGGGCGACGTGGACGCGAACAGCGCGGACATCGCCGCCTACTGCGCGGCGGCTGGCGCGTGGGCCGTGCGGGTCCACGACGTAGCAGCCACCGTAGCGGCCATCGCCCGAAAGGAGAACGACGTTGACTAACCGACGCGTCATCATCGCCCTGAAAGGACTGGGGGCGCTCGCCAATCACGGCGTCTACGAGTTCGAGCGTGACCGCAACCAGCGCTTCAGCGCCGACATCGTCATGTGGGTCGAGACCGCCGGAAACGCCGACGACATCGCAGCCACCGTCTCCTACGCGGACATCGCCGACGAGGCCATGGCCGTCCTCACCGGCACCGCCGTCGACCTCATCGAGACCCTCGCAGAGACCATCGCCTCGCGCGTCATGAGCCACGAGGGCGTCGTCGGCACCGAGGTCACCGTCCACAAGCCCGACGCCCCCATCGACCACCCCTTCGCGGACGTGTCGGTGACCGTGCGCGCGGGCCAGACCGACGCGATGCCCCTGTCGCTGTCCCTCAAGGGCATTTACGAGGCCGAGGACGGCTCCGTCCTCACCGGCGAGATCGAGGCGTACGGCCACGCCCAGGCCCCCAGCCCGGCCGAGCAAGAGCAGCGTGAGGCCCTGCCCTCGCGCCGCGGCGCGCACGCCGCGCAGGACCGCCGCGAGGAGGACGCCTCCCGTCCGGCGCACCTGCGCTCGCGGCGCGTTGTCCTGGCGATTGGCGGCAACCTCGGGGACGTTCCCGTCACCCTCATGCACACGGTCGAGGCCCTGTCCTACATGGAGGGCTTCCAGATTGAGGACGTCTCGCCGATCATGCGCACCAAGCCGGTGCTCGCCCCCGGCCAGGCGCCCCAGCCGGATTACTGGAACGCCGTCGTCATCGGCTCCGCGATTGCGAGCCCCGACGAGCTGTTCGCCCAGACCAGCCGCATCGAGCGCGAGCTCGGACGCGAGCGCCACGAGCGCTGGGGCGCTCGCACCGTCGACATCGACATCATCCAGATCGAGGGCCTGGCCTCCTCCGACCCGGTGCTCACCCTGCCGCACCCGCGCGCCAAGGAACGCGCCTTCGTCCTGGCGCCCTGGCTCCTGTGTGAGCCCGACGCGATCCTCGAGGGCGTGGGCCGCGTGTCCGACCTGCTGGCCAACACCCCCGACCGCGAGGGCATCATCGACGCCGTCGACGACTGGCTCGAAGATCCGGCGGCCGTCATGGCCGACTCCGATCAGCTCCTCGCCCAGCGCGCCGAGCAGGCCAGCGCCGACATGCGCGAGCTCATCGAGGCCCTGACCGGCGAAATCAGCCAGGTCAGCAACCTCGTGACTCGCCCGGGAGTGCTCGCCGCCGAGGTGCCGGCGCCGACCATTGATACGCCCGAGGCCTCCGTCGAAGCGACGCCCGCCCCCGAGGTCGTTCCCGCCCCCGATGCGGTGCCCGCCCCCGCGGTCGTTCCTGCCCCCGAGGTCACGCCGGCTCCCACAGTCGTTCCTGCCCCCGAGGTCGCGCATGCCGAGGCCTTGTCCGTCCCTCAGCCGCAGACCCCCGCTCAGGCTGCCCCTGAGGCCTCCGCGGCCTCGCCCGAGGTGCCCGCACCCGACGCGTCGCGCTTCGCTCCCGCCGAGGAGGCGGCGCCCGCCGCGCAGGACCCCGCGGCTCCTGCCGAAGCCCCCGAGGCCTCGTCCGAGGCACCCGCGCCCGCTCACAATGCGCCCTCCTACGCGGCCCCGCCTCAGCGCGAGCGTCGCCACCGCGGGGAACGAGCCTCGTCTCGCCCCTCCTGGCACCCGGTTTCCTCCGTGCCCGCGGACTCCGCGGCCGGTCGCATGACCCGCAAGATCGGCACGGGCACCTACAAGCCGAGCGGCAGCGAAAAGCCCCGCTGGGTCCCCGTCTTCGAATCCAAGCGCGAGGAATCCCGTTCCGAGATCGCGCTGCCGGACTGGAACTTCTCCGTCAGCTCCGCGCACGACGTGCGCGTCGTCGACGACCGTTCCGGCCTCGGCCACGACGACGAGCCGCCCAAGGCCACCGTCCACGCTGACGGGCGCTCGACCATCCTCGCCCCCGGGCTGCCCGACAACACCCCCGTCGGCCCCATCCCCGAGGACGAGGCCACCCAGACCGGAATCCTGCGCCGCGTCGTTGTGCGGCCCACGATGACCGGCGCGATCCCGATCGTCAAGAGGCGCTAAATGAAACCCGTGTCGATCGTGTGGGTGCTGGCGGTGGGCCTCGTGGCCGCCGGCCTGAGCTTCCTCGGCTTCTTCGCGCACATGCGCGAGGGCGGTACCCCGATGATCGTCACCCCGGGTCCCGCAGTCATCTTTGCTATTGCCACCGCGTGCCTCATTTGGTCCGGCTTGGCGGTGCGTCGCCTGCGCGCCGGTAAAGAGACGTGGATCGACGCGATCGGCGCGATGCGCGTCGCCGTCTTTGCGCGGGCCAGCGCCATCGTCGGCTCGGGCCTGACGGGGATCCTGATCGGCGTTATGGCTGTGTCTCTCATGCAGCTCGAAGCCCCCGCGATGCTCTCCAACGCGATCGGCTCGGGCCTCAGCGGCCTCGTCGGCATCGTGTGGTGCGTGATTGCAATCGTCGTCGAACGATGGTGCGTCATCGATCCCGAGGACGAGGGCTCGACGTCCTCCAAGCGCAGCGCCGCCGCCTGATCGCCTCCTCACTCGGGCGTGACGACGGGCGCTCAACGTGTGAAAGTCGCCCCCGTCCCGAGCGTTAGCCACTTGCCGCGCCCCGCGCCCGGTATCGTGGATGCGTGGCTGACCAGCGTAAGAATTCTCCCAGGCGACCCACCTCCAGGCGTAGCACGTCGGGAGGCACGACCGGTCGCACCGGCGATCGAGCATCCCGCGCCGCAGCCGGCAGCCGCGCCTCGACGGGGCGCGCGGCCTCGTCGAAGGCCTCACCGTCCACGAAGCGGGGCAGTGCCAGCTCGCCCAAGGCACAGCGCGGCGGCACCGCACAGGCACCCGCAAAGAAGAAGGGCGGCGGCCGTCCGCCGGTCAACCTGTGGCCGCGGCGCATCATCACGGGCCTCGGGCTGATCCTCATCCTGGCCCTCATCGTGTGGGGCATCGTCGCCGCCGTGCGCGCGATCGCGGGAGCCTTCAGTGCCGATCCTGCGCCCCAGTCGACCCCGCAGTCCGCTGTCCAGTCCGGAGCCCTCGACGCATCCGGTTACACGCTCAAGGGCGGCCAGGAGGCCACCGCCGACGGTCTGCTCACCGACGGCACGACGATCGACATCCCCGCCTGCCTGGATCGAGACATTACGGCCACCGCGAGAGCATCCGCGATCTCCTCCGGGTCGGCGATGCCCGTGACCCTCACGCTCGAAAACCGCGGCAGCGTCGCGTGCTCGACATCCCTGTCGCGCTTCGCCCTGCAGATTTCGACCGGTGACCTGCAGGTCTACAATTCGGCGAAGTGCGGCGAGGACCAGCAGTCGTCGGCGACCCTGCTGCTGCGCCCAGGCGCCACGTGGAGCGGCGCGCTGCGCTGGGATGGTTACGTGTACACGAACGGCTGCACGACCCCGGCGGGCGGCGCGAGTGCCGCGTCGGCCGGAACCTACAAGGTTGCGGTCACAATGGGCACCCGCGAGGTCGGCTCGACCGTCGTCGACGTGACTCCCGCGCCGACGCCCGCCCCGCAGTCTGGGGCTCAGTCGGGGGCCCAGTCGGGCCGCTAAGGCCTACCAGCCGACCAGGCCGGAGCTGACCGCCTGCGCCTGGTGGGCCAGGTTCTCGGTGATGAGCTTGGCGCGGTAGGGGCCGATGCCCTCGATGGCTTCCAGGTCCTCGGTGGTGGCGGCGCGCAGCTGAGGCAGCGTCGTGATGTGCGAGGATACCTCCTTGATGGCGCTCCACGACAGGTGCGGAACCAGGGAGAGGGCGCGCACGCCCCGCGGCGTAATCTCGCGGTCCAGGTCCGCGACCTCGTACACGTCCAGCCCGAGGATGTTCGCGATCGCGGTGAGGTCCACGATGCGCTCCGACCCCAGGGAGGTGAGCTCGGCCTCGACGCGGGCGACGTCCTCGGGGTTGTGGATGTAGTCGCGCATGACGAGGGCGCGCTCGGACGCGGAGCCGCGCACGAGGTCCTCGACCTGCAGGGCCAGCAGACGGCCCTCGGAGCCCAGCTCCTCCAGGTATTCGGTGATCTCGGAGGTGATGCGGCGGATCATCTCCATGCGCTGCATGACGGTGGCGACGTCGCGCACGGTCGCGCTGTCGCGCATCTCCAGAATGGTGAGGGTCTGCAGGACCTCGTCGAGGCGCTGGCTGTAACGGTCGAGCGTGTCCACGGCCAGGTTGGCGCGCGAGAGCAGGGCCTCGGGCTCTTCGACGAGGCGGTGCTCGGAGCCCACGTAAATGGAGATCATGCGCATCGACGCGGACAGGGACAGAACCGGCAGGTGGGTCTGGCGGGCGGTGCGCTGGGCGGTGCGGTGGCGCATGCCGGACTCGTCGGTGGGAATCGTGGGGTCCGGGAAGAGCTGCACGTTGGCCTTGCGGATACGCCACAGGTCGGGGTCGATGATGACGGCGCCGTCCATCTTGCACAGCTCGCGCAGGCGCGCGGCCGTGAAGGCGACGTCGAGGTCGAAGCCGCCCGAGCAGATCGCCTGCACTTCGGGGGTGTATCCCAGGACGATGAGTGCACCCGTGTGGGAGCGCTGGATTCGTTCCAGTCCTTCACGCAGTGGCGTACCGGGCGCGACTGCGCGCAGTGCGTCACGAAGGATCGCTGCATCGGACGTCAATGTGATTCCCTCCCAGAACAGTAGGTTCGATTCCTATTATTGCGAGTCCCTCGGAAAAGCGACACGAATAGCCGTCGCCAGATCCGACACAGTAAAGACGGTGATGCTGTCGACGCCCGCGAGGTCCTCGCTGCCCTGAGCGGGCACGATGGCCGCGGAGAAGCCCAGGCGCGCGGCCTCGGCGAGGCGGCGCTGGGTGCCCGTGCAGGCCCGTACTTCGCCCGTCAGGGAGATCTCTCCGACCGCGACGAGGTCTGCGCGAGGGGGAAGGCCCTTGAGAGATGACACGATCGAGATAGCCATCGCCAGGTCGATCGCGGGCTCGACTGTGCGCGCCCCGCCGACCGTGGAGACGTAGACGTCCGCCCCCGACGTGTCCGCGCCGATGCGGGCCTGCAGAACCGCCAGGATCATGGCGACGCGGGCGTGGTCCACGCCCGACGTGGTGCGCCGAGGCGAGCCGCCCGAGGAGGGCGCGACGAGCGACTGGATTTCCGTGGGCAGCGGGCGGCGCCCCTCGAGGGAGACGGCCGCGCACGTGCCGGGCACGCCGCGCGTCGTGCGCGACAGGAACAGGCCGGAGGGGTCGGCGAGGCCGTAGATCCCCGAGTCCGTCAGCTCGAAGCAGCCGACCTCGTCGGTGGGGCCGTAACGATTCTTCACCGCGCGCAGCAGGCGCAGGCGCGAATGACGGTCCCCCTCGAACTGGCAGACGACGTCCACGAGGTGTTCGAGGACGCGCGGACCCGCGATGCCGCCGTCCTTCGTTACGTGACCGACGAGGAGGGTGGGCAGGTCGGATTCCTTGGCGACCCGGATGAGGGAGGCCGCAACCGCGCGCACCTGCGCGACGCCGCCCGCTCCGCCCTCGACCTGGGCGGAAGAGATGGTCTGGACGGAGTCGACGATGAGCAGGGAGGGGGAGGCCTCCTGCACGTGCCCGAGGACGACGCCAAGCTCCGTCTCATCCGCGATGAGCAGGTTCGGCTCGAGCGCGCCGATGCGTTCCGCGCGCCCGCGTACCTGTGCCGCCGACTCTTCGCCCGTGATGTACAGGACGGGCCCGCGCCCGCCAGCGGCGGCCGTGCGCGCGGCCTTCGCGGCCACGTCCAGCAGCAGCGTCGACTTGCCGACGCCAGGCTCGCCGGCCAGGAGGATCACCGCACCGGGGACGATGCCGCCGCCGAGCACGCGGTCCAGCTCGCCCACGCCCGTGGAGCGCGACGAGGCGCGTTCCCCGTCGACCTCTCCGATGGGCAGGGCGGGGCGCCGCGGAGGCGTGGCCGCCGTCCGCACGCCCCCCGTCACCTCGCCCGCCTGGTCGACCGTGCCCCACGCCCCGCACTCGCGGCACTGGCCCACCCACTTGGGGGAGGTCCAGCCGCAGTCGGAGCAGCGGTAGGTGATCTTTTCTTTCGCCATGCACTCACCGTAACCCGACCCGCCCTCATCTGCGGTTTGCGCGCGCGAGGAACGCGCGAGGAAGCGGGAAGGTGTGCTCGCCCAGGGGCTTCGAGCGCCGCTGCGAGAGGGGGGAGCGGTGGAGGTGGGACCCCGGCCTCGGCCTCGTTGGATGAGAGAGATCATCCAATTGCGTCACTGTGGTCAGGTTCTCGCGCGCGCAATTTGCGCGAAAACGCCGCACGAATGAGCCCTCGAGCGAGCGCACTTATTCAGTACCTGTTGTTGTCTTGGACGTTTATCCATAGGGTTGGTCGGTGTGTATCCTTGGACTGGCTCACTATGCCACCCACGGATACAGATGCCGTCCCACAACAGTGCACAGATGAAGACTGAGGAAGCCCCATGAACAAGGCGCGTCAATCGCGAAACACCTGGTCGAAGCGGATGCCCGCGATCGCCGTTCTCGTGGTGTCCGCGATGCTCTGCGTCCTCGCGGTGGTCTACCGTGGCGTCGAGGTCACGCAGGTCAGCGTCGATGACGGCGGTATCTGGGTGACGAACCAGGACCGCAAGCTCCTGGGCCACCTCAACTACGATTCGCTGATGCTCGACGGCACCGTGTCCGTCAAGTCCGCGTCCTTCGACATCGGTCAGGCCGGCGGTGACGTGACGCTGGGGGAGACGGTGACGCGCACGGTGTCGCCCGTCAAGCCCACCTCCTTCTCAATCGGCCAGGCTGTGACCCTGCCCGAGGGTGCCACCCAGGTGCAGGGCGGTTCCGTTCTGGCGGTCCTCGACCCGGCCGCCGGCCTCCTGTGGGTCGGTAACGCGGGCGAACCCGCCTCCATTTCTTTCGCCGCCGAAGACGCGGTCGCCAAGGACCTGAGCGACGGCGTCGTTACGGTGTCGCGCACGGGCATGGTGTTCGCCTACTCGGCCGGTTCCTCGTCGCTGGTCACCGTCGTTAAGGAAGGCCAGACGTGGCGCGCGAAGACGACCACGATCAAGGATTTCCAGCCCGCCGGCCCCCTGACGATCACGGCGGTCGGCGACAAGCCCGTCATCTACGACCAGTCCGGTAATACCCTCGTCCTGCCCGGTGGGAAGCTCCGTAACCTCGCCGAGGAACACGTGACCGGCGCGGTCCTGCAGGACCCGGGCGACGAGGCCGCATCTGTGCTGCTCGCGACCGATTCGGAGCTCGTGGCCGTCTCCCTCAACGGCAAGTCCGTCGAGCGTCAGCCCGCCTCCGACGCGGGTGCAAAGGGCAACCCGGCCGCCCCCGTCTTCCACAACGGCTGCTCCTACGGCGCGTGGGCCGGCTCGGGCGCGTTCGTGCGCACGTGCACTGATAAGTCGCGCAACCAGGCGCAGACGGTTCCGACGCTCGCCGAGGCCACATCTGCCGTCTTCCGCACGAACCGCACGCGCATCGTCCTCAATGATGTCTCGACGGGCACGCTGTGGCTGCCGGACAAGAACATGGTCCTCGTCAACAACTGGGATCAGATTCCCACCGAGGAGCAGGAAGAAGAGGACACCCCGACCCCGGACCAGCGCGAGCAGGTCTCGGAGCCGGAGCACAACGACAAGAACACGCCGCCCGAGGCCGTGGACGACGACTTCGGCATCCGCCCGGGGCGTTCGACGCTGCTGCCGGTCCTGGATAACGACTCGGATGACGACGGCGACGTGCTGACGGCGCGCGCCGTGACGAACCCGGAGTTTGGGACGGTCGTGCGCACGAGGGGCGGTCGCGCCCTGCAGATCACGGAGGTTCCCGAGAACCTGACGAGCGGGTCCACGTCCTTCACGTACGAGGCCTCGGATGGCCTCGCGGGCGCCACCGCGACCGTGCGCGTGACGATTCACCCGTGGACGCAGAACGAGGGGCCGCGCCAGGTCAAGCGCCCGGTCATCAAGGTCGGCGCGAACGCTCAGGTGGAGTACAACCTGCTGTCGGATTGGATTGATCCGGACGGCGACCAGTTCTTCCTCAAGTCCGTGGTCGCTCCCGAGGGTATCGCCGTGCAGTTCACGGAGGATGGGACGGTGCAGGTCCGCGACCTCGGTTCGGGCGCGGGCGTGAAGATGCTGAGCGTGACCCTGTCGGACGGCCACGCGGAGACGACGGGCGAGCTTCAGGTGAGCGTCCAGGAGGCGGGCAACGTTCCGCCGGTGGCGCGCGCTGACTTCTACGTGGCCCGCGTGGGCGAGGCCCTGGCGATTGACCCGATCGCGAACGATACGGATCCGAACGGCGACGCGATCTCGCTCGTCGCGGCGGGCACGCCCCCGGCTGGCACGTCCGTGTCTGCGGACCTGTCTCGAGGCATCCTGACCTTCACGGGATCGGTGCCGGGTTCCTTCCAGTTCACGTACACGGTCTCGGATGGTCCGTCGACGACGGTGGGCGTCATCCGCGTGGACGTGGTCGCTGATGACACGCATGCGCTCCCGATTGCCGAGGACGACCTGGCGGTGCTGCCCAGTGGCGGCGCTTCGCTGATCGCTCCGCTGGCCAACGACACGGACCCGTCGGGCGGCGTGCTCGTCGTCCAGTCGATTGACGTGCCCGCGAGCTCGGGCCTCGAGGTGACCCTCATTGAGCGTCACCTGCTGCGCATTACCGCGCCCGGCGGCCTCAGCGATGTCACCTCTTTTACGTACACGGTCTCCAACGGCGCGGGTTCCGCGACCGCTCAGGTGAGCGTCATTCCCACGGACGCGCAGAGCGAGGAGACTCCGCCCGAGGCCTCGCCGGACACCGCGAAGGTGCGCGCCGAAGACATTGGTTCGGTGAGCGTCCTGAGCAACGATCGCTCGCCGATTGGCCTGTCGCTGAGCCTGGATCCCGACGTGACGGTCCTGTCGGGGGCGGAGCTGGGCACGGTCTTCGTCACCGGTAACCAGGTGCGCCTGGCCGCCGGAGCCGAGGCCGGGGTCGTCCGCGTGGCGTACACGGTCGTGGATTCGGTGGGTAACCGAGCGACGTCGACCGTCACCTTCGAGGTCGTGGCGGCCTCCTCCGCGAACAGCGCGCCCGTTCCCAAGGCGCTGAGCGCCTGGGCCGTGCAGGGCCAGATGACGCGTATCCCCGTGCCGCTGACGGGTATCGACCCGGACGGCGACTCGGTGGCCCTCGTCGGTATCGATCAGCCGCCCGCCAAGGGCAGCGTCGTGCTGGGCACGGAGTGGCTGGAGTACACGCCTTCGGACGATGCGACCGGCACGGACACGTTCTCCTACATCGTCGAGGACCGCCTCGGTGTGCAGGGGCGTGCACGCGTGCGCGTCGGCATCGCGCCGCCTGGATCGCAGAACCATAACCCGACCGCCGTCCCGGACTCGGTGACGGTGCGGCCGGGCCGTGAGGTGAGCATCAACGTCCTGAGCAATGACCTGGACGCGGACGGCGACGCGCTTTCCGTCGATACGGATCCGTCGACCGTGTCGGTGTCGGATGCCTCGGTAACCGTGTCGGTGACCGAGGATGCGGTCACGGTCAAGGCTCCCCAGACGAACGGCGTGTTCGTCGTCGCCTACCAGATTCAGGACGGCCGAGGAGGCCGCGCCCAGGGGCAGCTGACCGTGACGGTTGACGCTGAGGCGCCGCTGCGCGCACCGATCGCCCGCGATGACGTTGTGTCGGTCGCGGATCTGCCCGCCGACTCCAAACCCGTGAGCGTTCCCGTCCTCGTCAACGACGAAGACCCGGACGGCACGACGGGTGCTCTGACGATCTCGTCGGATGCCTCGGGCGTGAGCGTGTCCGGCCAGAACCTGTCGATTAGCCCGGACGGGCGCCGTCGCCTCGTCGTCTACACGGTGACGGACCCCGACGGGCTCAAGGCGAGCGCCGTCGTGACGGTCCCGGGCACGGACCTGCTGGCTCCGCGCCTCGATATGACGCGCATCCCGGTGGCGATGCGCGCGGGGTCCGCGCTGACTCTCGACATCAACGACTACGTGCTCGTGCGCGATAACTCGCGTTCCCCGGTCATCACCGACTCGGCGACGGTCAAGTCCAGCGGTGGCATCGACTCGGCGACGCTGCAGGATTCCTCGCACATCGTGTTGACGGCCCCTGACACGGCCTCGGGCCGCGCGTCGGTGTCGTTCACGGTGCGCGACGGTTCTGTCGATGATGAGTCGGCTCTGTCCTCGACGCTGACGATCCCGATCACGATTCAGCCCGCGAGGAATATGCCCCCGCGCCTGACTCCGACCCCGATTCTCGTGGGTCAGGGCGAGAACGTGACCGTGGACCTCACCCAGATGGTCGACGACCCGGACGACCAGGCGAAGAGCTCCTTCGACTATCGCGTGGCGAAGGTCCCCGGCGGCATCGACGTGTCCCTGGACGGCTACACGCTGACCGTGGCGGGCAAGAAGGACCAGCCCAAGGGGCCGGTCGGCGCGATCACGGTGAGCGTGGACGACGGCTCGGGCGCCGTCACCGCGGATATCCCGGTGACGATCGTGAAGTCCTCGAAGCCCCTCGTGACGACGACGGACGCGCGTATCAAGGTCAACGCCGGTCAGACGGCGACCGTGAACCTGTCGGAGTACACGACGAACCCGTTCCCGGATCCCCTCGTCGTCCTGGACGCGTCCGTGCACGTGGGTCAGGGCACCGCGGCGGGTGACGGCAACGTGCTGACGGTGACCCCCAAGGCGGGCTTCCACGGCGAGATGATCGTCGTCTACCGCGTCATGGACGCGACGAACGACCCGGACCGCGTTGTGCAGGGCCGCGTCATCGTCAAGGTCCTGGACCGGCCCGACGCCCCGCAGAACGTGACCGCGGACGCGACCGGCCCGGGCAGCGCTTTCGTGAGCTTCCAGGCGGCCGCTCCGAACGGCGGAACCATTTCGGGGTACACGATCATCGACTCGGTGAGCGGGGAGCCCAAACACACGACCAACCCGGGCATGGAAGTGACAGGCCTGCAAAACGGCGTCGAACACTCCTTCACGGTCATCGCCCACAACGAGGCCGGGGATTCGGACCCGTCGGCGCCCTCCGCGCCTGTGCATGTTGACGCGGTGCCCGATCAGATGGCCGCGCCCACGGTCGAGGGCACGGATGGTGGCCTGATCGTCTCGTGGACACACGCGACCACCAGGGGATCGAAGGTCCACACGTACACGGTCTTCGTCGCGCCGCAGGCGGGCGGCCAGCCGATCGTGCAGTCCGTGTCCGGCACGGAGACCACCACGACCATTCGCGGCCTGCAGAACGGCGCCAGCTACTCGGTGTCCATCCAGGCGCAGAATGATGCGAAGTCCCCCTCGCCCGTGTCTAATTCGACGCAGGGTAGCCCGCACGGGCCGCCGTCCATTCCGGGCAATGTTTCCGCCTCCGCGTCGGCTATGGCACCCGACGCGTCAACTGCGACGGTGCGAGTGTCCTGGACACCCGGTCAGTCGAATGGAAGTGGCTGGGGCCGGGCGGAGGTCACGGTGAATAATAAAGAGCCAGTTACTGCCAACGCGACTGATCCCTACGTTGACGTTCCCGGCGTGCCGGCGGACACCGACGTGCCCGTGAAGGTGGTGCTGTACAACGCTGACGGCGACAAGTCGGATCCCGCGACCACGACGGTAAATGTCGCCACGGTCCCCGTTGAGATCGCGGCCCCGACCCTGTCCGGTATCGGAGAAGAAGGCAAGGTGCGCGTGGACGGTCTGGTGCGCGTTCCGGGCCGAGGCTTCGACGCGTCGCGCCTGACGCTGCGTTATGCCAGTTCGCGGGACGCGTGTGCCACTGGGACGCCGGTCGAGAACGGTCAGACTCTGACGGTGACCGGTTGGGAGCCGGAGACGTTCTACTTCTGCCAGACGGGCGTGGGCGTGAGTAGCCCGAACGCGGCCTCCACGCCGGTGCCGGCGGTCGGTCAGGCGACGGGTGTGCCCTCGGATGTGGGTGTGCAGATCACAGGCGTCAACTCGACGAGCGTGACGGTGCAGTGGGATCCGGTGGGTGCAAACCCGGCGGTGACTGAGATCCGCGTGTCGCTGGGCGGGGAAACGAAGACCTTGTCCGAGAGTGCCACCTCGGCGACGTTCTCGGATCTGGCGCAGGGAACGCGCTACCAGGCGACGGTCACCGCTGTGAACTCGCAGGGGACCAGAACGATGACTAAGCACCCCGAGACCTTCACGAAGCTCGATGTGAGCGCCCAGTGGGTGGAGACCTGCAGCGGCGAGGAGCGCGGATTCTCCGCGGGCTCGTGCCATACGTTCACGCTGAGCGCTCCGGGTTGGTCGGGTTCGTCGAGTAACCACATGTGCACGGTCCGTAACGAAAAGACGGGCGGTACGCAGACGGTGCACATCAATGGTGCGGGCCCGTTCCAGACGCATGCGATCACCCTCGCAGGCAGTGAGGATGAATTCAGGCAACGCGGCCCGTACCTGCTCGAATGTCATCCGGAGTAGTGAGCACGTGAAGAAACTTCGTCGAATCATCAAGGCTGCGTGGCGCAACGCGCGCGCCCGCCTGGAGGCGGTTCCCGCCGTCGTGTGGCTGGCGCGCTGGCTCGGCGCGCTCACGCCGGTCGGCTGGGCGGTGAGCGTCGCGCTTATCGCGGGTTCGATCGCCGCGGGTGCCTTCGGTTGGATCGAGGGCTTCGTGGTGGCCGTCATGGGCCTCGTGGCCCTCGTGGTGGCGATCGCGTCGGTGGCGTCCCCGTCTCCGCTGGCGGTGTCGCTGCGCATGCAGAACGATCGTATCGTCGCTGGCCAGGTGGCGGTGGGCCGCGTGCGCGTCACCAACGAGTCGGCTCGCCGCTCGGGTTCGACCCTCGTGGAGGTCACGATCGGACGAGGCAGTGGCGAGTTCCTGGTCCCCCCGATTAGCGGGAACGGGACGTGGAACGAGGCATTCTCGGTGATGACGAAGCGTCGCGGCGTGATCAACGTGGGTCCGGCGCGCACGGTGCGTATGGACGGCTTGGGCCTGCTGCGCCGCGTGCGTCAGTGGGATGACCCGATCCTCGTGCACGTGCATCCTCCGACGGTGCGTTTTTCCTTTGATGCGACGGGCATGCAGATGGATGTCGAGGGCGTGGCCAGCGAGAAGCTGACGAGCTCGGACGTGTCCTTCCACGCCCTGCGAGACTACGAGCCGGGCGATGACCGTCGCGCGGTGCACTGGCCGTCGACGGCCCGTTACGGGCGCCTGATCGTTCGCCAGTTTGAGGAGACGCACCGCTCGCATCACATGGTGCTGTTGGATACGCGGATTGACTCGTGGGGTCGCCGCGCCTTCGAGACGGGCGTGTCTGTTGCGGCGTCGCTGGCGATCGCCGGGTCGGGCGAGGCGCGCACGGTGTCGATGCATACGGCGGACGAGTGGATTCCCACGGGCACGCCGATGGCGATGCTGGATGCTCTGTCGGAGATGGAGACGTCGACTCGTTCGGAGTTCGCGGGTGTCGTTCGGCGCTGCATCATGGAGCGCGGCGGGATTTCGGTCCTGTCGATCGTGGTGAGCGAGTCCGTGGATGACGAGGAGGCGGCTCGCCTGGCCAATATTGCGCCGGTCGACGTGGTCGTGTCCGTCATTCGTGTGGCTCCGGGGCGCGCGAGGCGCCGCCGCAAGATTAGCCGAGGCGTCATCATTGACTGCCCGTCGCTGGAAGATCTGCCGATGCTGGTGTCGAGGGGGGTGTCTGCGTGAGCGCTCCCGTTCGTCCTGCGGCCCATCAGGCCCCGCCGCGTCGTTCGCGTCGCTCGGATACGACCGAGACGACGATGGGCGGCTCGATGCGTCGCGCGGCAATGCCCGCGTGGTCGCTGCTGGTGCTGGGCGTCCTCTTCGTGGGCCCCATCGTCATGTTCGAGTCCGTCTTCGGCGGGGGAGAGGGTGCGATTGCCGCGGGCCTGGGTGTCCTCGTCGGTCTGCTCGTCTCGTGGGCGGCGTCGAAGTGGCGCTGGGACCTGCTGTCGATCGTGGCCTCCGTCGTGGCCGCTTACTTCCTGCTCGGCGGGCCCGCGGCCCTGCGTGAGACGACCCGCTGGGTCGTGGTGCCCACGTCCCGGACCCTCCAGACGCTTGTCATCGGCGCGGTCGAGGCCTGGAAGGACCTCCTGACGCTGACGCCTCCTGCTGGCTCCTATGTGGGTCCGGCGATGGTGCCGTGGATGGCGTGCCTCGTGTGCTCGGTCGCCGCGGGCGTCGTGACGGTGCGCTACGGGCGCCCGATGTGGGGCTCGGCGGCCCTCATCCTGTGCGGCGTGATTGCGATCGTGTGGGGCCCGACGAACCACACTCCGAACCTCATTCTCGTCATCGTCTGGTGGGTTGCCCTCATCGCATGGTGGTCGTGGGCCTCGGCGATTGGCCGGGCGCGCTCGGGTGCGGACATCGTCATCGGCATGTCGGCGTCGACGACGTCGGCGTCCACGACGATGGGTGGGTCCTCGCGTCAGATTGTGCACGTGTGGTGGCGCGTGGGTATGGCCTCGCTGATGGTTGGCATCATGGTCGCGGCCGCGATTCCTGCGGCGTCCGTGCTGGGTCCCACGGCCTCGGACCGTGTCGTGGGGCGCGACGTCGTGGAGCCGCCCGTGGACGCGCGCGAGTACCCCTCGCCGCTGTCGAGCTACCGCCACTACAACAAGGACCTCGAGGATTCGTCCCTGATTCACGTGACCAACATGCCCAAGGAGGCGCGCGTGCGCCTGGGCGCGATGGACGTGTACGACGGGACGACCTTCGGCATGGGTGTGGCGAACGCGGATGGCACGGCGGGATACCGCCGCGTCGGTTCGACGATCCCGGGCCGAAACGCGAACGAGGCCGAGGTTGAGACGACCGTGTCGACGTCGCAGCTGCTGGGACCGTGGGTGCCCACGATCGGTCAGGTGCACGTCCTGGAGTTCGACCCGAGTGACCCTCTCGCGGCGGATCAGCAGAAGGGCTTGAACTACGACCTGTGGGCTGAGACCGCGCTGACGACGGGGCCCGCCGGGGAGATGGGCTACACGATGAGCCTGACGATGCCTCGTGATCACGCGGACTCGGAGTTTGCTAGCGTCGAGGCCGCCCGCTACGCCGGGGGCGACACGAACGTCCCGAAGGACGTTGACACGCTGGCAGCCGAGCACACGACGACGGCGCGTTCGGACCTGGAGAAGGCACGCGCGATTGAGGACTTCCTGCACACGGACGGCTACTACTCGAACGAGGACACGATCAACTCGCGTCCGGGTTCCTCTCAGGACCGCATTCAGCGCATGATCGGCGCGGACATGCTGGTGGGCGACGATGAGCAGTACGCGACCCTGATGGCGCTCATGCTGCACTCGCAGGGAATCAACGCCCGCGTCGTGATGGGTGCGTACCGCGAGGGAACGTCGGGGAACGTGGACCTGACGGGCGCCGACATGCACGCGTGGGTCGAGGTTGAGTTCCCCGGCGTTGGATGGGCGACCTTCGACCCGACGCCGCCGCGAGACCAGCAGCCCACGACGCAGGTCAATAAGCCGAAGTCCGTGCCTAAGCCGCAGGTTCTGCAGCCGCCGGAGCCCCCGGAGCAGCCGGTTGAGCTGCCTCCGGCCACCCGCGACCAGGCGACGGATCCGCACGATCCGAACGGCCTGCATATCCCGTGGATGGCGATCGGTACGGTGACGCTGTCACTGCTGGTGCTCCTCGGCCCGGTGCTGCTCGTGCTCCTGGCGAAGTCTCGCCGCCGCAAGGCCCGCCGCAAGGCGCAGGCCGCCGAAGCGGTGCGCGGCTCGTGGGATGAGCTGGTGGACACTGCGATCGACTCCGGCCTGGTGGTGGAGCCGCACCTGACGCGCCAGGAGGTCGCGTGGGCGCTCGCCTCGCAGTGGGCCCCCGAATCCTCCGAGGGCGGCGAGGTCTCCTCGCGCAAGTCCCGCAAGGCGCGCTCGCGCTCGGCGGCGGACGTGCGTGTGCCCGGCTGGTCGCTGTTCTCCGGGGCCGTGCCCCGCGCGGTCACGGTGGCACGCCGAGCTGACGTCGCGGACTTCGCGATGACCGGTGCGCGCGAGCAGGACGCCGAGCAGGCGTGGAACGACGTGGATGAGCTGCGCCGCGAGTGGGCCTCGTCGGTGTCGGTGTTTGCGCGCGTGCGCCACGCCCTGTCGCTGAAGTCGCTGCGTTGGCGCCGACGCGCACGCCGCCAGGCCGCCGCAGCGTCCGGGACGACGCGTCGTTCGTTGATTGGGCGCGTGAGCGGCCGTGGGAAAGGGAAGTATTGATGGATAGTGACGCTCGCGTCGGAATGGTTCCGGAGATACCGGGATACCAGTGGATTCGTCCCCTGGGGGCGGGCGGTTTCGCGGACGTGTTTTTGTGCCGTCAGGAGCTGCCCAGTCGCGAGGTGGCCGTCAAGGTCGCCCGTCGGGACCGCGGGGCGGACGGTGAGGCGGGGATCGCCCGCGAGGCGGACGTCATGGCCCTCGTGTCGGGTCACCCGGCCGTCGCCCAGCTGTACGGTGCGGGGCGCACGGCGGACGGTCGCCCCTATCTGGTGATGGAGTATTGCCCGGTCGCGAATATCCTCGATCAGGTGCGCGCGAACCCGATGGCGACGGATCGGGCCCTGTCGATGGTGATCCGCATGTGCGGTGGCGCGGAGATGCTGCACCGCGCGGGCTACGTGCACCGCGACATTAAGCCAAGCAACATCATGATCAACGCTTACGGCTCGCCGGTGCTGACGGACTTTGGTGTCGCGGAGCCGGTGGGTGCGGATCCGCGCAGTGGCCGGGATGCGTTTTCGGTGATGTGGGCGCCCCCGGAGCAGATCGCGGGCACGGCGCGCGCTCACCCGACGCAGGACGTGTGGGCCCTGGGTGCGACCCTGTGGACGCTGCTGATGGGTCGTTCGCCCTTCGAGGTGGTTGACGGCGATAATTCCGCGAAGACGGTCGCTCAACGCGTGGCGCGCGGCCGCGTGTCGCGCATTGACCGTCCGGGCGTGCCCGAGGCCGTGACGGCCATCGTGCGCCGCGCGATGAGCCTGGATCCGGAGCAACGCTTCGGGT
>ERZ772906.709-NODE-709-length-19203-cov-6.379935_pt1 | contig 19203 bp, 18 predicted proteins | sample MGYA00511338_ERZ772906 | MGnify/ENA primary metagenome ERZ772906 (study PRJEB29015, sample SAMEA2738076) | human oral metagenome | biome: human oral; feature: human-associated habitat; material: saliva | place: China | collected 2212 ... | reverse complement strand
ATAAGAATTCTGAAGTACGTAAGAATGGTAAAGTTTTCTTTTCCCAACGGAATACGTTTGCCCATTGGTTTACTTCGTATGGTAAATCACGGTATGAATTGATCCAGTTAGAAAAAGCTGTCCCAATCATTGTTTCACTTGTTGGACGAAGTGCTAAACGTTCTTCTAATTTTTCTCCAGCTGCTTCTGTTACCCATGGCAATTCAGGAGCGAATCCTTCAATATGGTCTGCTTCTTTAGTGAAGAAACTTTCTGGAATTAACATTGGGAAGTACGCATTACGAATGCCTTCTTCTTTAAAACGACGGTTGAACTCCTCTTGAATATGTTCCCAGATTTCATATCCGTCTGGTTTGAAAATCATACATCCACGCACTGGTGAATAGTCCATTAAATCTGCTTTTTGAATGGTTTGAATATACCATTTAGAGAAATCTTCTCTTTGTAAGTTTGTTTTTTCTGCCATCTGCTTGACTCCTTTTCGTTTTTTGTGAAATAAAAAAAGCCACTCCCCTAAAAAGGACGAATGACTCGCGGTACCACCTTAATTACACTTACATTGTAAATGTCTCTTTAACATTGATAACGATGATTTCACCGGATTATTTTCATAATCACCTATTTGGTAGGTTCAGTTAAAGAGCGGGGGTTCTTTCTCAGCAATCAGAACTTTCTGTACCCATCATTTCACTTACTTTTCCATGTCCTATCGTACTCTAAACACACTCGTAAAGCAAGTGTTTTCTTGCTGTAAACTAGTCGTTTTTTGCTGTTTGCGCTATGTACTCTATCAAGTTCGTTGAATGTTGATATTTAATAGCCGCACTTAAGTCTTTTTCTAAGATAACTTTCTCTAAATCAATTCCGTTTACTCCTGCAATAGCAATCGTATAATGAATTACGTCCGCAAGTTCTTTTCCTAATTCTTCGAGCACTGCTTCTTTATCTCCATCTTTTCTTCCGTCACGGATGCTAATTTGTTCAGCAACTTCACCAATTTCTTCCACTAATTTAATAAAAAGTCCTTGATCGTGGTTTCTATTCTTATATACATTTTCTAAGTATTCTTGATACTTTTTAATTGTTAGTTTCGACATTTTTTCACGCTCCAAAAAATAGCAATAGACATAGAGTCTATTGCTATTTTACATAATTTATTTAGGCAAATAAAGACAGATACTGCAGAGATTTATGAGCCATTTCTGGGCGCGATGGCCCGTATCCTGTGTAGTTGAACTCGCCATCGCAGAAATGGCGTGCGTTTCCCGAAATATCCGCACGGCTGTTTCAGCCGCTTTCGGTATTCCGGTCCAACGATCCATTTCCGGACGCGATGTCTCGTATCCTTTGTAGTTGAACTCGGGCTCACAGGACTGACGTCCACTTCCCGAACCGTACACAGAACGTTTCACGTTCCTTGCGTCGCTCCGGTCCAGTGTTCCGTTTCTAAACGCTTTTTCTCGTATCCTATTATAAAATCGGGGCGAATAAGCGAGCAAATCTTTGTTTGAATTTTTTCCATCGGGATTGTTTATCAAAATAATCTTTAGTTGCAATCGTACAATTATGTAAGTCTTTTAGAAAGTCTGCTTCTACTTGTCTAGCGACTTCTTCATTATAAATAAACGCATTGACTTCAAAATTTAATCGGAAACTTCGCATATCAAAATTAGACGTTCCAACCGTCACTAGTTCTCCGTCTACGATCATTGTTTTGGCATGTAAAAATCCGTTCTGATACACATAAACCTTTACTCCGGATTGAATAATTTGAGAAGCGTAAAATTCTGTTGCACGGTATACAATTGGATGATCTGGTTTACTTGGAATCATAATGCGAACATCCACCCCAGACAAGGCTGCAATCGATAAGGCTTCCTGAACGCTTTCATCGGGAATGAAGTAAGGGGTTTGAATCCATACAGATTTTTTTGCCATGGAAATCATCTTTATAAGTCCTAATTTAATCTTTTGTAAACTAGCATCTGGACCTGTTGAGACGACTTGAATCGTGTTTTGCCCCATTGACTCTACTACAGGGAAATATTCAGGAATGAACTCTCTTCGTTTATCCTCATGTACTGCAGCATTCCAGTCGATGAAAAATCGTGATTGTAGCGAATATACTGCGTCTCCCACAATTCGTAAGTGCGTGTCTCTCCAGTAGCCCAGTTTTCCTTTTCCTAGATATTCATCACCAATGTTAAATCCACCAACGTATCCTATTTTTCCATCAATCACAACAATTTTACGGTGGTTTCGGTAATTGATACGCCAGTTAATGAAGCCTAACGAATAACCAAAGAAGGGAACCGTATGTCCACCTGCATCATGCAGTTTTTTCCAAAATCCCTGTCTAGTCTTACGAGCACCTAGGGCGTCATAAATGACGAGCACTTCAATACCTTCTCTTGCTTTTTCAATCAAAAGACCCATAATTTCATGCCCAATCGTATCATCATTAAAAATGTAATATTGAAGGTGAATATGATGTTTAGCCTGTTCGATATCTGCCTTTAACTGAGTAAATTTATCTTCTCCTGACACGTACAGAGTCACTTCATTATTTTCTGTAATAATAGCATCATCGGTTTCTAAAAAGAAGGAAGCTAAATCTTCTTGATACTCATTTTTAAACTGAAATTTTGGAGCACCTATTTTTTCTTTGGTTCTTTCTAAATCTCTTTGTTGCTGTTCGACCAATTCTTGAAGGCCAACTGTTTCTTGAGATTTCATATTAAAAATCCGTTTTTTCCGAATTCTTCTTCCAAAAAAGAAATAGATAATAAATCCAATAATCGGTAGCATGATAAGCACAATAAGCCAGCCCCAAGTAGCCGCAATTTCTCTAGGCTCCCTAAAAACTGTGATGACTGCCCCAATCGTATTCGCAAGAATGATGAGGTAAAGGAATGAACTAATAAATTCCATACGCTCTCCTTTCTTTTTTAAATAAAAAAGACCACGACGAATCAAGGTCTTTTTATTTTTTATTAATCATTTAATAAATGAGATTGTTCTCTACGTGATAAGAAACGAGTTCCTTTTGGAATATAAACATCTCTTTTTACGTAAACAAGTGTTACAAAGATGAGTAAAGTCACCGTAAGTGTCACTAAAAAGTTCGCCCCAAATTCGAAAATACCTTGAGCTAAACTAACTTTTTCTGCTGAAAACACTGTTGGAGCTCCAATTCCTGTACCAATTACATGGAATCCATAACTTACAATAGTCGCAATTAAACTGGCTGTTACAACATTTAATGTAGTTGATGATGTACGCGCATTAAACGCTGTGCGCACCGTGTTTCTAGCAAAGAATCCTGAAAGACCTACAAAACCATAGGCCATGAAGGAATCATGTAGAGAAACAACGAGGAATCCTGCTCCTGTTGGATGTAAGAATACATGGAGTAATCCAAAGAGGACACTCGCAATCGTTCCCCAAATTAATCCTTGTCTTAGAGACACAAAAATTAATGGAAGAATCGCTAAATCCACAAAGAAAGGTAGGCTTTCTTGAGGGATATAGGATAGAGCTACTGAAACCACAACAGCTCCTAATACTTCAAGTAAGATTTTTACTGCTTTTGAATTCATTCTAATCTCCTTAAAAATCGTTATTTTTTATAATTAGAGGCTTCCATAATCATTGGTAAAATGACTGGGCGACGTTTCGTTTTATCGAATAGATAACGGCTAAGAGCGTCACGAACCTCTTGTTTTAATCTTGGCCATTCGAAATCTTCACTTGCCAAGTTTTCTTCAACAACATCTGTTACAATTTTTTGAGCTTCCGTTAGTAATTCCTCACTTGTTTTCATATATACGAATCCACGTGAAATAATTTGAGGGCCACTCAAAATCTTACCTAGTCTTCTAGAAATCGTCACAACGGCAACAAAAACACCGTCTTCTGATAGAATTTTACGATCTTTTAGAACGATATTTCCAATATCGCCCACGCCGATTCCGTCGACCAATACATTTCCTGCTGCTACTTGACCAGAAGCATTCATTTGGCCATTTTCAATTTCTACGACATCCCCTTTTCCAGGAATGAAGATGTTCTTATATGGAATTCCTAATTCATTAGCTAATTCCGCATGCGCTAATAAACTACGGTACTCCCCTTGCACTGGAATGAAGAAGGTTGGTTGCAACAAGTTAATCATTAATTTCAAATCATTAGGAGTTGCATGTCCACTTGCTTTTTTACTGTTTGCCATTTCAAACACTTCAGCATCCGCACGATAGATTAAATCCTTCGTACGAGCAATTTGAGTTTCCATCGCAACTGAAGGAGTCGTTGCAATATACACTAAATCTCCCTCGTGCAAGTTTACCTGACGATGACGTCCTAATGCCATCTTTTGAAGAGCTTTAATAGGCTCTCCAGCATTTCCTGTTTCTAAAATAACAAGTTCATTATCTGGTAATTTCTTCATTTGATTGAAAGAAATAATTAATTCTTTATCAGGAACAGTTAATTTATTCAGACTCAATGCGATATTAACAATTTCTTCAAGTTCTGACCCTGTTAGGAAAATTTTGCGCCCAGATTCATACGCTGCATTGATAACTTGTTGAATCCGTAAGATATTACTTGCTACACAAGCCACCACAATACGACCTTGCGCATTTAGGAAAGTTTCTAACATCGCTTCAGCAATTTTACGGTCACTCACATTTTCAACAGGACTTTCCGCATCACTTGAATCGCTTAATAGAGCAAGAACATAGTCTTCCCCAACATCTGTAATACGACCAAAATTCGTTTGATATTCCACTGAAGCACTTTGATCGAATTTGAAGTCTCCTGTATATACGATATTTCCTTCGCTCGTTTTAATCACAATCGCCAATGAATCTGGAATCGTATGTGTTGTTTTAAAGAATTTAATCGTAGCACTTGCAAAGTCAATTTCTGTATTTTCAGTAACTTCGTGGTAGTCATTAAATCCTTTCACTAATTTCGAAGATTCAACATAGTATTTCGCTAATGCAATCGTTAATTTTGAACCAAAAACGGGTGCATCAATATTTTGTAAGAAATAAGGTAATGCTCCTACCGCATCGGCATGCCCGTGCGTTAAAAACACCCCTGCAATTCTCTCTTTGTTTTCTTCTAAATAACTAAAGTCCGGAATGACAACATCAATCCCTAGTAGTTCATCTTCTGGATAAACTAAACCGCAATCTAGCACGAAGATGTCTTCTTCAACTTCAACGGCATATAAACTTTTACCGTTTTCTCTCACGCCACCTAGCGCGATGATTTTAATTGAACTCATGATTTACCTCTCATTTTCTTTTATTTACAATTATTTCTTTTAGGCGGACTCCACCACCATATATGCTCTTTTAGAATACCATAATTGTCGACATATTGCGAATTTCAAAGTCCTTCCAAGATGCTCTTTTCGTGTGCATTAGAACTCTTCCCATCAATCATTCACTCCATAAAAATTTTTAAGAGTTCTACAAACATTGCAAACTTCTTTCTTTATAAAAGCAAAAAAGACCGAGAGTTTCTCGGCCTTTCCTTTTACTGTTCTTGTACCTTGTCAATCATATCTTGAATCGTTTTTTGATTATAGAATCGAATTTGTTCTTGGATTTGCTCTTCTTGTAGTTTGCCCATAATTTTTCCCATTCGAGAACTTACTAGGCAAGATGGGTCTGAAGCGTCTTTAAACGTTTTTTCTAGGCGCGCATCTTCAGAAACGAGTATAAAGATGTCTCCTAATTTTATTTGAGAGGGATCTGAAATCCATTGATAGCCACCCTGTTTTCCAGCAGCTGTACTCACCCATCCTTTTTTCACAGCTAAACTCATGAGCTTTCTGACAATAGCCGGATTACTACAAGCGTTAAAAGCCAGCTCTTTACTGGAATAACGATTATCATGATGAATCGCTAAATAGGTTAGACAATGAATCATTACGATGAAGTCATTTCCCATTAAATCACCTATTGAATCATTCCGAATACATCATTCAATGCTTCAGCCATTGTTGGATGTGTAAAGATTTGATCGCGAAGAACTGTGTAAGGTAAGTTTGCATTCATTGCAGTTGCAATAATATTAATCACTTCATGTGCTTCTTCTGCAAATAATGTTGCACCAACGATTTGGTTATTTGAAGCGTCCACTAACACTTTATAGAATCCGACTTGGTTTCCAATAATTTTAGCTTTTGGAATCGCCATTGCAGGGAGTTTGGCAACTTTCACTTCGATACCAGCTTCTTTTGCTTGTTTTTCATTTAAACCAACACTTGCTAATGGTGGATTAATGAAGGTTGCTGTTGGGAATTTTGCACGTTGTTTCGTAGAATAGCTTGTATCCCCTGCTAAGAAGCGTTTAACGATACGGAAATCATCTAATGATACGAATGTGAATTGTGGTCCACCGTTCACATCGCCCATTGCAAAGATATGAGGGACATTTGTTTGTAAAAATTCATTTACTTGAATCGTACCACGTTCGCTTACAGTCACTCCTGCTTTATCTAAATCTAATCCTTGAATATTTGCACGACGTCCTGTTGCTACTAAAACTGCATCTGCTTCAAGTACTTTTTCTTCATCATTTTTAGCATAGTAAACTGTTGCTTTGTTACCTTCTGTTTCAACTTTTTTAACAGAAATTCCTAATTCAAAAGTAACGCCCATTTCTTCTAAACGTTCTTTAACTGCAGCAGAAACATCATCATCCTCACGAGGAATAAATGCATCAAATACATCTACTACTGTTACTTTAGAGCCAAATTGTGCGTATGTTGCTGCAAATTCTAATCCGATAAATCCACTACCAACAATAACAACTGATTCTGGGAATTCTTCTAAATCCATAATTGTTTCATTTGTATGAATTGGTCCTCCAACTTTTAATCCTTCAATTGGTGGGATGAATGGAGTACCACCTGTATTAATAAAGATTCTTTCTCCTACAAATTCTTCTACACCATTAGCTGTATCAACGGCAACAGTATGTTCATCTACAAAACGACCAAAGCCATCAACAATTGTTACATTTGGAGCAGAATTAACCTTTTGATAGTTTGCTTGATTTAAAGCAGCGATTAAAGCTTTTTTCTCTTGAATTGATTTTTGATAATAACTTGCTGCATCTTCTTGACTATATTTTTTACGAGCTGCTGCAGTAGCAATTTTCTTAGTTGGAATACATCCAACATTGATACATGTTCCACCATACATTACAGGAGATTTTTCAATTAAAACTGTTTCTTCTCCTTGTGTTCCTAAGTAAGCAGCAATTGTTTTACCTGCTTTACCAAACCCGATAATAATATTTTTTACATTTTTTGACATATAAATCACCTTTCTTTAAATGTAATATTTTTGATTACAGTTCATATCATATACCTCTTTTTTGATTTTGTAAATAGTTTTGCTTAAAAAAATAAAAGTCTGATAAAACAGACTTTTATTTTCTACTCTACAGTACGTGGTTTATAAAATGTTCGATTGTCTAATCCAAAAATTCGCTCACTAAATTGTCCTGGTTCTGTCTTTTGTAAAGCTGAAGTAATCATTGTAACACTAGCATCCATTAAGTCCACATGATGTAAAATTTCTGCTTCTAATAATAATGGACGAACTGGAGAACCATATTCTAATTTGCCATGATGTGCTAATACTAAATGTTTTAATAAGACTACATCTTCATGACTTTGATCAATATCTAATTCTTCACAGGCTTTTGTGATTTCTTCATCCATTAACACAATATGACCCATTAATTTACCTTTTAGAGTATATTCAGTCCCAATAGCTCCTGATAATTCAATAATCTTACCAATATCATGTAATAGAACACCAGATAATAATAATGAACGATTGACTTCTGGATATTGTTCTGCAATTGCTTTTGCTAAACGTAACATCGATAAAGTATGATAACTTAATCCTCCTGCAAACGCATGATGGTGACGTTTAGCTGCAGGATATTCAAAGAAATCGTGTTGATATTTCCCTAAAATTTTATGCACTATTCTTCGCATTGTTGGATTAATAATTTCAAACAGAATAGAATTTAACTCTTCTTCCATTTCTTCTCTTTTCATTGGAGCATGTTCTAAGAAATCTGAAACTTCACTTGGTTCACCAAATTCTGGTCTTGAAAGACGTAACCCAGTTATTTTAATTTGAGGCATTCCATTAAAAATTTCTCTTTTTCCAACTAAATGAACAATACTTCCTGATGAAAAACGTTCTATCTCTTCAGGTGTCGCTGACCAATATTTGCCATCCATTTGTCCTGACTTATCTTGGAATGTAAAAGCTAAGAATGGTTTCCCATTTTTTGCTAATCTCACATCAGCAGTTTTAATTAATAAAAATAACTCTAAAGATTCATCTACTGCATAATCATATAATTTTTTTACCATCTATTCCTCTTCTTTCTATCTTTGTAGCCTAATGAGGCTAGCACGTGTTTCAGCAATCGTAAAAGGTTCATCATCTAATGAAAAATAGATTACTTGTACTTTACTTGAAAGCTCTTTAATTAATTGTAACATAATCTTTTTACGTTCACTATCAAAATTCACAAAACCATCATCGATTAATATAGGCAATGCTATTTTTGAAGAAAGATTTCCAATAAATGCTAAACGAATACTTACTAATAATTGATCTAATGTACCTCTAGACAATTCACTTGCAAATAACCATTTTTCATTATTTTGTTTAACAGCTATTTTCATATTTTCCATTTGTATTCCTTGATATCTGCCTTGAGTTAATCGATTAAAATAATGACCCGCTACCTTTATCACTTCATTTGTTTGAGAAGGTAACTGTTTTTGTAAACTTTCTAAAATCCATTTTGAAGCATATAAATAACTTGCCCATTCTACTAATTGTTCTTCTACTTCTGCCTTCCATAATTCAAATTGAATCAGTTGTTCATGATAAGTTCCATCTGTTGCTAGTTGTTGAAGTTGTTGTACTTTTTGTGCTTGTTCTTCTATTAAGGATTGATTTTTTTGAAGAAGACTTAATAATGAGTGATGTGAACTCTCCATTCTTTGTTCTAATTCTTCTTTACTTCTTATTGCTTCTAACTCTTCTAAATAATCCTTCAATTGTTGCTTTATCTGAGTATATTCTTGAATCAGTAGTCGATTCCTTTCATAGGCATCATCTTTTTGATAAAATTCTTCAGCATTTTGAACATTAGCTTTCTTAAATATCAAATTTTTTTGATTTTCTAATATTTGTTTATCACTATATAGCTGTTGGATTTGTTCTTGTAATTTTAACCCTTCATTCATTTGAAGAAGTTCTTTCTGATAAGAATTTTGAACTTCTTGAATTATTCTCTTTAACAGTTTCCATTCTAATTCAATAGTATTTGGAATAGCTTCTTTCTTTACTTCAAAAACCCACTGCCAGTTCATCTGTAGTTGAGCTAATTCTTTTTCAATTTTTTGAAGTATTCCTTCTTTTATTTGTCTCTGTTCTATAAAATATCGAAGAGATTTTAAAACATCCCCTTGGCAAAGTTGTTCAACTGTAATACTTGAATCAGCATATCCATATTTATTTTTCCAAGTAAATAAATCCTGAGAAATTTTTTCAAGTTTTTCTTTATTATTTTTTCTTTGTAAAGCACACTTCCCTAATTCATTAGTGATTTCTTCTAATCTTGCTGAAAAATACTCCTGATACTGACTTGTATGAACAGATTTCTTTTCATACAGCCAACTAGATAAACCAATTACCATTCCAATTACCATTCCAATAGCTTTAAACACTTGATTTGAGAATAGTAAAATTGATGTAAGACTAGTCACTACTCCACTAAAAATCAGAAGTCCAGTCATATTCAATCGATGATGCTTAGAATTTTGATTTCTAGAATGGTTATTGATTTTTTCTTGTTCCTCTTTTAGTCGAATTATTTTAGTATCTAATTCTACTTCTTCAAATTTTAATTTTTTTTGCTGGTACATCTTTTCTTTTAATTGTTCAATTTCATATTCTGGGATTTTCAAAGGAATATGATTTTGATGAATATTCCATATTTCTTCTTCTTTAAAAATATTTTGTTGTAATTCATTTAATTCTATTTGAAATTTTTTTCTAAGCAATAATTTTTCATCTATTTCATCTTCCATCAAAGAAATATTCAGTAACTGAGACCATCTTGGATCCTCTTTGAGTATCTGTTCATTTTGATGTTTTTCCTTCCATAAATGATACCCCTGTTGTAATTCATGAATTTGTTGTTCATTCCATTCATAATCTAAATAATTTCTTTCTAATTCATATTTCCATTCTGGATTCCAATTTTTTTCCTGATTGAAATTAATTTTATGACTTATTTGTTTCCATCTTTCATAGCTACTCCATTGAGATTGTAATAATTGAAGTTTTCTTTCTTCTTCCTGATTTTTTTGGATTATTAACGTATGCTTTTGAATTTCTTGCTTCATCTCTTCAGATTTTTGAAGTGTCTCTTCATATACATCATTATTTTTTGCTAATTCTTCTATTTTAACCATTTGTAAATCTAATTGCTGTAATTGCTGGTTGATCACTCTTTTAACAGCTTTAGGAGTAAAGATTGCATCTGCTTGTTTTTGTAATTTTGTTGATAATTTCATCCATTCTTCACTACCGGTTAAGCTGACACTATAGAGAAATTGATCCATTTCCTCCATTGAAGAAAATTGAAATTGGTCTAATTGTTCTTTATTAAATCCAAAAACTTGTGCATATTGTTTTTCATCAATTTGAAAAAGCAATTGTTTCCATCTTTCTTCGGATAAACTATTTCCTGAAGTCGTTTCACATTTAAAACACTGCTTGCCATTTTTGATATATCTTTCTATGAAAAGGGAGCCTTCAAATGTTTCTTCTAACCAAATTCGCCCTCCCATAATTCCCCCATTTTGAGGTTCATAAGGGTATTTGCCAGAAACTTTCTTTGGAAAGCCAAATAAAACATGTTGAATAAAGGAACGTAAAGTTGATTTCCCCGATTCATTTTTTCCTTGAAATATTTGCAATTGATGATGAAAATCCATTCGTACTTTTGACCATTTTCCATACCCAAAAATTTCAATTCTACTAATGTACATTTTCATCACCTACTTCCATATTCGTTTCAATTAAAACTTTGGCTCTTTGAATTATTTTATGTTGAAATGCTTCACTATTCATTTTTTTTGAAAAATATTTTGCCAACTGAGTATGTTGCATAGCAATATTTTGAATATCTTGCATTCGATTTTGATGACTTTCCTCGTCCTCCAATAATTCAATGCTCAGTTGATTATTTCTTTTTAACTTTTTAAATTCAACATCAATTTCTATCAAATATAATTTTTCGTATTTAGTTGAAATTTCCCTTTGTAAAATTTCTTCTATTAATTTTAACCATGACTGATTAAAGCCTCTATCTACTATTAAATTAAATTTTAATAAATAAATTTTATCTACATTCCATTTTTGGATTAAAATTTCTCGATATAGCTGTGATACAATTTGTTCTATAGAACAAAATTCCTCTATTAAAAATTCTATTTCTACCCATTCAATTGGATTACAAGAAATAAATTGTCTGTTTATCGGTAAATTTTTAGTAAGAGTAATTAGATAAAAACCTTTTTCACCCATCTCTTTAAAGTTTCTTCCTTGAATTGTTCCAGAGTATGCAATTCTTCCATTAGAATCTAAATCCATTGCTCGATGAATATGTCCTAATGCCCAATAATCATAATGAAGCTTTTCTAAATCACTAATTTTAAAGGGAGCATATGCTGCAGATGAATCAGATGTTGTACGTGTTTGACCATGATACATCCCAATATGAAAATCCACTAAAGAATTTCTCATTGGAAAATGCATTGCCATTGACTCTGTTATCCATCTTGTATCATAACTAAATCCACTAATAGCAATACTTTCACCGGAAGAAGTTTTCAAGATTTCTGTTGAAACCTCTTCTTTAAAGACTTTTACCCAGTCATTATTCCAATCTTCAGTAAATCCTCCATAATCATGATTACCATGAATCAAATAAGTATAAATACCTGCTTGAGCTAATCTTTGAAATTGATCTTTTAAAAAGATTTTTTCTTGAATATGCTGATAATTAGAATCAAAAATATCTCCTGAAATTAGCACAAAATCAACATGATATTCAATGGCAGTATCAATCAACGTTAAAAAGGCTTTTTTTGTAGCTTCTATTGCTTGAAATGCAATCGTACTATTTTTTTGTTGAAGTCCAGTGAAAGGACTTCCTAAATGTATATCGGCACAATGAATAAAGCGAATCATAAAAACTCCTTATCTGTAAAAAAATAAAACGATCTATTCACTTCTAGTCCATTATGAAATTTATTCATTTGGCTAAAAATCAATAAGACCGTTTCGATCAATATTATTATTGATATAATTCTTGTAATGAAGTCGTTAAAATGCGGTTAATATCTTGCATTACCGTATTTAAACGTTGCTCTGCTTGCATTAATGTTTGAATAGTTTCATTCGAACTTGCTTTTTGATATAACTCATTTGCATAAGTCGAATCTTCTTCAGTCAATTCTTCACCATTCACTTGTTTTTGTAAGAATTTCGCATTCATATCACGGAACTCTTCAAATAAAGCTTTTGCTTCTTCAGATTGTTGTACTGCTTCAAAAGCTTCTTTCACTGCAGTAAACTCTTCTGATTGACGAAGTTCACGTTCTAATTGATTCGCTGTATCGTATAAATTGCTCATCATTATACCTCCTTCTTTTCTTTTATTATAGCATAACTTTTATATTTTCTTCTACTTTTTTCGTACATATGTTCGTACACAAAAAGCCGGCTTGATAGCCGGCTTCATTTTAACGATAATGATATGAATTTCCTTGATTTCTACGAGCTGCTCGTAATGAAATCTTTTCATGAGAAATTCCTGATTGTACCCATAATGCTAAATTTTTTAATGGAATATACAATAAGTAATACAATACAATATTTAATATTAAACTAGCACCTAATCGTTGAACTAAAAATTGCTGTACTGTAAGATGCTGAATACCAATAATGCTATAAATAATATAAACACCTGTTTCAGTAATAGTTAATAAAAATATCAATGCTAACCCTAATGTAAAAGGATTAATACTAATCCTCCCTCTAATATGTCCAATTACTCGAACAATGATAGCAAAAATTGCCACATAAACTCCTAATATACCTGAATAGTAACTATCGTACATAAAACCAACTAATATCGCAAACCAAAACATAATTGAATGATCAATGATAAAAGTAAATAATACTAAGGTAATAACAACAATTCTTGGAACTAAGGTAAATCCCGATTCTGTTAAAAATGCTGAAAAGTGGTTCATCATTACTCCATCGATTAAAAAAGAAATAATCATCAATATCGGTAACCAATAAATACGTTTTGAAGTATGCATTATTCAGCCCTACTTTCACTAGTACGTTTCACTACTGTTACATATCGAACATCATTTGTATCAGCAGCCGGTTTAATACGAACTTCTTTGTAAAGTCCAAAACGATCCATCGCTACTTCTTCAACTGTACCAATATATAATGAGCTTGGAGATACGCCTCCTAAACCGGATGTAACAACTTTATCTCCAACTTTAATTTCTTGAGTTGCTTGAATTTGACTCATAATTAAAATATTTTTTTCATAATCATATCCGGTTAATGTTCCATAAATCGATTCTTTTTCTCCTTGAATCATTGCCGCTACACGAACCAATGTATTATCATTATTTGATAATAAAGCTACTCTAGCACTTGTAGGATTCACATCTAATACTTTACCAACTAATCCGTTATCACTCATAACAGACATTTGAGGAGTTAAACCATCATTTGAACCTTTATTAATCGTTACAATATCTCTCCAAGTATCTGGATTTCTTGCAATGACTGTTGCATTAATTAAAGTATAGTCATTTAAAGTATCTTGTAACTTTAAAGCTTCCTTCATTTTTTCATTATCTTTTTTTAAGTCATTTAATTGGACTTCTAATTCATAGATTGTTTCAACTTTTTGTTTTAACGTCTGATTTTCTTGATAAGTATTTGTTAAATTAGAAATACTTTCCATAAAATCATTGACACTATTGGCAGGATACGCAAGCATTCGACCCAAAATATTCGTCACATCATTGACACCTTGCGAAACAATATTACTACCAACAGTGAGTGAAAATGTAATCAGTAATAAAGTTACAATCCCACCTAAAACCCAACCAATTAATTTCTTATTCGAAAATATTGGATTCACTATTCAGTCTCCTTTTCATTATTTTTTCATTAATAATGGATTTCCTAAAATTTTTCCAGTTCCTAAAGCAACACAATCCAAAGGATCATTTGCCACAAAAGCAGGAACTTGCGTGTAATCAGAAATAACTTCTGCTAGATTTCTTAACAATGCACCACCACCGGTTAAGACGATACCATGATCAATCACATCAGATGCAATTTCTGGTGGCGTTTGTTCAAGAACATCTCGTACGGCATCAATAATTTGTGTAATAATTTCACTCATTGCTTCTGCAATTTCCACAGCTTCTACTTCAATAATTCTTGGTAAACCAGAAACCATATCACGTCCACGAACTTGCATACTCCCATATGCAGAAGCTTTTTCTACCGAAGCAGATCCTAATTGGATTTTTAAATCTTCAGCAGTTCTTTCACCAATTAATAAATTATATTTTTTACGAACATGTAATACAATGGCTTCATTTAATTCATCGCCACCGATACGAATAGATTGACTATTTACAATTCCACCCAATGAAATTGTTGCTACATCGGTCGTTCCACCACCAATATCAACAATCATACTACCAGTTGGATCTTGTACAGGTAATCCTGCTCCAACAGCTGCTGCAAATGGTTCTTCAACAACATAAGCTTCTTTAGCACCTGCATATTTTGTAGCATCTAATACTGCTCTTTTTTCAACATCTGTAATTCCGCTGGGTACACAAATCATTACCACCGGTTTAAAGAAAGAACGACCGACAATTGATTGTACAAAATATTTTAACATAGCTGTTGTTGTATTATAATCTGCAATTACACCATCTTTCATTGGTCTAACTGCTACAATATTTTCTGGTGTTCGTCCAATCATATCAAATGCATTTTGACCGACAGCAATAATTTCTTCAGTAACTATATTTTTTGCGACAACTGATGGTTCACGTGTCACAATACCTTCATTTTCAAGATAAACAATCGTATTGGCAGTTCCTAAATCAATACCAATATTTTGTGCTCTTAAATTTAATGCAACCACGAACGGTCCTCCTTTTCGTGTCCTATACGACAACTTATATACCTTGTATAGTATATCATACAATAAGCTAATAATAAATATTTGTCATATTGTTATAAATAAAGAAAATTGAATTACATTTATCATTTAAATGAAGTATCATTATGAATCGATTCATAAAAGAGTTTAAATTTTTTATGGCAACGATGAAAGGCACTTTTTATAGCTGAAACAGATTTATTGGATTTTTCTGCTATTTGTTCAAATGTATATCCTCTTGTATAGAAGTAAAACACTCCTTTTTCAAAAGAAGATAAGGACTGCCAATACTTAGACATTTCTTCTTTTAATAAAAATTCTTCCTCTACACAAACATGACACTTCAAATTTGAAATATCATTTTTACAAATAGCTTTTTCTGGAATAACCCTTTCTCGATGCTCACGTCGAATTAATTGTATAGCATAGTTTTTTAATGAACGTTTGTAATAGGCTAAAAAGGATTTTCCTTTATTAAAATTAAATTTTTTTGCTGTATAGAAGAGTAAAAAACTAGCTTCCTGAATAAAATCTTCCAACTCTACACAATAATAAAAATGGCGATAATACATCACTTGCATTAATGGTTTTATTTTATTCTCTAATAAAACAAAAGCTTCTTCATCTTTACCATTTTGAATTCTCATTACTAAATTTTCAATGCTACACATATTTATCCCCCCTATTTTTATTCATCTTCATTATAAATCAAATAACATAAAACTAAAGATTAATTCATATTTTCTTTAGAAATTTCGCTGTGAAAATCTTATATATATTAATTCATTAAGAATTAATCCGAATTATACAATTTCATTTATTGTTTTCTTTTCTTAGGATTTCATATGCATTGTTAATTAAAATAATTATTACAAAACTATTGAAACTTATAATTTTTTACTACTCATTTGTTGATATTCTAAAAAATATAACTTTATAAAATTTAAGAATTTATTAAATTTTATAAATCATCTCTCAATCTATTTAATTTCACAAACTTTATATCTCTAAATCTATTTATTAAAGAAAATAAACATACAAAGAGGATAAATAACTTAATTTTACTTTAACTAACGAACCAGAGTTATTTCATTTCGGAAAAAATGCGTATTTTATATAAATTTTATACAGTCTCCTCTAAAAGGTTTTTAATCAAAAAACTGACTAAAGAAATTAACTATTTCTCCAGTCAGTTTTCAAAATATTTTTTTGTTAACTATTCAATTACCTCATAAATTTCTTCTTTATTCCAACGAACTTTAGGAGTAATCTCTTGATCACGATATCCAAAACTTGCCATTACAGATACACCAAATTCATTCGTATTTAAAAATCCTTTTTCTTTTAAATAAGATTCTACTTTTTCTCTATTAAATCCTTCAATTGGTAAAGAATCAATCCCTAGAAGTGTTGCTGCAGACATCATATTTGCCATTTGAATATATGTTTGTTTACTAGCCCAGTCAAATAGTGTTCTTTCATCATTTAATTCTGCATCTATTTCATGGAAACTCTTTACACGTTGAGCAAATCTTGAAGTAGGATCATACTCACGATTTTTTACTTCTTTCATCAACTTTCCAACATATGGGCTATCATAAGTAACTCCTTTACGAGCAAGGAAAATGACAAAATGACTCGCAGCTTCTAAACTATTTATTCCACCCCAAGTCATCTCTTTCAAATCTTCTCTCATTTCTTCATTTTTTAATAAAAGTATTTTCCAAGGTTCAAACCCAAGAGATGATGGAGCTAAACGTCCTACTTCCACTAATGCATCCCAATCTTCGTCTGAAATTCGACGATTGGGGTCATATTTCTTTACTGCAAAACGTTTGTGTTGTAATTCAATAACTTCATTTCTATTCATGTTAATCCTCCTTTAACTTCTATGAATAAAACTCTACCACACGATATTAGCACTTACAATAAAATTTAACTTCTATTCCTTCATTAGCCATACATGCTGTAAAAAACTAATATCTTTATAAGGTAACAAATCACATACAGCAAGCTCCATTTCAGTCATCTTCTCTAACCATTTGTCTTTAGTTTTTACTTCATTCATTTGTAAACTATAGAAAGTACGAATCGCTTGATACTTCTCCAATTTCATTTTTGACATTCCTAATAATTCATCAATGGTATATGTTGTACCAGAATTAAATGAAACACTTTTAAATTCATTTCCTTTTAATAAATCCAATGCTTGATCTACATCATTAGAAAATACCACTGCTTGCATAATTTTACCAACCTGATTATGTTTAATAATAGATAACTTCCCATCTCTTTTTAATACTCGTTTAAATTCAGAAAGATATTTTTCTCGATTATTTTCTTCAATATACTCCAGTACATTGTGACACAAAACGATATCAAAAGATTCCGATTCAAATTTTTCAACTTGCTCTAAGCTACCTAAAATTTTCTCATAAGTATGATTGGAATAAGCAAACAACATTTCTTCCTGTGGTTCAATCGCTACCACTTCATTATTTTCGTCTAAAAATTGGCTTACTAAACCAAATCCGGAACCAAAATCTAAAATTTTCTTATTTTTTACATGCTCTAATTGAGCAAAAGTAATTCCATATTGAATCTTCCCCCAAGGTTGCTCTAACATTTGTTTATATTGTTGAATATCCACTATAAATTACCATCCTTTTTAAAATTAACTCTTTTATAAAATTTTGGAATCACACGCTCAAAATCATCAAACCAATCTAACACTACTTTTGCCCTTTCAAGCATTAGTGGCAACTGATTATTTCCATAATTTACTGCCCAAGGAATAGAACCTACAACATCACAAGACATATAATAGGCCATTAATTTCCAAAATTTTTCAGGAATTTTCTCTTCATCAAAATAGCCATTAATCAATCCTGTAGCAAACTCCTCTGATAATTGAGCATTCCAAATCATGCGATTAAACTCTTCAATAGGATCTCCAATTTCTAAAGAGCCCAAATCAATTATAATAAGTTCTTTTGTTTCCAAGTCAATCATCATATTTCCAACATGAAAATCACCATGACATAGCGAAATAGGTCTTTCATGTAATAAATACTGATGCGCCTGTATATAATTAATAAATTTTTCAATTTTTGTAAATTCTTGATTTAACTTTTTAAAAGATTCTATCTTTCTCATTGATTTCTGTAAATAAAACCCATACCAGTTCAATGAATATTTTTCAATGGAAATCGAATGAATCTTCTTTAAAAATAAACCTGCTTGAATTCCATATTGATACAGTTCTTTATCCGTTAATTGACTCACATATTCTCGAAAATCAACACCATCAATCCATGCATATAAACTAAGAATTGAATTATTTTCAAACTTTATTTCTAATAAATTTGGAAATTTCATTTCTTTTTCTAAGTATGAAATATATTTCAATTCTAAATCCTTTTTCTTAGCAAAAGATAGAGGAGAAATTTTTAAAAAGTAATTCTTATCAGCTGTAACTTTATACTTTTTTTCTTCAGAATATCCTTTTGAAATTAAGTCCTTTGGATATTTTTCAAGTTGATCTAGTATTGTCATTGTTTACCTCTTTAAATTCATATTTATAGAAAATCTTACCCACTTTTGCACATCAAATTTTTCTATATAAAAAACTAGAAATGCGATTTTACCAACATTTCTAGTTTAAACATAGTGCCGGATTGTGGAGTTTGGTACTTAGAAAAATAAATTCACAGAAAATCTATAAAACCAATGATTCACGGAGTTATCTTCAGTTGATAAACAGCAATCATTCCTGTTTTTAATAACTTTTTAGGAGTGACTATTTTTGAGTCGATTTCTTATTTCGTTGCTAACTCTGTAAGCCTTTATCTG
>ERZ772906.707-NODE-707-length-19248-cov-66.946856_pt1 | contig 19248 bp, 9 predicted proteins | sample MGYA00511338_ERZ772906 | MGnify/ENA primary metagenome ERZ772906 (study PRJEB29015, sample SAMEA2738076) | human oral metagenome | biome: human oral; feature: human-associated habitat; material: saliva | place: China | collected 2212 ... | reverse complement strand
GGCGCATCCACAAATAGGTTCGGAACGCCCGCAGACTCGCCGCTGAACCACAGCTTCGGCGTCGCATAGTTGAACACCACCGAATCAGTCGTATCAACCACGGTCGTAGCGGAGAACGCACTCGAAGTGGTCACCGAGTACGAAATCTCGGTGGACTCAGCGTTCGGGTCCAGGCCCAGAACGCTCAGCGGAACAGTCATCACCAGGGTGTTCGAATCCATGATGTTGGTGTCCGTATCACCCCAGGTGCCGTTCAGCGGGTACAGGGCGTTCTCAATTGCCACCCACTTGCCGTTGCTGCGCTTAGAAACCTTCACCAGCGGGTAGTCCAGGCCCTTCTCACGCACCGTCTGCAGGCGGTAGTCGCTCGTGCCGTCCTTGTTGGTGTCAACGAACACGTAGTAGGAGCCGCGCGGAGTCACCTCCTGCCAGTTACCCCAGGTGGAAATACCGAAGGACAGGCGCGCCTCGGAGGTGTCCGCACCGGCAGCCTTCAACGCCGCCACGTTCGAGGCGGCACCCACGTACTGCAGGTCCATGCGGGAATCCGAACCCACACCCAGCTTCGCGGTCGGGATGCGCGGGCTCGAAGCGCCCAGCTCAAAGGCACCCAGCAGAGAGCGGTAACCGCCCTGATCCACTGCGGTACCCTGCAGGGTCAGGGTCTGCTCTAGCGCGCCCGGACCGTTCGAATCGAAGGCGATATCGGAGCCAGCCACACGCATCGCGGAGACCGGCTTCGGTGCCACGTGCAGCGGCATGCGCAGGGTCTTCACCGCAGCCGAGGAGTCAGCATCGGTCAGGATCAGGCGGCCCGAAGCGCTCGCAATGAACTGGCGGGCACCCGAAATGGTCACCGTACCGGTCGAGTAGTTCACCGAATCCTGGGTCGGGTACATGGACGGGTCGCGGGTCTTTTCCAGCTTCGACGGGTCAATACGCACCGTCACGGTGAACGTTGCCTTCTGGCCGGCACCCACAGACACGGACTGCGGGTAGGAGAACTCCACACCCGGGATGCTTGTGCTTCCCTCATAGTTCAGGGTGTAGGTGTGCGCCACCGAATCGGTGTTCTCGACGCTCACGCGGTGCTGCAGGGTCTGCACACCGGCGTTCGGGGTGTACTCGAGCACGCCGAAAGTGTCCGAAACCTGTTCGGGGCGTGCCGCGTTGAACAGCATGACGCGGTCAGCCACCGCCGCACGCGTGTTAATGCGGCCGGTACCCACACGGTCCACCGCGTAGGGGTTGCCCCAGGCGTCCTGCATGTGGTGGTCGGCGGTGTTCATGATGGCGGTCTTAATCATGCGCGGACCGTACTCCGGGTGCGCCTGCATGATCAGCGCCGCAACACCGGCAACAAAGGGCGTGGACATGGACGTACCGGTCTTCACGCTCGAACCGGTACCGCTACCAACCTCGATGGAGGAAATGTTCGTACCCGGTGCCGCAACGTCCGGCTTGGTGATGCCGTGCGAACCGTGCATGCCACGGGCGGTGGAGGTATTCGCCTGGTCCAGCTTGCCGTTGGGTACGCGAATCGAGTCGCGCAGGTTCTCGCCGAGCTGCAGGGTCAGCTCACCCGAATCGATCTGCGCGGAAAGGCGCTCCACCTGGCTCTTTGCCAGGCGCACGCCCGGAATGGAGGAGTTACCGCCGATAGCGGTGTCACCGACCTCAGTGTTCGAGGTGAGCACCACGCCGGTCGCACCTGCCGCCTGCAGGTTGTCGAAGCGCACCTTCGAACCGCACGGTGCGGAGCCGTCAGCGTCCGCCCAGTCGATGAGAGCCCACTTGCCCTTCAGAGCGGCGGCTTCCTCTTCGGTGAATGCTTCACAGCCGTAGCGGTTGCGGGAGGCGGCACGCACCACCGTGCCGCGCAGTTGCTCCTCGGTCGCCTTTGCGTAGTCGAAGTTCACCGAGTAGTCGCCGTAGGTATCCGCCTCGTTCGCGGGGGCGAGAATCTTCACGCGGTCCACCAGCTGGGTCGAGCCGATGGAGTTCGCCACGGTCAGGCCGTAGGCGCTGGTGCCGGGGCCGCCCGAGTTGGAGTAGGTGTCGCCCACGGCGTTGTAGTTGTTGGCGTTACCCGCCGCAACCACGGAGAGGATGCCCTCACGGTAGAGGGAGCCGACCGCGTAGTTCACGGTCTCATCGAACACGCCGAACTCGTTGCCGAGTGACAGGTTTGCGATGTCGGCGCGGTCGGAGAAGTCGCCGTCGTCGTTGGGGTCGAGCACACGGTCCAGGCCCTTGGGGACGAACGCGGTGGTGCCCTTACAACCGAAGATGCGCAGGCCAATCAGCTGGGCGTCCGGTGCGGAGCCGGGGCCGATTTTCATGTTGTTGAGCTGCTCTTCGGTGAGTTTGGAGTAGTCGCCGTGGAAGGTGCTACCGTCCGCGTTCACGCCGTAACCTGCCGCGGTGCCGGCCACGTGGCTGCCGTGGCCGCCGCAGTCGAGCGGGTTGTTATCCGGGTGGGGAGTGGAGGTTTCCTTCTTGCCGGAGTTGTAATCGTCACCGACCAGGTCGTAGCCGCCAAGGAACTTCTTCGGATCGTAGGAGCCCTCGGGAATCGTGTCGGATGCCTTTGCCTTCTCGAAGGCTTCCTGCGTGCCGGGGCCACCCAAATCGGCGTGCGTGTAGTCGATACCGGTATCGAGCACGACAATCTTCACGCCCTTGCCGGTGTAGCCGGTGGAGGCGGGGTTCGCCGGGCTCTTCGCCCACACGGAGAGCGTGTCAGTATCGAGGAGGGTACCGCTGTTCTGCGGTGCCATGTCCTCAATGATGCTGATGCGTTCCACATCGTCACGGTTTGCGAGCGCACGAATCTGCTCGACGTTACCGTAGAGTGCCACGCCGCGCATCGTGTTGTGGGTGGTGTACAAGACCTGCGCGCCGGATTCCTTCGCCGCGGAGGCGCCCTGCTGCTGCACGCTGGCGCGAATCGCCTGCACCTGTGCTTGCGCGTTGACGGGTGCCTGCGCGCGGGAGCGGACCGCGTCCGGCTGAGTCTGGGCGTACGCACCCTGACCCTTAAAGCGGACGAACACGGCGCGTTCGCCGGTGGCGCCGTCCAGGCTGGGGGAGAGAACTTCGTTGTTGTTCTCGCCGGTGCCGGTGTCATGGTGGGGTGCGTCCCGGTCTGCGCCGCGTACTATGCCCGGTGCCGCGTAGGCGGCGGTACCGAACGGCAGGGCGGTCAGCCCGAGGGTGAGCCCCAGGGTGAGTGCGCCGCAGCTGCGTGCCAGCTGCTTGAGGCGGCCCGGCTGTGTGTGCCGGGTGGCTCGCGCGGGGGTAGCTTCAGGGAAGGTTGCCACTGAATGCTCCTTGATTCTTTTAGTTATGGTGTGTTTCTTAGCGGTTTCTTCACCGGGATTTCAGTGCCGTGGGTTCTGCGCTGAGAGCGGTGCGCCGGGGGTTCCGTACCGCGAGTGCTACGGTGCGTCTGCACTGCGTCTCCAGTATGTCTACAGCGTGTCTGCGGTGCGCCTCCGGCGTGTCCGTATGGCGTGTCCATGCGGCGTGAACGTCAAGGTTCATGCCGCCTGGTGAAGAAACCTTCATTTATTGTCTCAACGATTCTTTATATAACCTAGTCAGACTCGTACTACGGAACATTACGCGTCAATAGAAAGCACTCGGCCACAGAAAAAGGGAGCCGCACCGCCGCAGATAAACTGCAACAGTACGGCTCCCTCGGTAGAACCTGCTGAGGTGATACCTACAGCGGTAGAACCTTACGAGCCCTTAGGCTCTGGGATTTTAGCTCCCGGAACCCTAGATTTCAGGGCTTTCCTTCAGCACACCCGTGCTGTAGCGGTACACGAACGCCGCCATAGCGTCGCGGTGCACCGGTTCCACGGGGCGGAACGAACCATCGGGCCAGCCGGTGGTCACGCCCTGCTCAGCCAGCCACGAAATCTCGCGGTAGAACTGCTTGTCGGTCGGAACGTCCGTGAAACGAGCCTGCGCGGGGGCAGTGTACTCGGGCGAACCCGCGTAACGGTAGAAGAACGCAGCCATCGCGTCACGGTTCACTGAACCCTCCGGACGGTACGTACCATCGGGCCAGCCGGTCGTGATGCCCTGAGCCTTCATCCACTCAATCTCCTTGTAGTAGGGGTGGTTGAGCGGAACATCCGAGAAGCTCGGGGTAGACGGTGCGGTGTACTGCGGCGAGCCGCTCATACGGTAGAAGTACGCAGCCATGGTTGCGCGGTCCATGTTGTTCAGCGGGCGGAAGGTGCCGTCCTGGTAGCCGCGGTCAATCTGACGGGCAGCGATCCACGTGATTTCACGGTAGAACTGGTTATCCGACGGAACGTCGGTGAAGCGTGCATCCTGGATGGTGCGAGCCACCTTCACGACCTGCGCACGGTCGCCAGCGGCAACACCGTTAGCGGTCTTACGGCCGCTCAGGTCACCGGTCGCGTTGTGCATGTGCAGGAACAGAGCCTGACGCTCCTTGTTGTTGTTCTTGCGGTGAACGGTCAGCTGACCGCCGTCACGGTCCACGAACAGGCCGGGCACGCCCGACTCCTCACCGGTGAACCAAACACCGGGGTTGAAGGGGGAGTACTCGATAGCCGAGGTGGTGTCCACGTAGGGGTTGCCATCGTTGTACCAGGTGTCGGTCTGCACCGTGTACTTGATGGTCTGAGCCTTCTCAGCGGTCAGGCCCAGGTCCTTCAGCGGCACACCCAGAATCATGGTGTTGGTGTCCATGATGTTGGTGTCGGTGTCACCCCAGGCGCTGTTGAGCGGGTAGCGTGCCACCACGGTGGATGCGTTACCGGAGATGGACCAGACCTTCACCAGCGGGTAGTCCAGACCCTTCTCGCGGGTCACTTCCAGAACGTAATCTGCGGTGGAGTCGTTGTTCGTATCAATCTGCACCTGTACCTGACGGCCCCAGTGCATGCTGTCCCAGGTGCCCCAGGTCGAAATACCGAAGAACAGAGAACCATCGTTCGGGTTCTTGCCGGCAGCCTTCAACGCCGGAGCATCCGAGGAAGCACCCACATACTGCAGGTCAACAGACTGGTTCGACGGCAGCTTCAGCTGACCGGACGGAATGCGGTCGCTGACCGCACCCAGCTCAAACGCACCCAGCAGCGAACGGTAACCGCCCTGGTTCAGGGTCGTACCGCGCAGAGTCACCGTGGACTCCTTATCGGCAATGCCCTTGTAATCAATACGGGACGCATCAACGCGCATCTTCGAGACGGGCTTCGGTGCTACGTGAATCGACTGGCGGATCGCCTCGCGGCCATTCTCAGAGAAAATCAGGCGACCAGAAGCGCTCGCAATGTACTGGCGCTTACCAGCAGCCAGAGTCTTACCGGTCGTCCAGTCCTGAGCAACCTGGTCGGCGCTCATTGCCGGGTCCATGGTCTTCTCCAGCTTGGACGGGTCAATACGCACGGTCACGGTCACGTTCTTACGCTCACCGGCACCCACGCTCACCTGCTGCGGGTAGGAGTACTCCACACCCGGGATGGTCGTGCTTGCCTCGTAGCTCAGAGTGTAGGTGTGAGCCTGCGAATCGGTGTTGTCCAGCACGATTTCACGCTGAACAGTCTGAATACCCGAATCGGGGGTGTACTCCAGCACACCAAACGCGGTCGAAACACGCTCGGGGGTCTTCGCATCGTACGCGATAACCTTTGCGTCCACGGCGGCGCGAGCATTCACCATGCCCGTACCCACACGATCCACCGCGTACTCCACACCCTGCTCATTCTTGATCGGGGTGGACGCGCCGTTCATCAGCGCAGCCTTAATCATCTGCGGGTTGTAATCCTGATGCGCCTGCATCACCAGGGCGGCAACACCGGCAACATGCGGGGTCGCCATGGAGGTACCGGTGAAGGAAACACCCTTATTACCCATACCCACAGCGGCAGACACAATCTCAGTACCCGGCGCCGCAAGGTCAGGCTTAATGAAGCCGTCAGAACCGTGCTGACCGCGAGCACTCGAAGAATTCAGATCAAAAGCGTGTGAGTGGGAGCTACGACCCGAAGCCTTGTAGTCCAGGTTCATCTCAACGGTCACCGGACCGGCAGCTAGAGCCTTCTCCAGGTCCTTCGTCGAAGAAGCAGTCAGACGCAGACCCGGAATAGTCGCATTACCGCCAATGCCGATGGTGTAGCGCTCAGCCTTACCGGCCATCACCACGCCAACACCGCCAGCAGCCTGAACGTTATCGAAACGCGTCTTCGAACCGCACGGGAACGACAAGTCGTCCTTATCCCAGTCGAAGTAAACCCACTTACCCTTCAGAGCCTTCGCCTCTTCAGCGGTGAAAGCCTCGCAAGCGTAACGGTTACGTTTCGGAGCGGCAACAACCTCGCCGCGCAGCTGATCAGCGGACGCCTTCGAATAATCGAAGTTCACCGAATAATCACCCTGCAACCACTCCAAACCAGTCTTCGTGCTCACGCGGACACGGTCAATCGGCTGAGTGGAGCCGTAGGCATTCGCCACCGACAGCGCGGCAGCCGCATTCGCAGGGCTACCCGAATCAGAGTAGGTGTCACCCACACCGTTGTAGTTATTGGCGTTACCGGCAGCGGCGACAGTAAACACACCCTGACGCGCCATCGTGTTAATCATGTACGACTCAGGGTCGTCAGCCGGGGCAAACTCGCCACCGAGCGACAGGTTCACAATGTCGGCGCGGTCAGAGAAATCACCGTCACCATTCGGGTCCATCACGGTATCAAGCGCCTTCATCACAACACTCGAATTGCCGTAACAACCGAACACGCGAATCGCCAAAATCTGAGCCTCAGGAGCAGTACCGGGGCCAATAGACATGCCCTTCAGCTGCTCCTCCGTCAGGTTCTTGTAATCGCCACGGTAAGTCGTACCGTTCGCCGTCACACCATAACCGGCGGCAGTACCCGCCACGTGCGTGCCGTGACCGCCAGAACCGAAACCATCCGGGCGGCAGTCCAGCGGGTTATTATCCGGCTGCGGAGTCGACTTCTCAGCCACCGACGCATTGTAGTCATCACCGACCAGGTCAATGCCGCCAATGAACTTATTACGATCAATCAGACCCGAATCAGCGGACGGAAGCTCCGTCATCGCCTTAGCCTTCAGGTACGAATCCACCGTACCGGGGCCACCAAAATCAGCGTGCGTATAGTCAACACCGGAGTCAACAATCGCAATCTTCACGCCCTTACCCGTGTACCCCGTATTCTCACGAGTCCACGTGGCAAGAGTTTTCGTATCAATCTCGCTACCGGAGTTCATGCGCTCCTTCGCGATAATCGGCGAAATACGCTCCACATCCGGGCGCTCCGCCAACGCACGAATCTGCGCAGCATCACCAGTAATCGCCGCACCACGCATCGCATTATGCGTGGTGTACATCAGCTTCGAACCAGAAGCGGCCGCCACAGACTGAGCCTGCGACTGCACCTGAGCTGCAATAGCCTGCACCTGCGCCTGACGGTTCGCCGGCGCCTCCTTACGTGCCAGAACAGCCGCGGACTGGGTCTGCTCATACGCACCCTTGCCCTTGAACTGCACGTACACGGTGATCTGGCCTTCAGCCTTCTGCAGACCCGGGCTGATACGCGAAGCAGCGTTACCGGATGCGCTCGCAGTATTTCCTTCGACCTGCTGGGGGCTCTGAGCGTGAGCTGCAGAGAAAGTGGCGGGAACGCCGAGAGTAAGGGCAAGAGCTGCACTCAAACCGGTCGCACCGACAGCCTTCATTCTGCGGCGTGGCGCATGAGGCGTTGTCATGGAATCCTCCTTCGGATTTTCTATTTTTCGATAGTGCTGTGTGCTCTGTGGTTGTGTATCGGTGATACGCGGAGGCGGCCCCACCGGCAGACGACGAGTGAGTGCGTCCGCCGGTGAAACCGCCACCAAAACTTGAGAGGTCCCGGGACTTTAAGCCCCAGAGCCTGCCGGTTCCGGGTGCCCCTCCCACCTCCATGTAGGGGTAGGAGGGGGCAGGGGGTGGGAGGGAACCCGAACTGTTCGCTAACGGTTCACTACCGTCTAGCGGCCGGTCTGGTTAGCAACCTTCTCGGTGTAGCGGTAGATGAACGCCGCCATCGCGTCGCGGGCAATGGGGGTTACCGGGCGGTAGGTGCCGTCGGGCCAGCCGGTGCTGATGCCCTTCGAAGCCAGCCACGTGATTTCACGGTAGAACTGGTTATCGGTAGACACGTCACTGAAGTGGCTGGTCGCGGGCAGATCCACGCGCGGGGAACCCGCCGCACGGTAGAAGAACGCAGCCATGGCGTCACGGTTCACCGGTGCGGAGGGGCGGAACGTGCCGTCCGAGTAGCCGGTGGTGATGCCCTGAGCCTTCATCCACTCAATCTCCTTGTAGAAGGGGTGCGTGGTGGGCACATCCTTGAAGCTCGGAGTGGAGGGGGCGGTGAACTGCGGGGAACCCTGCATACGGTAGAAGAACGCCGCCATTGCGCCACGTTCCACGGACTCCAGCGGGCGGTAGGTGCCGTCCGGGTAGCCGGTGGTGATGCCGCGCTGGGCCAACCAAGAGATCTCGGTGTAGAACTGGTCGGTGTTCTTCACATCGGTGAAGCGGGACGGAGTGATGTACTCGGTCTGCTGCTCCTTGATGTTCAGTACCTCGGCGCGGTTACCCTTGGCACCGTTGGTGCCGGAGAGATCGCCGGTGCCGTTGTGCAGGTGCAACAGCAGTGCCTTAGCGGGTGCGCCGGATTCGCCGAGTGCGGGGATCGCATCAGCGGAGCGGTGCGCCATCAGGGTGGTGGTGGAGGCATCCGGGTGAAGGCCAGCCACGGCGGAGGAGTCACCGCTGAACCACAGCTTGGGGCTGAAGGGGCGGTACTTAATCCAGCCGGTTTCGCTGACGTTACCCCACTCGTACTGGGTAGTTGCGCTAACGCGGTACTGGATGTCCGGGTTGTTTGCGCTGGTCAGGCCCAGGTCCTTGAGGGGCGCACCCATGATGAGGGTGTTGGTGTCCATCATGTTGGTGTCCACATCACCCCAGGCGCCGTTGAGCGGGTAGTAGGCGAGCTCAACGAGGTTGCCGTTCTTGTAGCCGTAGAGGCGAACCAGCGGGTAGTCCAGGCCCTTAGCACGGTCGGTGACCAGCTTGTAGTCGGCGCGGTTGTTGCCGTCGGTGTCGATTTCTACGGTGAAGGTGTTCTCGTAGGAGACAACATCCCAGTTCGCCCAGGTGGAGATACCGAAACGCAGGGTGCCGTCATCGGCGTTGCCGCCGGCAGCCTTCAGCGCGGGCGCATCCGAGGAAGCACCAACGTACTGCAGGTTCGCCTTAACGTTGCTGTTCAGCGACAGCGAGGTGGGAGCCACACGGTCCACGCTCGCACCGTACTCGAAAGCACCAAGCAGGGAGCGGTAGCCGCCCTGGTTGACCTCGGTGCCGCGCAGCGAAATCTGGGACTTGGTCCAGCCGGTGTCTGCCTTCTGTGCCTCGTCGCTAGAGGGCTTCTGGGTGAAGGTGACGGTGTCTTCGGCAGCGTGCATGGTGCTCACAGGCTTGGGTGCCACGTGGATGGGCAGGCGCAGTGCCTTGGTGCCGTCTTCAGTGAGGACGAGTCGGCCGGATGCGCTCGCAATGTACTGACGGTACTGTGCGGGAACGGTTTCGTTGCCGGTGTAGTAGTCAGTTGCGTTCTGAGTTGCGTCCATTGCCGCGTCGCGGGTCTTCTCCAGCTTGGACGGGTCGATGCGCACGCTCAGTTCGAACTTCTTAGTTTCACCGGGTGCGAGGGTGACCGAGGAGGGGAAGGAATATTCCACACCGGGAATATTAGTGCTTTCAGCGTAGGACAGCGCGTAGGTGTGTGCCACGGAGTCGGTGTTCTCGACCGTCACCTCACGGGTGAGGGTCTGAACGCCCGCATCCGGTGCGTACTCAAGCACGCCAAAGCTCAGGGACACGGTACCGCTCTTGTCAGCGTTGTAGACGAGGGACTTCGACTGCACGGCAGCGAGGGTGTCGACTCGTCCAGCACCCACACGGTCCACCGCGTATGCGGCACCGGATTCGGTGCGCACATCGTGGGTGGCGGTATTCATGAGGGCCGACTTGACCTGTGCGGGGGTGTAGGTCGGGTGGCTCTGCATGACCAGGGCAGCGGAGCCGGTCACGTAGGGTGCCGCCATGGAGGTGCCGCTGAAGGTCACGGAGTTGTTACCGGTCGCTACCGCCGCGGAGGTGATGTACGAGCCGGGTGCCGCAATGTCGGGCTTGGTGTAGCCGTAGCTGCCGTGGAAGCCGCGGGCACTCATGGGGTTCAGCTGATCCAGCTTATCGGTGTCCACGCGCAGGGAGGACTTCAGGTCGTTGCCGAGGCGCACGGTCAGGGGCTTGCCTGCCGCTTCTGCTGCGGTGATCTGTGCGCGCAGGTCCTTAGCGGCGGATGCTGCCAGGCGGAAACCGGGCAGGGTGTCGTTACCGGCAATACCCAGGCCGGGCTCTTCGTCATGGCCTGCAAGCAGTACGCCCTTGGCGCCTGCTGCCTGCAGGTTGTCGAAGCGGACCTTGGAGCCGCAGGTGAGGTCACCGTTAGCTTCAGCCCAGTCGATGAGCACCCACTTGCCCTTTACAGCTGCCGCTTCGGTGGCGCTGAGGGCGTTGCAGGCGTAGCGGTTGTTCTCGGAGATTGCGGTGACTTCACCGGTGAATTCTTTGCTACCTGCCTGTGCCCAGGGGTAGGAGACGCTGTAGTCGCCGCGTACCTTGCGGGTGGTGCCGGTGGAGGGGTCGGTCAGCTCTGCCGCATCGACGGCGCGGGTGGAGCCGTAGGCGTTAGCCACGGTGATTGCGCTGGATGCGGTGGCGGGGTGACCGGAGTTGGAGTAGGTGTCACCGCGCAGGCTGTAGTCGTTGGCGTTACCCGCGGAGATCACGGAGAGCACACCGGCGCGGGTGAGCGCGTCAACGGCGTAGGCTTCGGGGTCGTCCTGCGGGGAAAATTCGCCGCCGAGGGACATGTTGACCACGTTCGCGCGGTCGGAGAAGTCGCCGTCACCGTTGGGGTCAAGGGTGCGGTCGAGCGCCTCAATGACGACGTTGGTGCTGCCGCTGCAGCCGAAGACGCGGAAGGCGTAGATTTCAGCGTCGGGGGCAACGCCGGGGCCGATCTTCATGGTCTTGAGCTGCTCTGCGGTGAGCTTGCTGTAGTCGCCGGTGAAGGTGCTGCCGTCGGCGTTCACGCCGTAGCCTGCCGCGGTGCCCGCCACGTGGGTGCCGTGGCCGCCGGTGGTGCAGTCGAGCGGGTTGCCGTCGGGAACGGCGGTGTTGGTGCCGTCGTAGGCGTCACCAACGAGGTCGTAGCCGCCAGCAACCTTGGTGCGGTTGATGAGTCCGGAGTCTGCGGAGGGCAGCTCGGTGAGCTTGGACGCCTTCTCGTAGTCTTCGAGCTTGCCGCTACCGCCGAAGTCGGTGTGGGTGTAGTCGATACCGGAGTCGATGACGGCGATCTTCACGCCCTTGCCGGTGTATCCGCCCGCGCCGGCGGGGTTGGTGGTGCCGGTCCAGGTGGCGAGGGAGCCTGCGTCAATGGCGGCGCCCGCGTTCTGGCGGTACTTGGGCAGGATGGGTGAGATTTTCTCTACGTCGGAGCGGTTGGCGAGTGCCTTGATGGACTCGGCGTCACCGCGCACTGCCACGCCGCGTACTGCGTTGTGGGTGGTGTAGAGGACCTGCGCGCCGGACTGGCTGCTGACCTGCTGTGCCTGGCTTTGCACCTGGGCGGCGATGGCCTGCACCTGTGCACTTTGGTTGACGGGTGCCTGCGTGCCAGCGAGTACGCCTGCGGGCTGGGTCTGTTCAAAGGCGCCCTTACCCTTGAATCGGACGAAGGCGGTGACGGTGCCGCTGGCGTTCTTCATGCTTTCGCTGAGTACCTGCTTGACGGCGTCGGGGTCTTCTGCGGCGTGGGCGGTGGTGCCCAGTGCTGCGAGGGGGCTCAGCGCCATGCTGAGGGTGAGTAGCCCGCTGCCGATTCGGCGTCGATGCGACCGGCCGCGGGGGTTTGGGGAGGCGGTGTGTTGCACGGTGCTCCTTTGCTTGGCTCCCACAGTGTTGGGGGAGGCTGGTGTGTTTTTTCTGGTGGGTTCTAGATGAACTTGAACACACTAGATGTGAACTAGGATACACCTCAAAATGGCTTGTGAAGCGTTTATTACTTCTAAATGCATCAAATTGTGGACATGTTCGACCCTTTTCTTTTTCATGCTTTTCATTTGCACTCGAGTTCAGGTTCTTTCCAGGTTCGGTTGTTAGTGTAAAACCATCTATTGAACATCTATCAAAAATGCTGGGATAGGGAGGGTCGAACCATGGTCAAGCGACGCGTTTCCACTGAGGAATCTGCTCTGCTGATGTCGGACCAGGTTATGTACGGCCACCCCGGCCCGAGGTTGGAATGTATCCATAGGGGAGAGGTACAGGGCACTCTCACCGAGTACAGCTCATCCGCCTGGCAGATTGGCGATGTGGCGGGCTACGCCCCCATGGAGAAGCCCCGCGAAACCTTCAATGCGAAGAGTTTCTTCACCGATTGGAGCGGCTTTATCTGGTACGTGCTGGGTCCACTGCTGCGGGTGGTGCTCTGGGCAGCTCTCTTTTTCGTGCTGGCGAGCCCGATATTGTTCCGCCTGGGTTTTATTAGGCTGAATTTCGGGGGAGGGAGCGTGGCTATGGAAGAAATGTTCATCTTCTTATTGATACCCTTCTTTTATTTTCCTTCGCTGATTTTGCTTGTGCATATTGCAGGAATCTGCTTCCTGTGTGTCGTCTTGGTGAAGTTTCTGAAAGCTCTTAAAGAAGCCGCCAAGTCGATACGTCTACTCGTTAGGCAGCACAAGATTCAGCATGATTTTGAGTTCCGGCTGGTGTACGAGTGTACCCCGACCACTGTTAGTTCACCCGCGGTATCACTGCGTCACACTGCTGAGGAGGAATCATGACTGCCGATAAGAAGCAACCCATCGACAATCAATCTGTTTCCCCTCGTCAGCGTGTTTTGAAGGTGGCGCCCCATGTGTATTACGGTCGCCCCAATCCGCAGCTGATGCGCATCCACGCGGATGATGTTCAGGGAACTCTCCCCAATGGAGAATCGCCGGAGGAACACGGCGGCGAGCTGGTCGGCTACAGCCCCGTGCCGGTTCCTGACCGCATGCCGGACACTGGTAGACGCGTGGTGGAGGCGCTGGTGTACCTAGCGTTGGCTATCGCGGCGAATCCTTTCGTATATTTCTTGTTGCCTTCTTATAGCCTGAGCGAAGAAACTCTAGGTTCTCTATATCTGGCGGGCATAGGGTTTTCGGTGCTGAGCATCGGTATTCTTCCGCTGGTACTGCTCGTCTTCTCCCTGGGCGCTGTTATCAATTTTCTCGCTGTGATGGTGAATTCCATCTGGAGGCGTGGAGCTGAGGAAAGGTTCACGTTCCGGTTGGTGTACGACTGCACCCCGTCCGTGATCCACGCTTCGCCTCGTCGTATTGGCATTACTCAGCCGGTGACGAGTTTTGGTGGTTCGTCTGATTCATCTCAGAAGGGTGAGGCGAAGCTTCTGTTCTTTGCCGTTTCCGTGCTGAATCCCTATATTGCGGCGGGGATTCTCTCCATTGTGGGCCTGTTCGGGGCGGGGCCACTCGTCGCAGGTCTCTTTATGATGGTGAATCAGGTGAGCGCAGGGCTCATGGGGATTCCCGGCATCATCTGGTTTGTGGCGTGGATTCTGAGCATTGTGCGGCTTAACGAAGCGGACGAGGCGTAAGCAGATGAGCCACTGACTCAAAGAACAGCCACGGGATTGAGCCCCTGCGTACCGAACACACAATGTAGACAACACAACAGACACATAACAGCAGACAAGCATTGGAGGAGGTCACCGTGGTGGAGCATAGCGAAGCACCGAAGAACCCTCAGAACCCAACCGAGAAGAGCGATAGCGAGTATCAGCCCCTGTGGGATATAGATCAGCCCGCACCCGAATACTCGGCTTTGCTTCTTCACGGAACGCCGGTTCCCACGCCGACCGGGGATATTCCCGAGCCGGTGAAGGAGGTCCTGGAGATACAGAAGGCTCGTTCTGCATCCGCGGCTGCTCACCCCGTGGTTCCTGATGCGCCCAGTCCTGCTGTGTCCGATTCTGCGGCGTCCACTCTGTCGGTTTCTGCTCCTGCGCCCTCTGCGCAGGCTGCGAACTTTTTCCCTTCGGCGACAGGGCACCCGGTGCTGAATCGACCGCTGTACGGTCGCCCGGGCCCCACGATGCGCCGAATGTCCCCCATGGGCACGGATACTGCTGCATCTGCAAACCAGCAGGCGCCGTCCGCGTTCCCCTCCTGGTTGGGCGAGAAAGTAGAGGGTGCGCCTCGACCTATCGGGTACATCCCTGCGGCACCGGTTGCGGGCAAGGTGAGCAGATCAGACCTGCGGAGGAAAGCATGGCCTGAGCTCATTGCCCTCTTCTTTATTGGTGTGCTGCTCAACCCCCTGACCTATATCTTCTTGGCTTCTGGCATCGGGGGGTCTGAAGCTGGTGGGTATGTCTTCTACGTCTTCATGATGATTACCGTAGTGACTTTTGGTCTTCCCCTGGGATTATGGGTTAGTGCACTAATTTATGCGCTGTACCGGCTCGATCGGAAGCGCCAGGAATTGAAGCAGGAGGCCATGCCGCTTGGGCAGTTCTGGTTCTATCTGGTGTACGACCGTCTGCCCAAGAACGCTGAGGAGATGCAGGGAATCCTGGGTGCAACGTCTTCGATGTCCTCTGTGGCGGCTGCTCCCACCCCTGCGCCGCCGAACTCACATATGGGCGGCGCATCATGACCGACGAAATGTGGGCGCAGAGCCCGCAATGGCGTATGGACTCTTTCACCGTTGATGCCGCCCTGCCTGTGGCGACGGAACCTATCTACGGTATTCCCGGCCCGCACCTCCAGCCCATGCAGCTACTGAGTGCGCTATCGAGTGATGCTGGACCTACACAGGTGGCTTCCGTACGTTGGCAGAATGAGCCCGGCACCGCGGCGAATCTTTCTGCACCGGGTGAATCCGTGCCGGGGGAAGACACGGGCACCGCTAGGGTAGTTGGCTACATCCCCGCAACCACCCCCGAAGCCACCGTGGATTGGACTAAAGCTCGCCTCGGGTACGCGTGGTGGCTGATTCTGTGCGTAGTATTGCAGGTGATTAACCCGTTCCTTGTGCTACCCCTGCTGTACATAGTGGATGAGCAGGCTGCCGGTGCGGTTCTTGGCACCTATTTCTTTGCCTGGCTGTATTCGTTATTCACGGTGCCCTTTATCTGGCTTGCCCTGATGATTTATTCGCTGGTGAAGCTCCCGCAGAAGCGGCGGGAGGCGGTGGCGCGGGCAACGACATATGGTGCGTTCTGGTACCACCCGGTGTACGACCGCGCCCTGTAGGAGGGTGCCCACCCGGACGAAGCGGGGGAGCCCGAGGGATTGTCAGCGCCAGCGGAGTAGCTTCCCGCAAATGCCCCCCCAGTAGACCCCTGGTAACGTTGAACCCCTGACAGTGTTAACACATCAGTGTTAGCGCTTGTCCGGGGGTTTTTCTCAGCTTTCATTCGGTAGGTTTCGAGGGAGTGCCCAGCGCACGCTGGTACGGTGGTGCCACTAGGAGTATGTCTGGTAAACAAAGGAGATGACCATGGCAGACCGACCCGCTGTAAAGAATGAAGCCGCAAAGAGGGAAACTGCAAAGAAGGACGAGGCGTACCAGCCCCTCTGGGACACCGACCAGTCCATCCCGGAATACATGGCGCTACTCATGGACCAGCAGTCGTCGACAGAAGACGCTGAGCTATATGAAGAATCCGACGACGAAGAGCTAGAACACCCCGACCCCGATTATGAATACGTCTACCCCGGTGCCCCCAAGCGCTACGACTCCGCTCGGAAGAACTTAGAAGACTTAGAAGATGAAGACGCTGAGCATGAAGAGGGCGAACCCGAAGACTCCCACGACACCGACAATATCGACGAGCCGGAAGACACCTCAGAAGCCACCTCAGAAGATACTCACGAATCTCGCAAGGACGAGGAGGCAAACCACCCGGTAGCGCTCGCCTCCGTAGAACAGGCTCAGCAAGAGCAGGCCCAGGCAATGCAGACTCAGGCAACACACGCCTACGGCGAGTACGTTCGGCTGGAACAGCTCGGTCTGCAACCAAGCGCTATTCTGCCAGTCATCCCGGAGCCGTTCTTCGGCATCCCCGACTCGGAACTTATCGAAATGCGCCTGCTGGACCGCTCGCTTGAATCCTCCGCGCCCATGCAGGCGTGTGCTGTCCACCTGAACCCGGTCAAGATTGAGGAGAACCCCGTATCGCGGGCGGCCAAGCAGCAACCGGTGGGCTATGTACCCATCAATAATCCGTTGGCTGGCTCCAACATTGAAGAGATCGAGAGTCAGCGCACCTTCTGGAAGACCGTGCTTATTGTCCTACTGATACTGAACCCGTTTGTGCTGGTTCCTTTGGTGAGCATGTTCGACAATAGCGCCGGCATGTCGATGCTGTTCTTCTTCATCATTATCGGTCTCGGCTCATTTTTTGTGGTGCCGATCCTGTGGATTGTGGGTATTGTTCAGGCGGTGAAGCATAAGAACCGGCTGAGAGAACTCATCCAGAAAACAAAGACGACGCATGCCGAGTTCTGGTACTACCTGGTGTACAACCGCCTGCCGGACGACTACATGGGCATCAACGGATACACGAAGAAACATGGTTTCTTCGATGAGTATGAGGCGTTGAAAAAGCAGGAACGCGCAAAGCTACGCGAGTCTGCAGCACAGCGCGAGCCTGCCGCGCTACATAAGCCCGCCGCGCATCCTAAACATGAACCGGAAGAGCCCACCGATCAAAAGAAACAGGGCTAGACCCCGAACCGTGCCGCCCAGAACCGTATAACGCCCTGCCCCTCCACGCATGTAACACCGTGTGGAGGGGCAGGGCGTCTTTTTCTTGTCATATTCGGGTTTCTTCGCCTGTTATCCGGCGAGGGTTAATATTCCATTTACCTTGCCTTGATAGGGTGAAACCATCACGAGCGTTGCGACCAAGCAGAGCGAGGCGGGCACCCGCCGAAAACGGTGAGTTAGCCTGCTGCCGCACCTCAACGATTAGCCGCGCCTCAATGATTAGCTGTATCCACTCATCGATAGATTAGGAAAAGAACGATGTCCCAGAACCCTGAACAGTACAACCAGTACTCCCAGCATGCACCCTCCTACTCGCAGGCGCCGGGTCAGCAGTCCAACGGTTACGTTGTCTCCTCCAAGGACGACCAGAACATGGCGATGCTCGCGCACCTGGCTTCTGCGATTCTGTCTCTGCTGTCCTTCGCATCCGCAAGTATTCTCGCGCCGCTGGTCATGTGGTTCATCTACAAGGACAAGCCCGGTTACGCTTTCACTAAGGAAGCATCCCGCCGCGCGTTCAACTTCAACTTCTCCCTGTGGCTCGTCAGCATGGCTTCCTGGCTGCTGATGGTAGTGTCTTTCGGCATCCTGGGTATCATCCTGTGGGTTGTCCCGCTGGTTGTGGCTATCTTGATGGTTATCTTCCACAGCCTGGCTGCTATGGCCGCGAACCGCGGTGAGCAGTACACCTACCCGATGACCTTCATCGAGATCATCAAGTAGTCTTCGTAAGCTCATACCGGTAGCGCCCCCGTCCTAGATATTGGATGGGGGCGTTACCGTGCCCGGTGAGGCTCACCGGCACCGGATCCGGCACGCCTACCGCCCCGTAACACGGGACTTAAAGGGGCGGGCACGGTATCATTAGAAGAGGTGTGCCTACCAGGATTATGAGGCGGTAGGTCGCCGCCGCGCCGTGAAATCCGGTGCGTATCTTCAAGGCTTTCAAGGAGCACAAAAATGTCAGCTGTCGTGATTGTGGGCGCCCAGTGGGGCGATGAGGGTAAGGGTAAGGCAACCGACCTGCTCGGCCCCCGCGTAGACTACGTGGTCAAGCCCAACGGCGGTAACAACGCCGGTCACACCGTGGTGGTGAACGGCCAGAAGTTTGAGCTGAAGCTGCTGCCCGCGGGTATTCTGAGCGAGAACGCCGTCCCTGTGATTGGTAACGGCGTGGTTGTTAACCCTGAGGCTCTGTTCGCTGAGATTGACGGCCTTGAGGCCCGCGGCGCTGACACCTCCCGTCTGAAGATTTCTGCTAACGCACACCTGGTCGCGCCCTACCACCAGACCATGGACAAGGTGACTGAGCGCTTCCTCGGCAAGCGCGCTATCGGCACCACCGGCCGCGGTATCGGCCCCGCCTACATGGATAAGGTGGGCCGCCTCGGCGTGCGTGTTCAGGACATCCTGGACGAGTCGATCCTGCGTCAGAAGGTTGAAGGCGCACTGCGCCAGAAGAACGAACTGCTGGTGAAGGTCTACAACCGCCGCCACGTTGAGGTCGACGAGATCGTCGAGTACTTCATGTCTTACGCTGAGCGTCTGAAGCCGATGATTGTGGACACCACCCAGCTGCTGAACAAGGCACTGGACGAGGGTAAGACCCTGCTGATGGAGGGCGGCCAGGCAACCTTCCTGGACGTTGACCACGGCACCTACCCGTTCGTGACCTCCTCCAACCCGACCTCCGGCGGCGCATGCGTCGGTTCGGGTGTGGGCCCGACCCGTATCTCCCGCGTAATCGGTATTCAGAAGGCGTACACCACCCGCGTGGGTGCTGGCCCCTTCCCGACCGAGCTGTTCGATGAGATGGGCGAGTTCCTGCGCACCACCGGCGGCGAGTTCGGCGTGAACACTGGCCGCCCGCGTCGTTGCGGCTGGTATGACGCCGTGCTGGCGCGTCAGGCTGTGCGCATCAACGGTTTCACCGACCTGTTCATCACCAAGCTGGACGTGCTGACCGGCCTGGATAAGATTCCGGTCTGCGTGGCTTATGACGTTGACGGTGTGCGCCACGACGAGATGCCGATGACCCAGACTGAGTTCCACCACGCTAAGCCGATTTTCGAGTACTACGACGGCTGGACTGAGAACATTTCGGATGCGAAGAGCCTGGATGAGCTGCCCGAGAACGCCCGCAAGTACGTGCTGAAGCTGGAAGAGATTTCCGGCTGCCGTATCTCCGCGATTGGTGTGGGTCCCGATCGTGACCAGACCATTGTGGTTCGCGACCTCATCAACGAAGACTAAGCTCAATAGCTAAATACGTGAAAGCCCCC
>ERZ772906.703-NODE-703-length-19327-cov-3.609018_pt1 | contig 19327 bp, 16 predicted proteins | sample MGYA00511338_ERZ772906 | MGnify/ENA primary metagenome ERZ772906 (study PRJEB29015, sample SAMEA2738076) | human oral metagenome | biome: human oral; feature: human-associated habitat; material: saliva | place: China | collected 2212 ... | reverse complement strand
AGAAAATACATTATATTGCCTCGAAGAATCTGAATCATAAGCTTCCTTAAATTCGGCCGCTTTATCTGGGTTACCAACAGCGATTATTTGACGATTTTTGCCATCGGTCATTTTAATATCAAGTTCAATTCCCGGAAATACTAAAAGATCTTCGTTTAATTGCCTTACCTCTCTGTATTCATCTAAATCAAATTTATTATGGTTCGTAATAGCGCAGATGCCTACGTCCAAATTTTGCATCTTTTTTACGTAATTCTTAGGGATAATAACTCGTTGACTGCCATCGCCAGATTTTAGATTTTGAGTATGTGTATGTAAATCAATCCTCATATAACTACCTCTTTCGATAGACAATTTAGATATATTCGCCAACTCACTTTACTAGGTCCTTAAACTTTATTGTCTTATTTTTTTCTACAATTAACTAAAAATAGATTTACTATAACTATACTACAAAAAGGCTATTATATGCCTGATAAATATAGTAAAATAATACCTACAAAGCGATTTCTACTCTAACTCCTCAAGTGCAATACCTTGAGACCGGTAAGCCTCGAGTGGGGCTTCCATTCGAGGCTCTTTTTTGGTCTATTATTTATTAAATTTGCCATCTCTACTATATCTCGTATGGCAAATTTCTTGAAGCCTGTTCCTTTGGGCATAAAATCCCGAATAAGTCCATTCGTATTTTCGCTTCGGCTACGTTCCCAGAAGTGTAATAGCTCACAATCTTTGCAACAAAAAGATAATAAGTCTTGATAGAATAATTAGATTGGTACATTTTTGATTCGATATCCGTGTTAAAATGAAAATAAATAGTAATCGATAAAGGTGATGCAACTTGTCGGAATTTCCGACAAGTTCAAATTGAAAGTAGGCATGAGCCTGCGATGTGAATAAAAAATAGGATTAATACTGTGGTTGACGGTGTAATTAGTGAGAATATTATTTATGAGGATTATGGAAATATCTTTCTTGATGATTTTGTAGGTAGTTGGCCGAGAGAGGCTTCTCGTGGGATTATACAATTCCCTGACGGCGATATCTTGGTTTTCTTTAAAGAGCGGATCGGTCAATACAAGTTACCGGGAGGTGGTAAGGAAAACAATGAGACTCCGGAGCAGACTTTTATACGTGAGGCTTATGAAGAAACTGGTTATATGATAAAGAATATACGCAAGATTGGAGTCGTAAAAGATCAGACACAGATTTCGCATATATTTATAGCGGAGCCATATGGAGAGGCGCAAGAAATTCACCCAGATGAGGATGAAATTAAATTCGATGCCAAATGTTTAAAGATGAACCCAGTGGATGTCTTAAAAAATATGAAAAAGTTTATCATTGAACATAAAGGTGATTCAGATGAAAGTTCGTTGATTCAGAGTTATTTTACTCAAAGAGATTGTAAAATTTTGGAATACGTACTAGATCACAATCTGTTAGCGTGAAATAGTTTTCTGTGTAAAATATTCTATTTTTATGCTCTTCGTGAAATTAGGCCTTTTTGTAGAGCTTGTATTGGTCGGTACTTCCCTGGTTCTTGATGATGGTATTAATGGCGTCAAGGATTTGCTGGTCGGTTTTGGTATCGCCAGAACTATATCCGTCGAAAATCTTATCACCGATTACCATAAATGGTACGCCGCGCACGTCTTGATCCAGGAATTTACCGAAATTCTTCATGAGGGTTTTATTATCCTTGTCGCCCCAAACTTCGAAAGAATAGATATTAACTTTGTTTTTGGTTTCAGCTGGTAGTTTGGAAATGAATTTGGCGAGAGCTTTACAATGTGGGCAACCGTCACCCCAGAAAATATAAATATTTGATTTGTTACTACCAAGATCGATGTCGGATTCGTGATTAAAGGCGAATTCGGTTCCTTGGGATTGTTTTGAATTTGATTGATTGGTATTCTCGGTCTGAGTGGATTCGGTGGATTCATTTAGGCTTGATTCGGCTGACTTGTCTGAGGAGTTTTTATTCATAAGCGGCATCACAATTACAGCAATGGTTGAAAGAATGGCAAGAATAGCAAGAACGATTAAAGAGGCGAGCTGAGCGCGTTTTTTGTTAGGGGACTGAGTATTTTGAGGTGTAGAATTTTCCATAGATTTATTATAACTTTTGATGGGCAAAATGTAAAAATTTTATTGATTTTGATAATGTTTATGGTAAGATAGAATTTGTGTGTTTTTAGACAACTCTTTTTTAAAGATTTTTCAGGAATTTTTCAGATTTTTGTTACATTTTATTTTGTTTGTGCTAATATAGATTCAAGGATGCCATTATTGAATAAATTTTGGGAGAGAGATTTATGATAAGTGTGATTTTTGGCGATCCGAGAGGGTCTTTATCATGTGGCTTGACTAACAAAAATGGCACCCTTTTGTGAAGCAAGCGTAGCTCCGATCGTCAAGGTCGGAGCTTTTTTCTCTATTAGAAAGGAGATTTTATAGTGATTCATGATTTATATCCGGAAAAATCGAAGGTGATACTTTTGATTCACCCGATGTTGGCTTCGAGTAAGTCGATGAGGACTTATTTGGTGGAGAATATTCTGAAAGAGACTAATGAGTATCGATTTATTATACCGGATTTGTCTGGGCATGGTGAGGCAATAAATGAGGTGTACGTTAGCGCAGCGGAAGAGGTACGGATTTTAACGCAATATTTATTAGAACACGGAGTGACTAAGATAGATTTGGGTTTTGCGGCATCGCTGGGTGGAGTGGTGTTATTTGAGATGTTGAATCGCGGTGAAATTAGATTTAGGCGACTATTTTTCGAGGGTGTAAGTTTTTATGAAAACTCGAGATTGGGTGGATTTTTAATGACTAAAATAATGCTCATGAAACAGAAAAAAGGTTTAAAAAATCCGAAGCTAGCGGTAAGAAAAATGTCCAAAATGTTTGGAGATCAAGCTGGGGCGGTGATGGCGGAGAGATTTTTGAAGATGGACCCTCTGAGTATAAAAAATATTGTACGAGATTGTTCAAATGTGAGACTACCGAAAATGGACATGGAAACGCAAAAGTTTTGCGTGTTTTCCTATGGTGAGAAAGATTCAGATTTGAGTTTGGCAAGGAGAAAAATTCCAAAGATGTATCCAGAAGCGAAATTGGTGGTGGATAAAGGGTATGGGCATTGTGAGAAAATGGTGAAGGATGCGGCAGGGTATGCAAAAAGAATGATGGGGGTGGATTAGGAGCGCGTGTACGATGTACGCGCGGCCACTCGTCGAAATAACATAAAGAAGCTAAAGATAGCTTCTTTATTTATATTTTTACCACTCAAAGTAAAAGATAATTATATTCTCTTTTACTTCTCGATGCTAAAAATCTAAAAAAAGAACATAAAATGTTCTTTTTGTTCTTTCTCCTCGTGGAGCCGCGTGTGCAAAAGCACACTTGCACCACTTCTTCAAATTCTTTGAAAAGTAAACTTTTCACGAATTTTCATCCGTGGAGCCGCGTGTCGGCTCTGCCCCGACGACCTGCCGCTTACAAGGCGGCTGCTCTACTAGCTGAGCTAACGCGGCGATTCGTACTCATAAGTACTTTCTTATTTTAACATGAGTTTGAGTTCTTCACAACCGCGAGATGGGTGAAAATATTAGATCGAATTGATTATTTAAAAAAGAGATAGCTATCCAAGTGGATTCTTTGAATATGCCTATTGAATCATCTTGCGGCGACGAGTAGAGGTGCGGGCGGCTGCAGGACGAGAAACGGCAGTGGCACTAAGTTTGGCATCTTGAATAGTACGTTCAGTGCTGGTTTGGCTGGTGGATCCACTGGATTTAGCGGTGGGTTTTTTAGCTTTCGGATAAAAAATCTTAGCTGGTCTCGCGGCGCGTACGGGTTTTTTAGCTACCGTGCGTTTTTGCTTCTTGGCGAGTTCCTGTTTTTTCTTTAATTCGTCTTCGGCGACTTGTTGCTCGATTCTGGCAGTGACGATTTGGATATTCTCAGCGTCACCCATATCTTCATAAATACTGAGGATGTGGCGGAGAGTGGAAATCGAATGATCGAGAGCATAGGCGGATTCGAGTGCTTCGACGGCAGCCTTGCGGTGGCCAAGTTTTTCTTCGGATTTAGCGAGCGCGATAAAACGAGCCGGCACATCACCTTCAAGTTTTAAGGCTTGCTGAAAGGCCATACTGGCTTTTTCATAGGCACCAGTTTCGAGGTAGATGAGACCGACGTTATGCAGAGAAGATGGGTTACTATCGAGAGACTGGGCAATTTCAAAACATTCGATGGCTTCGTCGTAATTTTGTGATTTGGCATAAAGAATTCCGAGACGGTTGTAGGCCGCGGCGTTGGTTTCGTCAAATTTTAAAATTGTAAGCAGAGCTTTTTCGGCACGAAGAGTTTTGCGTTCTTTCATGCTAACCTTGGCGATGTCCCAAAGTTTTTTCATTTGAGCATCAAAATTCTTGTTTTCTGGAGCCGGTTTTTTGAGCCTGGCTTCGATTTTTGGTTCGAAAAAAATCAGAAAAATTACGAAAAGTAAGATGAGGAAAATTCCTAGCATATCTTATATTATACATGAAAATGCTTAAAACACCAAAATTATAATAGGTTAGCTACGAGCTGGAGTTTTTTATTGGCGGAAAAATCTGAGGTGAGACGCTTGGTCTCGATGAGGCCGGAAATTTTTTGGAGGAAGATAGGATTTTTGGTTTTGTAGTAAGATTTTTCGGCTAGTTCAATAGTGGTATCGAGTATTTGATAGAAAAAATTGGGGTTGGTTTTCGGGGTAGATTTAATAATTTCGTCTGCGAGGACGGGGAGATCCTTGGCGCTTACTACAAGTAGTTTTTTGGCAAGTTCGAAATTTTTGGGGTCGGCTTCGGGTGTGGTTTTTAGGTAATCCTTCTCTTTGAGATAGAAAATCGCGGAACGCGAACGGATGGTGTCGAGTAAACGGTTTGGATTTTTGGTAAAAAGTGCGAGGTGGTAATGATTCTTGGGCTCCTCGAGGGTCTTAAGTAGAGCGGAGGTGGCACTGGGGGTGAGGGTTTCGGCGTGATTGATGACGACAAAAATATCTGAGGTCTGAATACTGTTTAGATGGGTTAAAATTTCGCGAATAGCTTCAACTGGGATTTTGTTATTATCTTTTTCGTCTGGCTCGATGAGATAGGTGGCGCGAATGTTAGGATTTTTTTCAAGATTAAAAATCGTGGAAGAATAGGCGGAGGCTAAAGCAGGGATTTCTGAAAGATTTTCGAAATACATACGTCTATTGTAGTCTAGTTTAGAAAAAAGCAAAACCCGCTAGAAGTGTTAACTTGATTTAGAAAAAGTAAAACCCACTAGAAGTGTTAACTTAGTTTAGGAAAAAGTAAAACTCGCTAAAGGTGCGGGTTTTACGAAGAGGATTTTATATATCCTATTGATTAAAGATTTGGAATTCTGGTGGAAGATCAGTGGTGAAAGTAACGCGACGACTTTCTGGAATGGTAATTTCGAGAGAAGCGGCATGTAGGTAGAGGCGATCGGTGGTGTTTGGCTTGGCTGAACCGTAGACGCGGTCGCCAACAATTGGGGTGCCGAGGTAATTCATGTGGACGCGAAGTTGGTGAGTGCGACCAGTGGTCGGACGTAGCATGACGAGAGAATAAGTCTTCCCTGCCTTAAATTCTTTGCCGGAATAATCTGAGTGGGCTTGAATTAGCTTTTGAATTTCCTGGACATCGGCGAGATCAAACTTTTTGGTGGCTTTTACTTCGTAGAAGGTTTCGGATTCCTTACCGCCAGCTTCCACGACGAAAGTAGTAGGATGCTTGAGGTTGCGTTGGATTGGTAGATTGATGCGAGCAGCAGGTAATTTTGGTGCGCCCTCAATGATGGCGTAGTAGGTTTTATGGGTTTTACGATCTTGGAATTGTTTACGAAGCAAGGTTTGAGTTTCGGAGTTTTTTGCTAAAATTACCACGCCAGAGGTGTCGCGGTCGAGACGGTGGACGAGGAGTCCGTAATCTTCGAGGGTTGGTTCTAGTGTAACGGCGCCTTTGGCCATACTAAGTAAACCGGCTGGTTTTTCGAGGATAATAACATTATCATCTTCGTAAATGGTTTTTGGCTTTAGGTTTTCGATAGCAGAAGCTTTGGCGTTAGGGTTTTGGAGAAAATCTGGAAGATTTAGTTCGATAATATCGTCTTCGTTAATCGCGGTGTTTGGCTTAGTGACTGGAGTCTGATTAATTGTGACGTAGCCGGACTTAATAAAGGTTTGCAAGGTATTGCGGTTATAGTCTGGGTATTTCTCGACCAAAAAGTGATCCAGGCGGTGGCGTGGTTTTTTTGTGTCGACTTCCTTTAAGGTGACGTCGCCATTAATGACGCGTGAAAGTGAAGGTTTGCTAAATTTTTTTCCAGTTCTTAACATTCTATATATTATGACATAATTTATGGATTTTGTATAGAGAAAATCCGGATTTTAATATCTTGGGGCGACCTTGTGTATGTAGGATGGACGAATATCTTCGAGGTGTGTGTGGATGTATTATGCGTTCTAATACCTCGGCGCGATCTCGCGAGAGTAGACCATGTAGGCTTGGCCACCACTGAGGGATTGGCGGTAGGCCCAGAAGTAGGCATCGGCACGGAGGGTGAAGACTTCGGCTGGGTGGATGGAGCCTTCGGCGTAATAGGTGCCGGTTGGTCCGGTTTGAAGTGGATGGGTACCAGCACGGCCACCACCAGTGTGGGAGCCAGCGGTGCGGTTAAGAATGAGTTTCCTGGCGAAGACTGGACCGGTAATGGTAAGAGTTTCGTTGCAAGAAAGAGCGTTCGGGTAGTGATTATCGGAACAGGTGTCAATTTGGTTGTCGCCATAATCTTCATCGAGAATCAGCCAGGCATCGATATTGGTGACGTTGCTGGTGATGTTGATTTTCTTGGCAAAGATGAGGACCTGCGGGAAATCATCCACGGCGTTGTAGGTTTCGTGAGCGATATTAATGTTGCGATCGATTGTGAGGGTGCCATCGACAAACATGGCGAGAGTGTTCATGAGTTTTTGGCCGGTGGTATTGCTTCTGGCAATAAGATTGCCGCCGCGATCGAATTGATAGAAATTGGCGATGCTATTCATGGCGCTGAGGCTGATGTCTCCCTGGTGGTATAGCTGGGAGAGGCCGAGATAGTTTTTCGCGGAAGTTTCATTAGAAGTGAGACTAGTGATGATATTAGAGGAATTTCGAATGATAGTATCGCGGAAACGAGCTTTGAGACGGGCGAGAACGGCGGAGCCGATGCGGGAGATGCCGGATTCGCCAGATTTATTATCGTTCGAAACTGTGAGTGGGCTTAAGGCAATTTGGTTACTTGCGGAATCTGCGCCACCATTTGGCAAATTGAAATTGTAATTTTCTTCGTAGCCTTGAATAGCGCCAGTGCCAAAGCCGTTAACTTTGCCGGCAGCTAGTGCGCTAAATTCCGTCCAAGAACCGAAAAGTTTAGTGGCAGCAGATGGATAGGCGCCGAGACCACCACCGACGGCTTTATTGGAAACTGAGGTAATAATGGAGCCATTGGTGTAAATTCCGCCACCGAGAACTTGGAAATTTGGCTTCTTGGCAAGTGTGACGCAGGAGGCAGCGGAAATATGATATTGATTATTGCCGCCATTCATCGCGGAGCCACTGGTGTTATTTTCAATGGTATTTTCGGCTGAGTCGTGAGAAGCGGCTGGCCAGATGACAGAGCGGGTGCAATATTTTTTACCAAGGCCAGCGCCAGGGAGATTGTCTGGGATGGTACGTTCGTATAACTCAGTATTATTTTTTTCACCGGAAAAATTACCGCTTGTGTTTATGGTTCTTGAAAATTCGTCGACTAGATTGCAATGTTCAGTGCCATTACAAATGGTGTTGTTGGTGCGAGTTTCTTCTTGGAGTTTAGATTCTGGATAGTTTTCATCAACGATCATTTCGTAGACTTTGACGGTTTGATCGGGACGAGTATGGGTAGCGTATGGGGTTTTAGAAATTAGTTCATTAGTACGTGGGGTGACGCCGTAATTGGCGCTAATATTGATTTTATTACCGATAAAACCAACACCGCCTTCGGAAGATTCGATATAGCTATGGATAGAAGTATTGAAATTATATGGGGTGTAGACAGAGGATTTTTTCTCAAGGTAGGTATCTTGGCCGTCGGAGCGGGTGGAGACGGTATCGTCAATGTATTTTCTAATATAATAATCTTCTTTTGGCCTACTGCATCCATTAGGGGTTGGCGTACATTTGGAGCCGGGTACAGGTCTCCTTTTTTTGAGATTTGTCTGATGACCCCACGAACCCAAACTCCCGCCATCTACAGCACTTTCATAGGAATCATTTTGATAATGGTTGACTTGTTTATTTTCTTTTTCCCAGGTGGTGTATTCATGATACCAAGCACGAAGATTGTTATAGCGAATACCTTGAGAAATTACAGTGCCAACTTCCGTGGTGTTCCCAGTCTTGGCGGCAGAATCACAACCGGATTGATAATCGAGGAATCCAGGTATTTGATAGCCAACTGTAAGTTTAGGTGTATTGATTTTATAATAACGAGTATCACAGGAATAACTGGAGGAAGCTTTTTGGGTAGGAGAAAGTGCGGTGAATCCATAATCTTCAGCGGTGATACCGCTTCCGGTTATTGGTTTTGCGCTACTATTATTGATGGAGTGAATTTGTCCATCATGAACTGGTGAATCACCAAAAAGATAATTATTGTTTCTACCGCCATTCTTTTCGGCGAAAATTTCGAATTGACTAGCCGGTGGAGCCTCGGCGTATTTGACTTGCTGATTTTTGGTTTGCCGCCCAACTTGTTGAACTGGAAAACAAAAAGTTTCATAAAATTGCACGCGATCACCTGGTCTTGCGAGGACGAAGTTTTTGCCCTTGAGATTTTTTTGCCAAGAATTATGACCTAAGGAGCCAGTGTAGGAATGGTTAATTACACCAGTATCGGCGCCAGTAGTCCCCTTGTAGTACATACCTTCAACTCCAGAAATTTGACTACAGGTGGTGTTGGTGGCTGTGGATGGGGGTTCTGGTTTGTTTTTATCATCATCCTCCTCAATAATAGTGTCTCTAGTGCAGAACCAAGAAAATTCACCGCGATTCCATTTTTCTACTTCGATCGGGTCAGGTTTGCCGTCGCGATCTTCATAGGTATAGTTTCTTCTAACTTCATCGTTTGTTTTGCGACTACCTGCTCCTTGCATAAAATTATAGTTTGCACTGGATTTGTGTTTTAAGTAATTCTTGTAAAATAATGGCAATGCAGCTGCGCCGGTAGCTTTTCTAGAATTTTTATTATAGAAATTGTAAACAAAAATATAGACGCCAGAACTTTTGCCGCAACCATAAACTTCGTTGTCTCCAGCTTTTAGTTTTGTAGGAGAGTTATTGGTTGGGTAGGTTGGATCTGTATTGGTTAAGAATCGCGAGTACGGGATATGATCGCGGTCGTTCTTATCGATACCCATTTTGTCGAAGTTATATAGCACCCAAGAGACACCGGCGTAAGGTTTAAACATGCTATAACAAATCGTACCAGAGCAGTCGCCATTTTTATCTCCAGTACCACCTTCACTTTTGCCTGGTGCTCCAGGTTTTGTCACAGCATGGATGGGTAGAAATTTGACTAAAGAAAATCCTGCAATAAATAAAAATAGTAGAGCCAATAAGCACCCTACTTTATGTTTAATAAAGAAGTTTTTCTGACCCACGACACGTTTCATAATTTTATTTTAGCATAAAAAGAATAGAAAAAACCATCTCATTTTTTTGAGATGGTTTTATATAGAATTCGAAGAAGTGAAGTTAAGAGAATTAGATTGTAGTATTAATGAAATCTGTCATATTAAAATAGAATTCCTGAAGTTTTTTTGCTCTTTCAGCAATTAGATTGGGATTATCGTCGGTATAAATATTATCGATATAGTGACTATGCTGTGCGACTCTATCCATATTAAAACCAGAGATATATAGCTTTAGGTCGGGTCTCTCTGGATAATAAAGTTGGATAGGATCCTTTGGATGAGCGATATTTTCGTTCCACCAGGCAGCCCTCTCTTTGTTGATGAATGAAGCATCTCTTGCTTCTTCCCACCATTTTTCATTAAAATACGCATGTTTATGCCAGTATCCATTCATATAGTACATGGGTGCATAAATTGCTTCATGGTATTCCCAGCAGCCTTGCGGATCAAATGTAACTACAATTTTAACTTCTGGCACTAATCCAATTAGTTGCATAATTGATTCATCTGAAACTTTTTTCCGGAAAATAATATCATTGTCTGTTTGAAATATTTTTTTCCCTGTGTCATCCCATGTGAGTGGGCCATTTATATATGGGTTATTCCAGTCTTTGAGATTAAAGTTACTAGTGACAACATTGTTTTCGGTAGAATTATTATTGTCGGAATAATCAACTGCAACGTACCCGAGATTATTTGCCCAGGCCTTATAATCAAATTGTCCGTCGGCGAAACGCTGGTAGAGACGCCAGTTATATCTGTCGAATTGGCGACCTTCAGCGATTAATTGCTGTGCGGGATACTGGTATTTATTGGTATCGTACACGATATCACTTGGAACTTCCTTGTTCGTAGTGGTACCAGTAGAACTGTTGCTGCTTTGGTTAGCGCTAGGCTTCAAGCCTAAAACACCAGCTTCGGCGGCAAAAGAACTCACAGCAGATAAAGAAATTGCTGCTACAGCCAACATAGCTACAATACCTTTTTTAATCATAATTCACCTCTTTCTAAAAGAGCTATCCTGGTATGACCAGAATAGCAAGTGTAAGTTATTCGGGGTATACCAAATCTGTCGACATTATATAACATTTATGGTTATATGTCAATCATACGCCTGAGTTAATATCTCAAGTGCAACATTAAGCAGCAAAATAGAGATATCAATTGTTCTTGGCTCTGTTAATAAAATTGAAGACTTAATGGATGTAATGAGAAGATTTTAGTCGGTATATTCAAATAAAAGTGTACCAGATGTCTGCTCTTTTGAAGCATTGTTTTTGACTGGTACTTCACGTTGAAGAACGAATTCGAGTTTTATAAACTCGCTATTATTAAATTTTAAAAGATGTGGATAGACTTCGAAGTCAAAATTAAGATAGTCAGCGTCAATTAAGACATATTTCTTGCCATTTTTATCGCGAAAAAGATAGACCCAGGTGTCAGGCTCAACCTGATAATGATCGCTTTCTACGAGATTTTCGCAGTTATACGCGGCAATGATTCTTTCTCGTTCTGATTTCGATAAGTACATATTGATAACATAACATAAAAAGAAAAGGCCGACAACGGGTGTCGACCTTTAAGCTATTTGGTTGATAGAAATGAATTAAAATCTGTGTGTCTCTGTGCCTGTACCATACTTTTTATCGGCATTTTCATCAATCAGGTAATCATGCTTGTCAGTAGCCCAAGCATCTCTAAGGTAGGTAACATTACCATTCGCATCAATAGTTGCATGACCATGACCTATTCCATCCCCTGCAGCATTCAAACCGCCGAAATATACATCGATTTTGCCACTACCGTCTTTTTTCGGGACAACTTTAGCATCTTGCCCGAAAATTGTACCGAGGTAATGAGCGTTCGACTTTATGAGTGCCATATTGACTTTATCAATAGCCTGATGTTTCTTTGAATTTTGCTCTGATTTTACCTCTTCAAGTTTACGATTAAAATCAGCCTGAGCTTGTTTAAACCGTTCTTGGAGGTGATTGAAATCGGCCATAACAGAATCGCGTTGATTTTTTAACGCATTAAACTCTGCCTGCGCAGATTCGTGACGAGATTTTGCCTGTTCAAAAGAAGATTTCGCACGATTAAATCCTGAGGAATCTGTTTTAGGAGATAGCGCCTCAGCATTTGCTTTCGCTTGTTTAATTTCACGAGCAAGCTCTGATATTTCAGCATTCAATGTATTACGACGATCTCTATGCTCATATCCTTGTTGAGAAAGATATGGAGCATCAGATTTATTGCCATATTGATATGCGCTGCTGGCATCGTCGAAACATTCCTGCATAGCACGATGCTCGATATCTGCTTCATGCTTCAAAGATTCAATTTTGGAATTGTTACGATCTCGAATTTGCGTATATTCATCCCAAACAGAATCACGACATGAATATGCAGACTGCATTGCCTCAAATTCACGATTCATACACTCTCTTGCGCGAACACGCTCATCCCAACACGCCTGCAAAGTACGACGGGCAACATTGGTTTGCTCTTGTAAATCCTTAAATCTCCGAAAGGCAGCTTGTTTTTGTTCAAAAAGAGACTGCTGTCTTGATTTAAGTCTATCCAACTCTGGATTTCTTAACATACATAATCACCACCCTTTCAAATTAGTAATGTACGTTTAAAGTTTCATCAACCAAAGACTATTTTATTATAACATTTTTATTGGTTTTGTAAAGTAGCACCCCTAAGTTAATATCTCAAGTGCAACACTAACCAACAAAAAAGACGTTGATAAAAAGTAAACCTAGTGGGGTATTTAAGGTAAAAACTTGGCGATGAAGGGGATTAGGATTTCGTCATCCGTATATCCGGCGTGATGGGATACATGATAGTGGTCGCCAGGAGCTGTAATAGCGACATCAGTTTTAGCAATAGCGAGAAAATCACCCAACATACTCTCAAACAGAATATTTTCGGAGCCGTCTCCAAATAATTTACTATCCTTAACCTCTTTTGCGCCATACAAAGTATAAAAATCACCAAAATGCTTATTGAAGCGACGGCGAAATTCCTGTTTCTTGCCTGGTTTAATTTTATAAACGGCGGCGCGTTGATCAATGGAAGTTTTATGAGTCATGAGTCCCAGGATATCTGGATAATTTTCGAGATATAGAGTTTTAGTCTTAATGTGGCCATGATCAGCTAGAACTATTAGAAGGGTATCGTGAAGCGATTTTGAAAGTTCAGCAATTTGATCGTTTTGTTCTTTGATGATTTTTTTCACCGTGTTAGAATCGGGACCTTTTTCATGCATAGTGGTGTCTGGTTCATCGCTGTAAGCGTAGATATATTTTTTACCAGGTCGGCTCGCCTCATCTTTAATTCTTTTTATCATCTCCCCGAATCCTGTATATGGATCATTACCAAAAGGCATAATTTCCAACGCCTTATGTTTGGTAAATTGGTTAATTTGATCGGGGATAGTCTCAGATACAAGAAGTGGTTTGACTGCGAGATAGTCGGTACAAATAATTTCGTCATTACCTTTCTCGGTATTCAAAAATAAGGTAATAATTTTATCAATAGGCTGAATATAGGCGGTCCAGCCAGTCCAGCCATGCTCTACTGGATTAAGGCCAGTACGAATTGAACTGGTGGCAGCGGCGGTGGTGGCTGGAAAAACGGTAGTGAGAGCTTGTTTTAAGTTTTGTCGAAGAAAAGCAGATTCGGGTAAGGCGCGTTCGAGAATACGAGAGCCTAGGCCGTCCAAGAGAATAATTACAACATTTTGAGGATTGTGTGTGGCTAATAATTTATCCATCAGCGGTAAGCCTGAGTGTTTTTGAGGTAAACCAAAATATTTTTGTACAGAGGCGCCAATATTGGTAAGAGTTTGATTGTAATTATTTTTGACTCGCATGTTTTATAGTTTTGAGTAATTGAATCTCGCTAATTCTGGTTCGATGTCTTGGTAAGATTTGCCAGCTAAGACACCGCCGGCGGTAAAATTTTCTTGAGTGACGTTAACTAAGGCGATACTTGGCGTCTTGAATGAGGATTTTTCGGAAATAGTTTTGAATTCAAAGTCAATTAGGACTAAACCTTTAAGTTGGTCTTGAAAAATATCTACTTCCGCATTATGATCCTCGATTATAATATTGTAACGATCTTTAGAAACGCGTTTCTGGCTACAGTCGATGAGAGCTTCGAACTCATCTTTTGTAAGAGGTATGGTTTGTTCGATTTGCTCAGAAGCATCACCATCTTTGACGGGAGTTTTCTTGGTAATTTCATATAGATTACCACGTTTTCTTAGGCGGAGATGCGAGTGCTCGGCAGTGTCAGGAATATAAACATCGGTAATACGAGTCGGAATAGTGTCTTTAATTCCCTCTGGAATTTCTTTGGCAAGGAAGGTAAGTTCTAATTCTAGTTCTCGACTCATTTTTTCTCCTTAATTAATACAGGTTGAGGTTTTGGAATTTTAAAATGCTTTAATGTTGCATGATGCGTTGAATTTTAAAATATTTAGCGTAGGCCGACGGCTTTTTGGACTTCGAGGAGTTTTTGGTTGGCGACTTGATTGGCGTATTTTTCGCCCTCTTCGAGCAACTGATAGATTTCTTCGTCGGTGATGTTTTGGACTTTGGCTTGGAAATTTGAAATATGCTCAACTAGACGTTCGGCAACGAGTTTTTTGAGTTCACCATATTGCGAGCGGTGTTCCCAAGAAGCAATGAGATCGCGAAGAGGGGTGTCGGTAATGGCGGCGAGAATTTGCAAGAGATTGGAAATGCCTGGCTGAGTTTTGAAATCGAAATTAATATCAGCAAGTGAGTCGGTGGTGGCGGACATGATTTTTTTGCGGATACGTTCCGGAGAATCGGCGAGCATGATTTTGCTATTATCAGAATCGGCGGATTTGCTCATTTTCTTTTCTGGATTCATTAAATCGCGAATGCGCAGAGCAAAAGATTGAGTGTCGCCGTACATGAATTTGACCTGGTTTTCGGTATTTTCAGGAATGGTAAAAATTTCACCGTATTTATGATTGAAGCGTTCGGCGATATTACGGGTGAGTTCGATGTGCTGGAATTGATCTTCCCCGACTGGCACATAATTGGCGCTATAAAGTAGGATATCGGCGGCCATGAGAATTGGATAATCAAAAATCCCGACATTGGTGGAAAGATTGCCGTCATGGCTCTTGTCCTTGTATTGAGTCATGCGGAGAGCTTCACCCATAGAGGTATGGCAATTCAAAATCCAAGCGAGTTCGGTGTGGGCTGGCACGTAAGATTGGCGATAAAAATGCACATTTTCGTTTAGTTCGAGGCCGGCAGCGAGATAATAACGGATGGTGCGAAGCATGTTGGATTGAAGGTCGCCGTCGGTCTCACTGATGATAGAGTGGAGGTCGGGGACGAAAATATTGACGTGGTGAGTGGTAGAGTATTGATTGGCAAGGCGAACCATCGGAAGCATGGCGCCAAGAAAATTGCCGAGGGTGAGGTCGGAGTTAATGCGAATGCCGGTCAAGATTGTTTTCATATATCTATTATAGCAGGATTTTCTGGGTTAGGCGCGAGGTTTGATGAAGTCTATAGCGGTAGAGAGTAAAGAAAATGACTATTAGATTTTATAGCCGAGAATTTTAATGGCATTAAGGATGATTTTGTAATCCGCGGTGGAGCTTTCGGAAAGGTTTGAGAATTTTATATAAGAATAATTTTCGGGAATCTGATTTGGTGTGATGATTGCAAAATAATATTTGGAGTCTGGGGTTTCGGAAAAAATTTTTCCGAGTTTGAGTTGATTGTTGAAGATTTCATGGAATTTGGTGAGCGATTTTGCCGTGGGAAGGATGAGGTCTTTTGATAATAAGATTGAAAGATCTTGGTGACGATTTAGTTCTGGCTTAAAATCAAGTTTCGCGATAAAGAGTTTATGGTTCATGAGAGTATTGTAGTATAGATAAATTAGAATTTGAAGTAGAAAAAATCTCCCTAGTCCGAAACATATCGGGGGGGGAGATAAAAAGCTCCCTGCCCAAAACATACGATGGTCGAGCTTTTGATTATATATTATGGCCAGATTGAGGAATTGTCAATAAAAAACATCTAGCTATCGCCAGCCATGCGGCCAACGACTCTAGATGTTCTTTAAAGAATTTTAGCACTTTATTTTTAAAATTCAAATATAATCTTGGTGGAGCATGGGGGATTCAAACCCCCGACCTCATCAATGCGAATGATGCGCTCTATCAGCTGAGCTAATGCCCCGACCAATTAATTATACTATTGTTTTTTGAAAATAGCACCCATGAGCTTGATAAAGTTTGGTTTTTCGCCATACATTAGAATGCCGACGCGGTAGATGCGGGCGGAAAGCCAGCCGATAAAGTAAGTGCTGACGATTAGAACTAAGATTGAGAGGATAATTTCCAGGGTCGAAACATTGGAAATAATGGCGCGAGTGAACATCATCATTGGCGCGGTGAATGGGAAATACGAGAGGAAGACATTGAACGGAGTGTCGGCATTGCCGGAATTGATAGCGGACATGGTGACGAAGAAAGTGAAGATGATGATAATTTGGACTGGCATGACCGCAGAGCTGAGCTCGTCTATCTTCGAAACCGTAGAGGCGAAGGCACCGTAGAGGAAGGAATAGATGAGGAACCCGAGTAGGAAGAAAATCAACATATAGACAAGAATTTGAGTCGGGATATTGGAAATGATTTGGTTGACTGGAAAGCTAGGGTTATTGGCGGAGGAAATTTTCACACAAATGAAAGCCTCGATGATGATGGCGGCGATTTGGATGAGGCCGGCGAGGCTGGTAGAAATGATTTTACCGAAGAGTAAGGCATTTGGTTTGACAGAGGTGGCGAGAACTTCCATGGCGCGAGAAGTTTTTTCGGTGACTACGCTATTCATGACGTGAGAGCCATAGAAAGTAATAGCCATGTAGAGAGCGTAGATGAGGACAAAAGTATAAATCACAGAGGCGGCGCCGTTTTTGTTGACGGTTTCGAGATTGATTTTGACATCAGGATTTAAGACCTTAGCGATAGCGGCAGGAGCGAGATTTTGTTCAGCGAGCAGGTCGGATTGACGTAGATTCTTGACGATGGCATCGATGGATTGGACCTCGCGAGTACTAGCTTCACTAAAACCAATCTTGGAATATTCGGTAACCTCGGTAAGGTCGTGGTTGGCTTCGATAAAGAATTTGGCCTTATCATTGATGACTTCTTGCTTGGCTTCCTCGGTTGACTTGTTAGTAAGCCTTACTTCGTAATCTGGGAGCGCAGCATGAATGGTTTGGACGAGAGTTTCAGATTTGGCATAGTCGGTTTTAATCAGGGCGACCGGAGTATTATTGTCGGAATTAAAAAGTTTTAGGTCGGAAATCAGTTGAGGTAAGAAGAAGACACCGGCGAGAATAATGGCCATGATACCGGTGGAAATGAGATAACCCTTGCTGAGTACGATTTTCTTAAATTCATATTTGAAAACGGTGAAAAATTGTTGCATACTTCCCTTTCTATTCCGCGTATTCGATAAAGATATCTTTTAGAGTTGATTCAAGGTCGCCAATTTGGTCGATCGGATATTTTTTGATGAGATCGCTCATGGTTTTGGTGCGGTCTTCGTCTTTTTTCAGGCGATAAACCAATTCGCCTTCACGCAAAATCTCGGTTTGTTCTGGAAGAGCAGCATGGATTTTTTCGACCTCATCGGATTTGATGAGGAGTTTATTTTTGCGATGATTTTTGAGAATTTGGCGAAGATTGCCTTGGAGCTTAATTTCACCTTCCTTTAGAATTAGAATATCGTCACAGAATTCAGAAACGTAATCCATCTGGTGGCTAGAGAAGAGGACGATTTTACCGCGTTTGATTTGTTCGCGCACCACCTCTTCTAGAAGTTGAGAGTTGACAGGGTCGAGGCCGGAAAATGGTTCATCGAAAATCACAATATCAGGGTTGTGAACGATGCAGGAAATGAGCTGGATTTTTTGCTGATTACCCTTGGAAAGAGTTTTGAGTTTGGCATTTTTATAATCGGTCATTTGGAGAAAATCTAGCCAGTAATCGATCGAGGCGGTGGCGGTTTTCTTATCGACACCTTTAAGAGCGGCTAAATAGATTAATTGGTCGACGATTTTGTCGTTCGGATAGAGGCCGCGTTCCTCTGGAAGGTAGCCGAGGCTGACTTTGGAATAATCGATTGGCTTGCCGTCGAGCAGAACTTTGCCGGAAGTTGGCTGAAAAACTTGCATGAGAATGCGGATAGTGGTGGTTTTACCGGCGCCGTTACGGCCGAGCAAGCCAAAAGCCTTGCCACTCTCGACGGTGAAGTTGAGGTCTTTTAGGACCTTTTTGTCACCAAATTTTTTGGTGAGATTTTTGATTTCTAATTTCATTTTACCTCCATGATTAGATATATTATACACTTTTACGATTTTGTTCGGACGGTTTTGGCTTGGATTATTGCTGTGGTGATTTTTATTAATTCAGCGACGTGTGTTTAATTAATGCCGGGGACTGGGAATTTTGCGGCGAGAGTTTCGACTTGACGACGAATTTCGGTCAGCTGGGGTTCGGCGGTAGAGAGGTTCTCTTCGGTTTTTACGGATAGGCAGATATCCATGACCTGTTTCATCCAATCGGCGATTTGCTGCATTTCAGTGATACCCATGCCGCGCGTGGTGATGGCGGGAGTGCCAAGTCGGACGCCGGATGGACGGAAGGCGGCGGAAGTGTCTTCTGGGACGGCGTTGGCATTTAGGGTGAGGCCGACGAGGTCGAGGGCGCGCTCATAAAATTTGCCATCGATACCGAAATTCTTTTTGACGTTGACGAGAATGAGATGATTATCGGTGCCGTTACCTTGGAGGATAAAATCGCGATCTTGAAGAGCTTTGGCGAGAGCCTTGGCGTTTTCGACTATTTTGGCGGAATATTGCTTGAAGTCATCCGAGAGAGCTTCCTTAAAAGCGACGGCTTTAGCGGCAATAATATGTTCGAGTGGACCGCCTTGGGTACCTGGAAAGACCGCGCGGTCGATGAGAATTGGGATGTTTTCGAGAGTGTGTTCAGGTTTTTTCAGAGGTGAAGCGACATTGCCTTTGGAAAGAATGAGACCACCGCGAGGACCGCGAAGAGTTTTATGGGTGGTAGTAGTCATGACGTGAAAACCGTAATCGAGAGGATTTGGATGAACCCTGCCAGCGATGAGGCCGGCGACGTGTGCCATATCAGCCATGAGGAGCGCGCCGATTTTTTGACCAATTTTGGCAATGCGGGCAAAATCAGGAATTTTCATGAAAGCAGAGTAGCCGATGAGGATAATCTTTGGACGTTCAGTTTCGGCGAGGCGTTCAATTTCGTCGTAATCGAGGTCGCCTTCTGGAGTGACGCCGTAATTGATAAAGTCATAGATTTTAGCGGAGCGCGTGACTGGACAGCCATGTGTGAGATGACCACCGTGCCCGAGATTCATAGCTAAAATTTTGTCACCAGGCTGACACCAGGCAAAATAAACTGCCTCATTAGCATTGGCACCAGAGTGGGGCTGGACGTTG
>ERZ772906.700-NODE-700-length-19369-cov-17.746868_pt1 | contig 19369 bp, 18 predicted proteins | sample MGYA00511338_ERZ772906 | MGnify/ENA primary metagenome ERZ772906 (study PRJEB29015, sample SAMEA2738076) | human oral metagenome | biome: human oral; feature: human-associated habitat; material: saliva | place: China | collected 2212 ... | reverse complement strand
TTTCAAATATATTTTCATCATCTTCGACAATTAAAATTTTCAAAAATATCACTCCCTTGAGTATTTTATCGTAAAATTAAATTTCTTTAAATAAGTATAGCATAATTATAATTTAAAATATAGTCAACTAAAAGTAAATATGGTAGAATTAATATAGTAAAAGATTGAATTATAAGGGGAAAAAAATGAAAAATAAATTTAGAATATATTTAGCAATTTTTAGTTTAATACTTTTTTTATGTTTAGGAATATTTAGCTTATATACTGCTTTCTCTGCTGAATATTACGGAATTTTTAAATATTTAATTGTAGCTATTTTAATTATAGCTTATATTATTCTAGCATATATGATTTTTACTAGAATTATTTTTAAAATAAAATTTCCTGATGAAATTATTTGTTATTTTGATGGAGATAAATTATATACTTCAAATCATTTGTTTCCAATTGATACAGATATTATTGTAGGTGTAAAAATTATATCTACTTCTAATTATAGAAGTAATCGTGCTTATAAGGTATCTATTAAATTAAAAGCTAGATTTTTTAGATATACTTTCGGTATTGGACATATTTCAAAGGATAAAGAGCAAAAAAAATATGACTATTTTTTAAAGGAATTAAAAAAACGTCATATTAATTATGAAATTAAATAAATATTAATGATATTTTAAAAAAATTTTTTATAATTGTATTTTTCAAAGCCCAACATTTCTTTAAAGATAATATCAATTGCAACAAGATAAAGAAGTCTAGTTCTTAAAAAAATCCATTGGATATCAATATTTGATATTGTCTTTTCTTTTTTTATTTTTAGACAATTATTTCTTATATAATAACCTGAGTGAACATAATGATTTCTTAATTTAACTATTTCTAAAGCTGTTTGGTCTAAAAACTCATTTAATTTTGATTTGTCTAAAAAATCTTCTAAAGTTTCTTGTTCTAAAAATTCATCTTTTATTAAAGTTTCTATTGAAGAATAGTGGTCTGTTAGACCTTTTATAATTGAATTGCTACCTTTTTCATAATAACATTCTATAAATTTATAAAACATTAAAAAATTATCTTCAAGACTTTTTGTAGTACTATTGACAATATAAGAAATGTTTCTGAATTTAGATTCACTATTTCTATATGGTATATTTTTATAACAAATTTCTAAAAAATCTATTAATGGAGTAGAAATAGATATATCAATATTTTTTTCTGTATAATTAATTCTATTAAAATAGGTAGAAAATTTAAAATATGTTTTATCAATTTCTACATACAATTTATCTATTAAGAATTTGTTTGGAATATAAATTTGCATAAATGTTATTAACTCATTAATATAAGTTGATATTTTATCATAATCTACTCTTTTAAAAAATTGAATTTCAATATATCCGTCGAATTTTATTAAAATATTATTGTCTTTATGGATGAAAGAAGTTTTCCAAGAATCACCTAATATTAAATTTTTTATATTGTTTTCACCAATTGATTTTTGTATTTCATTTTTGTTTTTTGACAAATTAATAATATAATGTTCATTATTATCAATCCTTTGTAAATTTGAATATCCTATAATATTTTTTATTATTTTACTATATATTTTAATTTTTGAAATTTTTGGTTTAATTTTTAATTCTGTAAGTTTTTTATAATCTATGTGACTAAAATACACATTTGATTGAAATATTGTTGTTGAATTTTTATCAGGGTTACCTAATATTGTAGTACCTCCTGAATAAAATGCATTTTTTAGAAGATAATTTTTTTTGTTGTCATAATCTATAATTAGAATATCTCGATTATCATATTTTGTACTAGTAGTAAAATATTTAACTCCATCTATATATGGAATTTCATCGTGTATATCATATTCAACTTCAACAGTAATATCTTCATAAGTAATTGAATATTCACATCTATATTTATTTTCATAATCTTGATTAAAATAGCATACAGGCATAGTTTCCTCCATTTATTATTATTTCTTACAACACAAATTTATAGATACATTTATGAGTTTCGTTGTCGTTTATTCTCATATCATTATCTTCAGGCAATTCAAAAATGCCTAAAAATTCACCATTTAAATATTCACATATTTTATTAGAAGCATGATTATCTGGATTTGCAGTTATGTATAAGTATTCCATATCATGCTTTTTTGCTAGTTCAAAAAGGAGTTTACAGGCTTTTAGGGAATAATGATGACCTCTGTGTTTTTCCTCAATTGTGTATCCTATATTTCCGCCATAGAAAAGTCCTTCATTATTTCCAATTCTCAAATCACATTTCCCCATTTTGTTTTCTTTTAAATCACATATATAAAAGCTATATGCAGGAACCCAATTGATAGCTAGATTTCCGGGATAAAATTTATCTAAAACTAATTTTATTTCATCATTTTGTAAAAAAGAAGTATCCAAGCATTCCATAAACTCACCTCCAAAATAATTTAAGATATTTTACCAAATTTTAAATAAAAACTCAACTTTTATTGTAAAGTATGTAGTTTATTTTGGTTAGTTTAATTTTAATTTATCTTCGATATATTAAAATTAAATCTTCAATACTAATTTCCCCACAAAAAAACAAAACCATTTCGGTTTTGTTTTTCTATTTTATATTTAATTCTATTGAAGACTTTGTGCAGCGGTAATTACTGCTAGTTTGTAAACATCTTCTTCGTTACATCCTCTTGAAAGGTCTGATATTGGTTTGTTAAGTCCTTGTAGGATTGGACCTATTGCTTCAAATCCTCCAAGTCTTTGTGCTATTTTATATCCGATATTTCCTGATTGTAAATCTGGGAAGATAAATACATTTGCATGTCCTGCAACATTTGAGCCTTTTGCCTTTTGTTCCCCGACTGATGGAACTATTGCAGCATCAAATTGTAATTCTCCGTCTAATGCTAAATCTGGAGCTAATTCCTTAGCGATTTGTGTAGCATCAACAACTTTTTGAGATAATTCATGTTTTGCGGAGCCTTTTGTGGAGAAGCTTAGCATAGCAACTTTTGGATCTATTCCAAATATTTCAGCAGTTTTTGCTGTTTCAACAGCTATTTCTGCTAATTCCTTTGCTTCTAAAGTAATATTTATCGCTATGTCAGCAAAAACATATCTTTCGCCATTTTTACCTAGCATTACCATTGCCCCACTTGTTCTTGAAACATTTGGTTTAGTTTTTACGATTTGTAGTGCAGGTCTTACCGTATCTCCAGTTGAGTGTACAGCTCCACTTACCATTCCGTCAGCTTTTCCAACTTGTACCATCATTGTTCCATAGTAATTTACATCTTTTAAGAATATTTCAGCTTCTTCTTTTGTATTTTTACCTTTTCTACGTTCTACAAATTTTTCAACTAATTCATCAAAGTCTTCTGCTTTTAATGGATCAATTATTTCTAAATCATCAATACAAACATTTAATTCCTTTGCAGTTTTTTTGATTTCTTCAATGTTTCCCAAAACAATAGGAGTAACTAATCCATCTTTTTTTAATCTAACACAAGCTCCTAAAACTCTCTTGTCTTCACCTTCAGGAAATACAATTCTTTTATTTGTTCCTTTGATTTTTCCTGTTAATTCTTCAAAAATATTCATAATACCCCCTACATTATTAATTTAACTTGTTTATCACTAATTTTAAATTCAACTTCATCAACTCCAGACATATATTCTCCGTCAAAGTTAATTTCAATATTCTTTGAAATTATTTTAATTTTCTTTGCTTTGAAATACGATGTTATATCTTCTTTAACATGAGTTGCATTTATAATTGTTTTTATCTTTTTAATTATATCAAATTTTGATTTGTACTTAATCGCACAAATATCTAATAGTCCGTCTTTCATATCAGCAGATGGCAATATATTAATCTTACCGCCATATTTACTTCCGATTCCTACTGCGATTAAGAAATAGTCATCTTCGTATTCAACATCATCAACTATAATTTTGTATCTCTTTCTTTTGTGATGAATTAAAGCTAAAGCTATTCCAATCTTGTAGGCAAGACCACTTTTTATAATCTTTTTTACTTTTATAGCATATTCATTAACTTCAGCATCAAAGCCTACGGATGCAATATTGAAAAATGATTTATCCAAAAATGTTCCATAGTCAATTAATGTTGTATTTCCTTTTATAATCTTTTCCATACAGATTACAAAGTTAGTAGTTTCTCCGAGACTGTTAAAATAGTCATTTGCAGTACCAGCAGGAATTACACCAAGTTTTAAGTTATTTCTTACAGCTACATCTCCTATTTCAGCGATTGTTCCATCTCCACCAACTGCAATTAATTCGTTAAAACCGTCTTTAACTGCATTTTCTGCGATTAAAATGGATTCTCCCTCTTTAGTAGAACATTTAATCTCATATTCAAAATTTAGGTTAACGCCTTTAAGATATTCTTCAATACCTTCTTTATAGTCATATTTTTTAAATCCAGATGCATTAGGATTTAAAATAAACATTAATTTTCTCATTATTTTTCTAAAGCCATCCTTAGAGCTTCATATTCTTCTTTAGATAATTCTTGGTTTACGATACCAGCATTTACCTCTTTTGCATAAGTTATACAGCTTTCTCTACCATAAATAGTAGTTAGTAATAGGCCATTATTAAAACCGTCTAATATTGCTATTGTATAAGATAATTTATTTTTAAGGTCGTGGAAAGCATCATACTTTACAAAACCAATTTTTTGAAATGTAAAAGCAAACTTACTTTTTGTTGTTTTAATTTCTAATTCAAGTTCATTTACCTTTTTTTCCATCTCAAAAATATCTGTTGAATGAGCTTGTATAAGCTCTCCCATATTCAATTCTCCTCTACCTCTTAAAAGCATGTCGTATTTTTTCTTTTGAAGACTTAGCTTTCTATTTATTTGACTGAATTGATAAGAGATAAATAATAAGACAAATAACACTAATATTAAAAATGTTCCTGAATGAGAATTTAAAAATTCAAATATTGCACTCACTATTTTTTATTCCTTTCTATTATATTTAATAAAGCTTCGACAGTTTTTTCTACTTCTTCTAATGTATTGTAATATCCAAAACTAAATCTAATAGCACCTAGTTCCTCAGTACCCATTGTCTTATGAGCCAATGGTGCACAGTGAAAACCAGGTCTTGTATAAATATCAAACTCATCACTTAATATATAAGAAATTTCAGAGCTATCCATATCTTTTACATTTAAACTCACAACAGCACCTTGTCTGTCATCAAGAGTACCATAAAGAATTACATCTTCATTATCTTTTAAAAGTTCTATAAAATGATTCTTTAAACTAATTTCGTGATTTCTTATATTTTCAAGGCCAACTTCATTAATAAAGTCTATTCCTTTACCTAAAGCTATAATACCAACACCATTAGGAGTACCACTTTCTAAACTGTCAGGATATAAATCTGGTTGATCAATACTATGTGAATAACTACCAGTTCCTCCTTCTTTTAATGGCTTAACAATAATTCCTTCCTTTATATATAGAGCACCTGTTCCCATTGGACCAAAAAGAGCTTTATGTCCTGGAAAAGCTAGTAAATCAATATTCATTTCTTGAACATCAATATCTAATACTCCAATTGATTGAGAAGCATCTACAAGATAAAGTATATTATTTTCCTTACAGAAATCCCCTATTGCCTTGATATCAACAATAGTTCCAAATACATTAGACATATGTGTTGTTACAATCATCTTAGTATTAGGAGTTAAGGCTTCAAAAATCTTTTGAGGATCTATATATCCCTTATCATCAGCATATACAATACTTAATTCTATCTTGCCCTCTTTCCTTAATTGATTAAGTGGTCTTAAAACAGAATTATGCTCCATTGATGTAGTAATTACATGGTCTCCTTCTTCTAATACACCTTTAATTGCTAAATTTAAGCTATCGGTTGCATTAAAAGTAAATATTACATTAAGAACTTCAGTTCCATTTATTAATTTACATATCTTTTCTCTAGTTTCGTAAATCTCTAAATCCATTTTCATAGCGAGTTTATGTCCACTACGTCCAGGATTACCAGCATAACCTAAATAACATTCCATTATTTTGTCTGTTACTACCTTAGGTTTAGGAAAAGTTGTTGCGCCATTATCTAGATAAATCATATTAATTCTCCAAATTATAAATGTTCATTAAAGAATCTATTATTCTTTGTAAATCAGCTTCATTTAAGTAGCTAATCTCTATTTGTCCACCTTTTTTCTTTTCGTTAATCTTAACCTTAGCATCTAAAACTTCAGTTAATCTCTCACAAATTTCCTTTATAAAAATATCTTCTGTCTTACTTTTACTTTGTTTTGCCTTTTTTTCAACATCTCTGATATTTACTTCTTTTATTAATAGCTTATCAAGATATTTATTTCTTTCTTCATCAGTTTCTAAAGAAAGTAATGTTCTTCCCTGACTTGGACTTAATTCTCCGCGAATTAAATAATCTTTAATATGGTCAGATAGATTTAAAAGTCTAAGATTATTAGCAATATATGATCTACTCTTGCCTATTATATCAGAAAGTTCTTGTTGAGTAAGTTTATATTCTTCCATTAGAGTTTTAAGCGAAATAGCTTCTTCAATAGGATTTAAGTCCTCTCTTTGAATATTTTCAACTAATGCAAGTTCTCTCGCCTTTCTATCAGTAACATTTTTAACAACAACTGGAACTTTTTCAAGTCCTGCAAGTTTTGATGCTCTAAATCTTCTTTCACCTGCAATAATTTCGTATCTATCATCAACCTTTCTAACAACAATTGGTTGAATTACTCCGTCTGCTTTAATGGAATTAGCTAATTCCTTTAAACTATCATCATCAAAACTCTTTCTTGGTTGATCTTCCCTAGCCATTAGCTTATCTAAATCAACAGTTAATAAATTTTCATCAGTAATAAAGTCTTCATCTCTTAAAAGAGATCCTAGACCTCTGCCTAGTCCTTTTTTCTTCATTATTTTCTCCTATTCTTTATTAATTCTTTAGCTAAAGATAAATAAGCAATAGCCCCTTTTGAATTTTTATCATAATATATTATACTTTCTCCGAAACTTGGTGCTTCTGCAAGTCTTATATTTCTAGGGATAACTGTATCAAATAATTTATCTTTAAAATAATTTTCTGTTTCTTTCTTTACGTCTTCAGATAAATTGTTTCTAGAATCATACATTGTTAGTAATACCCCTTCTATTTCTAATTCTGGATTTAAACCCTTCCTTATTATATTAACTGTATTCATAAGTTGGCTAACACCCTCTAATGCATAGTATTCGCATTGTATTGGAATCAACACACTATTTGATGATACCAGAGAATTTATACTAAGCACGCTTAATGATGGCGGACAGTCTATAATTATGAAATCATAATTCTCAGGAATTTTAGGTAATTCTTGCTTTAATAGATATTCTTTTTTATCTACATTTAAAAGTTCAATTTCTAAACCACACAAATCAGCATTAGCTGGAATTAAATCAACATTCTTTGATTTGGTATGAATAATTGTGTCATTTATTTCTTTCTCATGAGTTAAAACATCATAAATAGTTACTTCTGGTTCTTCTACTCCTAAACCTGAAGTAGAATTACCTTGAGGATCCATATCTATAACCAATACCTTCTTTTTATTAAAACCCAAAGCAGAAGCAAGATTTACAACTGTAGTTGTTTTACCTACGCCACCCTTCTGGTTAAACACAGAGATTACTCTCATTTCTTTTTTCTTTTTAAAAGCATCAAAAATCTTCATAATATTTCCTTTGTTTTTATATTTTTCTTCTATTTATATATAATATATATAATTATAACATAAAAACAGTTAAAATTTTTAAAAACATATAATTATTTCTATTAATTTTTTTTAATAAGTTTTATTTTTATATAAAATGTTTCACGTGAAACAATACATGAATATAAATTTTATGTTTCACGTGAAACATAGCTTTAAAATATTTTTGTTTCACGTGAAACATTTATTAAAAAATTACTTTCTGTAACCTATTTGTAACTTTTTGTAATATTTTTGTAAACTTTTGTAATTTTTTTGTAACTTTTTGTTGACTTTTTTCAATAGGTAGTGTAAAATATGTCTATAAGTTAGGAGGTAGTTATGAAAATTAAAAAAGTTTTGACAACTTCTATGTTATGTGCATTAGTTTGTACTGCATTGCCAGTAGCAAGCACTTATGCCGATGAGACTGAAAAAGTAGAAGTAAAAATTCATAGTACAAATATTGAGGAAGTAAATAATTTTTTAGTTAGCAGTTCAACTCTAGTAGTAGAAACTCCTTCCGTTGTTGAATTAAAAAAATTATCAAATGATCAAGATATATATTCACTAGTAACAGAAGAAGATACATTAATGCCAGAATTAGAAGAAAATGCTTTCTATATTAAAGAATCTGTAGAAGCTAAACTTGCATTAACTGATTCTGAGGGAGAAACTGTTAAACTTCAAAAAGGTTCAATCGTTAAAGTTGAAATGACAGGAGATAAGATGGCAACTGTCACAGTTGATGGTAAAGTTTTATCTGTTGATGTTGCATTATTAACTAAAGAAGTAGTTGAACCAGAAAAGACTGAAAAAGAAATTAAAGCAGAAGAAGAAAAAGTAGCAGCAGAAAAGAAAGCTTCTGAAGATAAAAAGGCTGAAGAAGAAAAGAAAGCCGCAGAAAAGAAAGCAGAAGAAGAAAGAGTAGCTGCTGAAAAGAAAGCTGCTGAAGAAAGAAAAGCTGCTGAAAAGAAAGCGGAAGAAGAAAGAGTAGCTGCTGAAAAGAAAGCTGCAGAACAAAAGAAAGCTGCTGCTGCGAAGAAAGTTACACTTTATGCAACAGAAAACTTAAATGTTAGATCTGACCAATCAGCTACATCATCTAAACTTGGTATCTTATCAAAAGGTGAAAAAGTTACTGGTATTGATAAAGGTGAATGGGTAGAATTTACATTTAATGGAAAGACTGGATATGTAATTAAATCATATCTTTCAGCAACTAAACCAGCTGCTGAACAACCAAAAGCTAACAATAATTCAGGAAATTCAACTCCTGCTAAGACTGAAAAACAATCATATAGTTCTGATATAGATAAAGTTGTTGAAGTAGCTTTAGCACAAGTTGGAAAACCATACATTTGGGCATCTGCTAATCCTAATATCGGATTTGACTGTTCAGGATTAACATATTATGCGTTCAAACAAGCTGGAATCAACTTAAATAGAACATCATATACTCAAATTAATAACGGTGTAAGTGTAGATTCAAAAGACTTAAGAAAAGGTGACTTAGTATTCTTTAACAACGGTGGAGGAAGAATCAGCCACGTTGGTATCTACATTGGAAACAACCAGTTCGTACACGCATCAAGCCCAGGAACAGGTGTTATCGTAAGTAAACTTTTCGGAAGTTATTTTGGAAACACTTATGTAGGAGCAAGAAGAATAATTAAATAGTTCATTAAAATTTAAGACGGTTATAATAACCGTCTTTTTTTTTACCATAATTACCAATGTTTCATATAAAACATAGGGGATTGTAGCAAAAAAAAGAAGGCCTTTAGCCTTCTTTTACTTTTTATAATGGTTTTTTCTTTATTTGTCCCATATTTCTTGGGAAATTATCAGGAGTTTTTCCTGTCTTTTTAATTATTAAAATATTTCTTTCTGAAACTTCACCATTTTGTTCAATCTTGAAATTTACAACTTTTTCTAATTTGCAATTTAATTTTTTTAGTGCATTTTTTGAATCTTCTACTTCTTCAAGATATGATGGGCCTTTCATTGCTAGAAATAATCCATTTACCTTTAAAAATGGAATTGTAAATTCTAGAAGTAAAGATAGGGAAGCTACTGCTCTTGAGCTAACTATATCAAAGCTTTCTCTAAAGCCTTCTTTTCTTCCGACTTCTTCTGCACGTCCATGAATTGCCTTTATATCTTTTAATTTCAAATCATCAATTACTATATTTAAAAACTTAATTCTTTTATTTAAACTATCTAGCATTGTAACTTTAAGATTTTCATTATATAGTTTAAGTGGAATAGCAGGGAAACCGGCACCAGTTCCAACATCTAATACAGTTTTATCATCATCAAAAAATCCCGTTTTTGTAAGTAATAGGCAATCTAAAAAATGTTTTGTATTCATAGCATCTTCATCAGTAATTGCTGTTAAATTTATTTTTTCATTCCATTCTAGGATTAATTTCCTGTAAATTTCAAACTTTTCTATAGCAATATCACTTAAATTGATACTTTCTTTTTGGGTTAAATTTTTTAAATTATCCATTTTTTCTCCTTTGAGTTTCAAGGTGGATTAGCAAAACATTTATATCTGCAGGGCTTACACCAGAAATTCTACTAGCTTGACCAACTGTTTCAGGTCTAAATTTTGAAAGTTTTTGTACTGCTTCAATTCTAAGACCGGATAGGGAATTATAGTCAATATTTTCAAGTTTCTTATTTTCAAGCTTTTTAAATGCTTCGATTTGTTGGCTTTGTTTTTCTATATAACCTTCATATTTAATCATCGTTTGAACTTGTAATTTAATCTCTCTATCCAAAGGCTCGCGAGTTTCATCTAAGTCTTTAAGCATTTCGTAGTCAAGCTCAGGTCTTTTGATTAAATCATAAAGACTAACTGCTGTTTTTAACTTCATACTACCTAGTTCTTCCAAAGCATTATTTGTATTTTCCTTTGGTGTTAGGATAGTGGACTTTAATCTTTCAATTTCATTTTCTATTAAAGTCTTCTTATTTAAACATTTTTCATAACGTTCTTTTGTAGCTAAACCTACATTATAGCTCTTTTCTGTAAGTCTTAAATCAGCATTATCTTGTCTTAGAGAAAGTCTATATTCAGTTCTTGAAGTCATCATTCTATAAGGTTCGTCAGTTCCTTTTGTAATTAAATCGTCAATTAAAACTCCAATATATGCATCACTTCTTGTAAGAATAAAAGGCTCTTTTCCTAAGATATTCATTGATGCATTTATACCTGCGATTATGCCTTGACTTCCAGCTTCTTCATATCCTGAGCTACCATTGATTTGACCTGCAAAGAATAGATTCTTAATATCCTTATGCTCTAAAGTTGCTCTTAAAATAGTTGGATCAATACAGTCATACTCAATACCATAAGCAGGACGCATGATTTTAACATTTTCAAGACCCAAAATACTCTTATACATTTCTTTTTGAACTTCAAGAGGTAGGGTAGAACTAACACCTTGAACATACATTTCCAAAGTATCTAAACCTTCAGGTTCAATAAAAACTTGATGCTCGTTTTTTTCATTGAAACGAACAATTTTATCCTCGATAGAAGGGCAATATCTAGGACCTACACCATTTACAATTCCTGCATACATTGGACTTCTATGAAGATTTTTTTCAATTATTTGTTTTGTTTCCAAAGTTGTATAGGTTAAGAAACAGTCCTCCTTGTGATTTCCAATGTCTTTACCTTCATTCATAAAAGAGAAAGGAATTATATTATCATCACCTTTTTGAACTTCCATTTTTGAAAAATCAATGGAATCTCTATGAACTCTTGCAGGAGTTCCTGTCTTAAAACGTCTAAGAGGAATGCCTAGATTTCTTAAGCTATCACTTAAATAAGTTGAGCATTTCCAATTGTTAGGACCACTTTCATAACAATTTTCTCCCATTAGAATCATAGATTTAAGATAAGTACCAGTACAGATTATTACTGCTTTTGCAGGGAATACTTCATTTGAAGTAGTCAAAACACCTGTTACAACATTGTTTTCAGTTAAAATTTCTTTAACTTCAGTTTGAATTAAATCTAAATTCTTTTCATTTTCTAAAACTTTTTTCATTTCAGTATGATACATCTTTTTATCCGCCTGAACACGTAAACTATGAACAGCAGGGCCTTTTGAAGTATTCAACATTCTTGATTGAATAAAAGTTTTATCAATATTTATCGCCATTTCACCACCAAGAGCATCAATCTCACGAACTAAATGGCCTTTACCAGTACCACCAATATTTGGATTACATGGCATATCTGCAACTGAATCCATACTGATAGTAAGAATTGCAGTTTTAAGTCCAAGTCTTGCACTTGCTAGACCTGCTTCACAACCGGCATGACCTGCACCAATTACTACAACATCATATTTTTCATCTATAAAATTAGTCATTTCTTCTCCTTGTTAAAAATCTACACAAATATACATATTATATTTTACCACAAAATTATAAAAAATCCATAAAAAAAGAACTCTTTTGAGTTCTTTTTATTAATTTTTGTGAAACAATGAGAGAATAAATAATAAGTATATAAAACAAAATGTTTCACGTCATAGAACTTTGAAGAGAAACACCCCCAACACGTCATCTTGAGCGAAGTGTAACGAAGTCAATCTAGCCCTAACTTTGTTTACTTGTAAACAAAAGTAGGTCTGACGAGTCAATTGTATATTTAGATACAATTGTATTGAAGATCTCAAATATTGCTTGGGTACAAGCAATAGTATTTCTGAAAGAAATAAAAAATATAATTTCTATATGTATCTAATATACATCAATCCAAACACTACTCTTTTACATCTATCCCATTTTCTATAAACTTATCTTTTAATTTTTTCTTCGCTATTTTATAATACTCCTTAACTGTATCTTCCTTTATTCTCATTCTTTCTGCAATTTCTTTATTCTTTAAATTCTCATAAAATTTATACTCTATAACTTCTTTTTGTTTTTGGGGGAGAGTGGACACAATTTCTCTTACCTTTTTAATCATTTCATTTATTTCAATATCTTTTTGAATATCAATATTTTCATCAATAATTAATTCTAAAACTTCAATTGTTTCATCATCTTTTGTTTGATAAATTTTAGTATATGTTTTTTCGTTCTCCAATTTTCTTTTAAAAAATTTTTGCATATAAAAAAATTTTAGTTGATATTTTAAATAACATTCAAGCGAAACTTTTCCACCACCCTTATAGCTTTCTAAAAGTTCTAAAATTTTAACAACTCCGTCTTGATACGCATCTTCATAGCTTATGTAATTTGCGAAATACTTTTTTATACTCGATTTTATCAAAGGGCTAAAGTTTTTTATGATTTTCTCCTTATCGTACATTTTTCCTCCTGATATGACTAGACATGACGGTATTTTGCGTTGTTGGGTTAAGTTTTTTATTTAGTGATATCATTATACTACTTTTTTTACTTCAAGTCAATTAATAAGTTACACAAATTAATATAATTTTTATATAGTATCTTTATAAGTTACTACTTGACTATACTTTAGAAATATATTATTATTAGTTATATTGAATAGCAAATAAGGAGACTATTATGAAAATTATAATTGGTAATGATCACTCAGCTGTTGAGATGAAAAATGAACTTGTAAAATATTTAGAAGAAATGGGACATGAAGTTATAAATGTAGGAACAGATGAAACTACAAGTGTAGATTATCCAGTTTTTGGAAAAGCTGTTTGCAAAAAAGTTTTAGAAAACGAAAACTCTTTGGGAATAGCAATCTGTGGAACTGGAATTGGAATTTCAATAGCTTGTAATAAGGTTAAAGGAATTCGTGCTGGACTTTGTAGCGAAAGTTTTTCTGCTAGAATGACAAGAAAACATAATAATGCAAATGTTCTTTGCTTAGGAGCAAGAGTTACTGGAATTGAACTTGCAAAAGATATTGTAAAAACTTTTATTGAAGAGGACTTTGAAGGCGGTCGTCATCAAAAAAGAATTGATATGTTGGAAGAAAATTAGGAGATTTTATGAAAATAGCTGTTATAGGTTGTGGAAGATGGGGCAGTTTCATAGCTTGGTACTTAGATAAGATAGGAAATGAAGTTTCTTTATATGGTAGAGAATCTTCAGAAAAAATGCAAAGTTTTTTAGAGAATAGAAAAAATACTTTTCTTGAACTTCCTAAGTCCATTACTTTAACAACTGATATAAATGATGTTTTTAATAAAGATTTAATAATTATTTCAGTTGGAACTCAAAGTTTAAGAGAATTACTAAATGAAAATAAAGACAATTTTAAAGAGAAAAATATTCCAATCATACTTTGCATGAAGGGAATAGAAATAAAGACAGGCTTTACACCTACAAAAATAGTAAAAGACATACTAGGAGAAAGTTATTCTTGTGGCGCTTGGATAGGACCAGGACATGTTCAAGACTTTACAAATGGAATACCAAATTGTATGGTAATAGATTCTGATGATAGAGAATTAGTAAAAAATTTAGTTGATGATTTTTCAAGTAATTTAATTAGATTTTACTATGGAACAGATCTTTTAGGAAATGAAATTGGAGCAGCTTCAAAAAATGTAATAGGAATTGCTGCTGGTATGCTTGACGGCTTTAATTTAAGCTCATTAAAAGGAGCTTTGATGTCAAGAGGAACTAGAGAAATCGCAAGACTTATTGAGAAAATGGGGGGAGACAAAAGCTGTGCTTACGGACTTTGTCATCTCGGAGATTATGAAGCAACAGTATTTTCTGAATTTAGCAATAATAGAAAATTTGGAGAAAAATTTGTAAAAGGCGAAAAATTTGAAAAACTAGCAGAAGGTTATTACACAACAAAAGCATTAATGGACTTATCCGAAAAATACGATGTAGAATTACCAATCACAAATGCAGTTTACGAAATAACATATAATAAAAAAGGTCCAAAAGAAATTTTGGACAATCTTTTCAAAAGAAGTATAAAAATGGAATTTTAAGGAGAGACTATGTTACCTTTGATATTATTACCTTTATTTTTTTGTGTCTTTAATATATACAGAAGGCTTACATGCTTAATAAAAGTAAAGTTTACAAAATACACATTCATATATCTAATTTTTGCATTAGTATTTATGCTATTTGTAGCATATAGATATAAAAATGATATTGCGGGTTACCTTTTAGCACTTTCTTGGTGGCTTGCATTCTTTACAAGTATTATGAGTGCAGGAATAAGTGAAATGGGAATAGTTCATCCATGGCAATTAGTTGGAAAACTCTACAAATGGGATAGAATGAGAAGTTTCTCAATAGAAAATAAAGGAAATACCGTAATGGTAAATTTTAAAATATTTAGAGATTTAAGACAAGAATACGACAAAAGCAATTTAGAACAAATCAAAAAAATTGCTAAAAAGAATAAATTGATAAAATAAAAAAGGAGTGAATTTCACTCCTTTATTTTTTTATGTTATTTTTAAACAATACTTCTAATTCTTGTTGTATTTTTTCAATTTGTTCTTTTTGTGTAATATGATTATTAGAGGCTATTTCGATACAATTTTTTATAATTTTTGCATTAGTTTCATTATTACTATTATTTAAATTATCGCAAAAATTATTGAAGCAGGACATTTCCTTAAGTTCAGATGAAAATTGATTTAGTTTATTAAATTGTGGCGTTTTTAATAGTTTAGTAAAAATATCTTGTATATTTCTTTGATATTTTTGACAAAATTCTGTATTAATAATTTTATTTTTATCATTTTTATCATAAGAAATATCATTTAATTTTGACCTATAAAAGTTATCTAAAGTTTCCTCATAATTATCAAATAAATCGTTATTTATTTGAAATACAAAATATAAAATAATATATAATTTTATAATTATAAAATTATTATTATTTATAAATTTATTTTTTGATAAGACTACTAGTAAAAAACCTATAAAATAATCTCTCAAATAATTTTTATCAGTTTCAAAAAAATTATTAACATCTTCATAGCTAGGATTATTAATTTCAATAAAATTCTTAATTTCTAAATAATATTTAGAATATTTAGATAAAGAAAAGTAATTATCAAACGAATAAATACTACTAATACAATTCATACCATCTAAAAAACCATCTAAAACTGTATTAGTATAGTTATCATTTTTTAATTTATAAAAATTTGAATTTTTAATAGCTAGTAGTTCTAATAAATCGAATAATTTATTGTCTTTAACTTCATTATAAAATTCCATGTCTTCAATTGAAAAATCAGTTTTAGAATAAGCTTTTTTTGTAATAAAATTTTTGTTTTTTGATATTTTTAGATATAATTCATAATCTAAAAATTCTACAGTCTTTAAAATTAGAAGGTCATTTCTATAAAAATAAAAAGAAGTAGTATTTATATCATATATTATAAAGTTCAAAAATCTTATAAAGTCTCTAATATTAGTGAATTTTGAAGCAATTTTTTTATAAAGTTGGTCATCTATTTCATAATCAATTTTTCTAAAAATTATTTCGTCATCAGAATGTTGTATACAATTTTTCAGACAATTATAAAATATAAATTGTTTATCTGAATTGTGTATTTTAGGAACTAATATTTCCTTATTTACTATTTTTTCTATATATTTTGCATCTATTTTTTCAGGTCTAAATATTGATTTTAATCTTTTTTTATCGTAAGCTACGATATATGTTATATTAGGTAATTTAAATAATGTTTCAATAATAGTAAGTAAAAATAATACATTATCAGAATTCATTCTATCTAAATTATCTATAACAAAAACTAAACGCTTATCTGATTTTTTTAATTTTTCTTCTAAATCGGCTTTGATTTCTTTGTATTCTGAATAGTCATCAATTCTATTTTCAAAATAATTTCCTATTCCTTTACCAATATATGGAATATTTGTTGTTATATTGATAAGAGCGTTTTGAACCTTTTTTCTTTTAAAATAGGAGATATTTTTTCCTAAATTTTCTATTATTGTATTATATATTGTTAAAATTAGTGTATCTTGAGATTTGATTACCCATGGTTCAAAATCATCAATTATAATGAAATGATCTTTAGATTCATCATTTAAAAGTCTGTTTTTTGTTAATTCAATAATACTACTTTTTCCACTTCCCCATTCTCCAATAACTCCTATTTTAAAACATTCAGAACTACTTGCTAAACTTGTGATTGAAAAATATAAGTTATTATTAATTTGTTCTCTTCCAAATAAATCATACATAATTTTGTCACTATCATAAATTTTTAAATTTTCTAAATTATCAATATTAAAATTATTTGAATAGATATCCCATAAAGTAATTTTATTACTATTTTTAATTCTATTTAAAAAGTTATAAATACTTAATCTCAATACATATATAACAAAAAAGATAAGTATAGAAAGTACTATGTTAAGAATATTTATATGGTAGTAAACATTGAAAATTGTTTTAAAATCCATTGATATATATGTAATCATTAAAAAAATACTAAATTTTTCTATAGCAATATCATAGATGTTAATTTTTTTAGAAAACAAAAAATTTTTTAACATAAATACAATTAATAAAAAAAATATTATTTTATATAGAACTATAGGTACTTTATTTAAAGAAGTTAAAATATATTCCAAATATGAATTATTTAAAAAATTAACTAGTTTATCTTGAAAGATATAGTATATAAGTAATATTAAAGCTGAAAAAAAGACAGTAAGATAATAATTAATTTTTTTATTAAGCTCTCTAAAATAGTTAGTAGGATTGATTAAATATTTAATAATTTCAAAATAAATTTTAATAGAATTTGCTTTATTTTTTTCCATAACTCTCTCCCTTACAAAATTTTCATACAAATTTAAGATTATTATATCATAAAGGATAGTTTTATTAAATATAAAATTAGACATAAAAAAAGGTAGCATTTGAAATGCTACCAAAATTTTTCTTTAATTAGAATAAATGGAATAACATATATAGAAGGTGAGCTGCAACTCCGGCTGTTAATCCACCAATTGTGTGGCTGATTAATGCTTTTCCTGTTGCTTCTTTTGTTCCAAGTGCATCCATCATTGCGATATGAGTTGAGATATATCCACTCCAACACATACAAATTGCAGTAAATACTGCTATGTCATTTCCAGAAACTTTTCCAGCTGCTGCCATTTTTGCAACTGTTCCGATTGCTGCTCCTGTTGAGCCTAATGCTGTTATAGGTACTGCAATTGCTTCTGGTGAACTAAAACCAAATAATGGGCTAAGGATGAAAGATAATTTTGCACCTATCCAAGGAAGAACACCAACACCTTCGTTAGCTGCTCCTGTATATCCATTTGCTCCAGGTCCATTTGTAAGAAGAATAACTAATGTACAAATGATTACAACACCTGGGATGATTGAAAGACCCATATCAACCCCAACTTTTCCTCCGTCAAGAATTGATTGAATAAATCTTCCTCCAGCACTTCCTTCTCTAACTTGTCTAGAATTTTCTGGAATTTCTACTTTGGATTTAACTTCAACATACTCAGTTGTTCCATACATTTTTTTAGTAGCAATCATCATAAGTCTAACAGATACTACACTACCTATTACAGCACCTAAGTTACCAATTAAAGCACTTGTAACAGCGCCTTCTACATTAAGTCCCATCATAGAAGTTGTAGTAATAAGTCCCATACCAAAAGCAGTTCCTAAATTTGTAAGAGCTGGCATTTGATATTTTTTGAAATAACGTCTAAAGTTATCATCATGTGCTAATGTTAAAATAGCTGGGTTATCAGATAGGTAGCAGTTAAGCATACCTAATGAAGATGCTCCTGGTAAGTCATAAATAGGATGCATAACTTTTGATAAAAGTTTGTTTACAAGGGCTATAACTCCGAATTCAGAGAATAAACCTGAAATTGCTCCAGCTAAAACGGCAATCGCCATCAAATAAAGACATACATTCATAAGTAGATCAAAACCTGTATTCATCATAGTTTTGATCATGTTTATTCCGCCCATTTTGCTACCAATTGATACAAAAAATGCTAAGAATAAACCGATACATAGGAAGTTTTCCAATCCAATATCTTTTTTGAATCTTCCAATATTCTTTTCTTCCAATTCAATATACCTCCGATCAATAATACTGAATTAATTCTATCATAAAAGGTATAAAAAAACAATGGAAAAAAACAGTTTTTTATAAGTTTATTAGTAAAATTAATTAAAAATATTTTTATCTATTATTTTTATTCATATATAGGTCATTGGGAAACTTTTTAATAGCTTATTTACTGTTAACGTTAAGCTACTAATCGAAGCTATTTACTTAAACGTCATTTAGACCAGAACGAAAAAAGTAAATGAAGTGAATATAGTCCTAACTTTGCTTGTTTATATTTCCTTAATTGATGTATCTTCGATACATTTACATTTGCTTGAATACAAGCAAATGTATGAGATCTCTCCATTCCGCTTATGCTACAGTCGAGATGACGTATTGGGAGCTTTTCTTTGCAAAGTATCGTGACGTGAATTATTTTATTCTATATCCTATCTTTTTAAATAAAATTATATAATTTTTTATTATATTTTTTCTACTACATTTATAAAGATAATTTGATGTTTA
>ERZ772906.698-NODE-698-length-19421-cov-31.909584_pt1 | contig 19421 bp, 12 predicted proteins | sample MGYA00511338_ERZ772906 | MGnify/ENA primary metagenome ERZ772906 (study PRJEB29015, sample SAMEA2738076) | human oral metagenome | biome: human oral; feature: human-associated habitat; material: saliva | place: China | collected 2212 ... | reverse complement strand
TCACGCTACTGATATCCACAAGATTATTAACAATCGCATAGATTGTCAATCCTGCAGGTGAATGTATCTGCAACTTACGGGCTATATTACGGCGATGCGTAATGACTGTATTTGTAGAGATACATAAATGGTCAGCTATCTCCTTGTTTGTCATTCCCTGCGCAACAGCTACAATCACATCCTTTTCACGATCACTAAGCACCTCATTTGAAACAGGGTTCTGCGTAATCATGTTTGAAATCTTCGCACTAACATCATTCTGCTTACTCTTCTGCTCTAAGCGCCTGATTACTGGAATAAAGATTTCTTCTTCAACCAAAGCATGCTGTTCAAGCCATGCTTCGCAATTATATATGTCATATAACGTAGCTGTAAGACGGTTGTTATGATGCGCATCAGAAGGAAGATACTTGATAATAATACTCTTCAACTCACGCAACTTCACGTCTGTCTGGCTATGATGCTTAGAATAAGTCTCTACATCGTATGCATCATTTGCCTCACCTTTCAACAATGAGTCAACGTATGGGAACACGTTCTTCTCCTCATACTGCATGTGATTGTGAATAGAATGAGCATATTCATCATAAAGTCGAATAATAAGACGAGCCAAATTATCTGTTTCATCCAAAGAAGCACATAACTCCTTACGTATGAAAGGTAACTTATATTCAAGATAATATGTATGACTCGCTCTCAAATATTGTATAAGGGTTGGGATGGACAATCTGTCAACATCATCAAATCCTTTAAATCCATTTATCGTAAAATTGACAACAGCTAAGAAGGTGTATGTATCTACATTCTGATCATCACAAACCTCTCTCACGCTCTTATCGCCAAAGCCCAAATTTATACCAAAGCTACCCAAGCTCTGTAATAGGTCATAATTATCTCTGATAAGATAAATCATCTTATCATCGGGCTCATACATTTTCTGATTCTTCATCTTGTCACTTTGTAATGATATCGTATGCAAAATAACAAAAAAAAAGTCAATAATGCAATAGTTGTTATTAAGTATTTATTATTTATTATTAATTATTATTCTAAAGAAAACAACTATAAGAGAGCTACTTAATATTCAACTATTTTCTTACATTCCTTTTCTTGCAATATATTATATTGACATTAATAATGTTTTCTACCCTCTTTTATAGACGTGCTGTTGCCCAGCACATGTCGTGCTGTTGGTTAGCACGGATGGTGCTAAGCACTAAACACCTCGCAATATATAGCTACGAGCAAAGCAACTTATAGTTAGAATAGCCTCAGGTAAAAGGTATCGACCAACTATGGTGAAACTATTTTTGTTTATTTAGTGGTTTGTTCCAAATAAAAGCGGTATCTTTGTAGCTTGTAAAGTGTTATAAAATACATGATAAGCAAAGATAACAGATATGACAACAGATAAAACAGCCATTAAAAAGGTTACTCGAAAGCATGGAGCAAAGGCACAGAAAGCCCCATTAAAAAGCCGTACTATCTCGAATGACCTTATCCCAATAGAAGAAGAAACTTGGCTTCTTCAGCCTATTGCTGTGACCATGATGCGTCATGACTATTCGCTCATTCAGGTGAGAATTCTGGTATCTATCGTTGAGAGTCTGCAATCTATCTTACATGGAATTTTGAATAACAAACGAGGTTTTCAGCTTGACTTATTCCACACTGACGAGTTGGATGAGGATGGACGTATGCCTATTAAATTGCCATTTAAGGAATTAGGCGTTGACCCAAATCACTACCCTCAGTTGAGAAATTCGCTGAAGATGCTTGCTTCAATTCCTGTTGAAATTCCCTATAAATCGGCTGAGGGAAGAAAGTACACAAAGGCTACTAACCTTTGTGACGTGTATATACCTGAGGACCGTTCTTATAACAAATATGCAATTCTGAAACTTGATCATAGTGTTGCAGAGCGTCTTGTATCATTAGACTTCGGTTATCACCGCTTAGGCAAACAGATTGTCTTTGCATGCAAAAACCGCTATACTCAGCGTATCTATATGTTTATAGAGTCATGGGTGGACAAAGGTCGTACAGTTATCAAGACTTTGGAGTTCCGCAAGATGCTTCGTTTGGAAAACAACTACAAGAAGTTCTCAGACTTCTGTCGTCGTGTTCTTGACCCAGCTATGCAGGAATTAAAGGAACTTGCAGAGAAAGGTTTCTGCGATTGTCACTTTGAGTATGAGAAGAAGTATGACCACGGTCAGCGTGGTGGTGAGCCAGATGAGCTTATCTTCATTATACACCGCACTAAGGATAAAATGAACGTACAGTTGCAGGAGATGACACAGAACCAGCGTCGACAGTTCCAGCAGTATCTTGTACAGTACTTTGATTTCACACCTGTAAATGCACAAGCAATGGCTGATCGCATTACAGCCGAAACCTACCAGGAGGCTGTACAGAAGCTAATGAGCCTCCGTGATCGTTTTGCCAAGACATTCGTTAAGGACAAGGCCGCTTATACTTTTAAGAGTCTGGACGAGATGTTGAAGTCGAAGGAAGTTCCTAACACCATAGTAGAGGAAGTGGAATAAGATATAGGAACTTTCCCTTTCGGAATAGGAATTTACCTATTGGATATTTGAAACCAAACGACTACTTTTGCAATAGAGATATAACATAAGTAGTCATTTTTAAAAGGTTACAGATATGAAAAAGAATATTTTATATACATTCGCTTTAGGTTGCTTAAGCCTTTCACTTACTTCATGTGGTACATACCTCTCTGCGGGTGGTGGATATGGTGGTCCTATTTCTGTATATGACGATGGATATAACGTTGGATATAGTAGCACATACGGCAGAATTGGTTATGAAGAGGCACGCCGTCAGGCACTCTTCTTGTCGGACAAAATGGCTTATGAACTTGGATTGAGTGATGCACAGTATCAGGCTGTGTACGAGATAAATCTTGATTACCTCCTTAATATGCAGGGCGAACGCTCACTTTATGGAGATTATTGGGCACGCCGTAACAGCGATTTATTCTACGTACTGAATGCTCGCCAATATAACTATTACATAGGTGAAGACTACTTTTACCGTCCAGTTTATTGGTACAATAATGATTATGCTTATCGCGTTTACAATCGTTACCGCGACCGCAATTATTATTATCGTTCACGTCCAGCAGAATATAACACTTATCGTGGCGGACGAAACAGATATAATGAGAGTTATTACGCAGGCCGATTCGGTGCTCGCCGTAACCCACCAACTGTAACAAACCGTACAAGAACAACTCAAGAGGTTTATCAGAATGGTGGCTCATGGAACAGTCCTCAGCAGAATAATGGACAAAGCAGCTTTGGTAATGCAAGAAGAGAGAATATGAACACTGCACCAAGCAGGTCTTATGATCAGCGATTTGGAGGGGCAAGGCCACAGTCGGAAAGACAGACTTACCAACCTCAACAGCAGCAGTATTCTACTCCTCAACAGCCTTCAGGCAGCAGGTCTTCATTTGGCAGTGCTTCTCGCTCATCAGTACCAAGTACTCCAATGAACTCTAATCAGTCTTCATTTGGCGGTGCTTCTCGCTCATCAGCACCAAGTGCTCCAATGAACTCTAATCAGTCTTCATTTGGCGGTGCTTCTCGCTCATCAGTACCAAGTGCTCCAATGAATTCTAATCAGTCTTCATCTGGTTCAACTCGTTCTGATGCACCAACGAATAACAGTAGATTCGGCGGACATAGATAGTAGAAAAATTAATATATGAGAATAACGGACATAAACCGCTCAAGAGTAGCCTCTGTAATGGTCAGGGGCTACTTTCATGCTTTTTTCTCGGGACAGGCTGATGCCTTACATCCGGGGAAGAAAGGCTTAGAGCCAAAAGAATACAAGCAATTATTGGTTAACAATTTTGATAACCTTTCAGGTCATTTCGTATCAGTACTCTTTCCTGTACTTATCCGTCTGAACTATTCAGACCTTGATACAGTGGCAGAGGATATGAAGCGTCGTCATTTTTCAGAGACTACTTCTACAAAGATCTTGTTGCGTTACGCATGTGGAAGTAAGGAACTATATGACCTTGTAACAGCTGAATATCAAAAGCAGATGTATGCTCTACTGGATGGTCGTTTACAGTCTGCTGAAGACTATTTTGCTGATTGTCCAGCCTTATCTCATGAGAACAGCGTACCCGTTTCACTGGCTATCCGTTCTATTGTCCGTGTTCAGATGCAAGCTTATGCTGCGGGAATAACACAAGCAAAGACAGAGGTTAACGGTTTGCACCAAGCTACTGTCTACCGCTTGATGATTGCAGGAATGATGACACTCCTTCATGAAGAGCCTATAAAGTTTGAAGAGGAGAATTTGGAAATGATGTTCAGAAAGGTATCATTAAACTCTGATAACTTTGAAAATCTGATGAATGAAATGAATCAAGCCTACGAAGACTTGGTTTAATACAAATTTTTCAAAACAAAGACCTTAGATAGGTAGCACTGAAACACTATATTATCCGTCACCATAAAGTAGTATACAACATTGCTTTTACGGCTTTTAAGGTTAGAATTTATTTTACATTTCATTCTACAAAAACTATTAGGAGACAATAAAAAACGTCTTTCTTTAACGCACATATAATCAATTGTAATTCAATGCTTTACAATATAGCGTAAGAAAAGATGCTTAGTTGGCTTTCAAAAGGGCGTTAATTAGACCTCAAAAGGGCACCTTTTACAATACAATTAGTGCTTAATTGAAATCCAATTAAGCACTAACTATTTTTATAACAAGAACTTTTTTTGACATTATCTATAAAATCTAAAGATACAACACACTATCTTTCTGTCTTATAGAAGAGTAATTTTTTCACAGATTCTCATAACTTTAGTAGATACATTCATCTACCTTTATATCTGTTTCTTCAGTTGGTATGTTTGGAAGAAACTGAAAAGGAAAACAAATACCAACTTTATAAGCATTTGTTAGCAGCGGAAGAAAACGATCATAATAACCCTTTCCACGTCCAAGACGATTACGTTCTCCATCGAATGCCATACCAGGAATAAGCGCAAACTCTATTGAAGAAAAATCTGTAAAAGCCTCGCCTATAGGTTCAAGTATTCCATAACTACTCGTTTCAAAGGAGGTAGAACTGCTATAACGTCGAAGTTCCATCTCTGTATCACTGATGACAACGGGTAGAAGAATTGTCTTCCCCGCGTCATGAAGCTGCTTGATGAGGTCGTGTGTGTAGACCTCATCAGGCAATGAGTTATACAGAAGAATTGTCTTAGCGCGCTGTAAGCATGGATGACTTAATACACGCTGGATTAGTGGACGTGATTCTTCTATCAGTTCTTCCGTAGAAAACTGCCTTTTACGTGACCTCACTTCTTTACGTAAGGACTTTTTATCAAGCTGTATCATCGACGTTGAGAGGTTGTTTTATGTAAAGAATCAGACTGCTTCTGCGACTTCTGTTTCGGCTTAAGCAATAGAAGTGAAGGTGTATGGAATACTTTGACAGCCTCCTTAACTGTTGCATCGTCACGGTTCACATACTCTATCCAAGCCTGTTCATCAAGTATATTATAAATGATACGGCTGTTAAGATAATCCTGCAGAAGTGAGTGTGAACGCATAACCATCAGATTGCGTCGACGCAATCCGTTCTTTTCTGCAAAGTTAACGAAGTCACCTACAAGGTTCTGATGCTCCAAGTAGTTTGCCAATGGTTTCATTTCCCCAAAGCTACTGAGTTTTTTTCTGTTGCTATCAGTATAATTGAAAGCATACTGAAGGATAAGTCCACTCATCACAGCTTCCTTATAATAAGAAGTTACCTTTGATGTATCCTCTGGTACAAAGATGTCTGGCGTAATACCACCGCCACCATATACGGTACGACCATTCACAGTATGATAAGCTGGTCCCTCATGTTTAATACTATCCTGAGAGAAGAACTCACCATGTTGATAACGTGTGAGAATATCATTCTCATAGTCAGCATTATCACCAGGCTTAAATGGCTTTTGAATACAACGACCTGAAGGAGTATAATAACGTGCTATCGTCAATCGAATCAAGCTACCATCATTAAACTGAATCTGCTGCTGTACCAATCCCTTACCAAAGGAACGTCGACCAACAATTGTTGCACGATCGTTATCTTGCATAGCACCAGCAAAAATCTCAGCTGCAGAAGCCGAACCCTCATTGATAAGTACAACCATTGGAATATGCTGATAGCTTCCCTTACCATCACTACGATAATTAACACGTGGACTCTTCCTACCTTGTGTATAAACTATCAGACGATTCTTTGGAAGGAACTCATTTGACATCTGTACAGCAGACTCCAAGATACCACCCCCATTATCACGAAGGTCAATAACTAAGTGGTCAGCACCTCGAATATTAAGAGTTTGCAAAGCTGCTAACATTTCAGCGTAAGTTCTTTCGCCAAAGTTCTTAATACGAATATAGCCTGTTGTATCGTTAAGCATATACGCAGCTGAAACACTCTTCACTGCAATGTCACCACGTGTTACAGTGAACATCTTTACGCCTTTTTCACCATATCGCTTAACACCTATCTTTACCTTCGAATCTTTCGGACCCTTAAGGCGATGCATAGCTTCTTCGTTTGTAACGTCTTTGCCTACAAACGCTTTACCATTGATACTTACAACCTTGTCACCTGCCAACAAACCTGCCTTATCCGCAGGTCCATCCTTGATAACATTCTGTATGCGTAATGTATCTTGACGAATATTGAATTCAATACCTACACCAGAGAAAGAACCCTTCAAATCGTCTGTTGCCAATTGTACATCCTTTGCACTGATATAGACTGAATGTGGATCAAGCTCTGACAAAATCTCAGGGATAGCCTTATCAACAAGTTCGTCAATATTAACAGAATCAACATACTGGTCATCAATAATATGCAGCAGATTACTTAATCGGCTACTACCACTATTGATGATATTCAGTCGATTACCTGAGAAATGATTGGCATAAAAAGTACCAATAAGAATACCGATGACAACACACAGTGCCATCAGCAGCGGCATGAAACGGTTGTTTTTATTCTGATTCATAAAAGCCTAACCCTCATCTTTCTTAATTAGAAGAGAATTTTAAGAGGGACACGATAATTACTTGTTATACTTTATTTTATTAACAATAGGGCTTAACAAAAATAGATATAAAATCCATTTAATTAAACTCCAACAGCTTACTCAATTTCCTTTTCTCGTTTATAGAACCTCTGAAGAAGAACTACAGCCCTCTTCAAGACTTCTATACTCCACTTCTACGCCTGCTCTCGTCAGTAGGTCTATACCATCTGTAAGACGATACTTCTCTGCATAAACAACACGGCGAATACCCGCTTGAATAATAAGTTTTGCACATTCGATACAAGGAGAAGCTGTTACATAAAGCGTTGACCCCTCACTATTATTACCACTTCGAGCAAGTTTCGTAATAGCATTTGCTTCAGCATGAAGAACGTAAGGCTTTGTTACACCCGACTCATCCTCACATATATTCTCAAAACCACTCGGTGTACCATTGTATCCATCGCTAATAATCATCTTATCCTTCACAACCAAGGCACCAACCTGACGTCGTTTGCAATAAGAGTTCTCAGCCCAAATACGTGCCATACGAAGGTAACGATAGTCCACTGCAGCTTTACCTCTTCCCTCCACAGAGGAAGAAGAAACAGATAATTGTTCTGTTATATGTTCGTTATTCATTGTCTTGATAGAATTATATAAATAAACAGGAAAAGCAATGAGAACATTAGTTTATGGCTGTACCCTTTAAGTGTTGTCCAGCTAAAAAACTATTATTGTTCTTTTGATAGTCCATCTCGCTCTTTCAACGCATCAATTGTTGGTTCCTGACCACGGAAACGTTTATAGAGTGTCATAGGGTGTTCTGTACCACCACGTGAAAGAATATTATCTCGGAAACGCTGTGCAGTTGCCTGATTGAAGATTCCTTCTTTCTTGAAAACACTGAAAGCATCAGCGTCAAGAACCTCAGCCCATTTATAGCTATAATAGCCAGCAGCATATCCTCCTGCCATAATATGAGAGAACTGAACAGTCATACATGTATCCATACGTTGCTCATCAATGATAGCTGGTGCCCATGCTTTCTTCTCGAATGGAATGATATCCTCTGTGAACTCATCCCTATGAGTGTAGTATGCCATGTCCAAGAGACCGAAGCTCACCTGTCGCAGACATGCTGTTGCAGCTCCGTAATTACGGCTGGCAATCACTTTTTCAATTAACTCATCTGGCATTGGCTCACCCGTTTGATAATGGAAAGCAAAAGTACGGAGAAACTCTTTCTCAACTGCAAAGTTCTCCATAAACTGAGAGGGAAGTTCTACGAAGTCCCACCATACATTAGTGCCTGACAAACTCTCAAAACGAGTGTTAGCAAATATACCGTGAAGAGAATGACCAAACTCATGTAAGAAGGTTTCAACTTCACCTAATCTTAACAATGCAGGCTTATCCTCTGTAGGTTTTGAGAAATTCATTACAAGGGAAACATGTGGACGTACATTCGTACCATCACGCTCTATCCACTGACCTTGGAACTCTGTCATCCAAGCACCATCACGCTTTCCTTTACGTGGATGGAAGTCTACGTAGAGTACAGCCAAATAGCTACCATCCTTATCATACACCTCATACGGCTTTACATCAGGATGATAAACTGGTATATCCTTGTTCTCTTTGAATGTAATACCATAAAGGCGTGTAGCCAAACCAAAGACACCCTTGATTACATTTCCTAACTCTAAGTAAGGGCGAAGCATCTCGGGATCAAGGTCGTATTTCTTCTTCTTTAGCAACTGACTATAATAAGCTAAGTCCCAAGGCTCCATCTTAAAGGCTGCACCCTCTTCCTCTTTAGCTAAAGTTTCAACTTCTTCACGTTCCTGAATAGCCTTTGGTTTATAAGCCTCAATAAGGTCATTGAGAAGTTTATACACATTCTCAACCGTTGTAGCCATACGATGCTTCATCACGTAGTCAGCAAAGGTGTCATAGCCAAGAAGTTGTGCCATCTCTCTACGAAGATTTATCAGACGCTTGCAAAGTTCAAGGTTGTTTGTATCGTTATCTTTTATACAAAGCGTATTGCGTGCCATATAGAGGTCTTTACGCAATTCACGCTGTGTACTATACATCATAAATGGGCCATAACTCGGAGCATCCAAAGTAAATACCCAACCCTCTAACTCATGCTCTTTAGCAGCTTCCTGTGCTGCATCACGTGCTGTATCAGGTAGACCATCAAGCTGTTGCTCATCTGTAATGTGCAGAGTATATGCCTTATTCTCTTTCAACACATTCTGTGAAAACTGCAGTGAAAGCATAGATGCCTCCTCTGTAAGCTTACGCAAACGGTCTTTCCCAGCTTCATCCAATAACGCACCACTACGTACAAAGCCCTCATAACTTTTCTCCAACAGACAGTTTTCCTCTGGAGTTAACTCACGATGATGCTCGTAAACATACTTAACACGCTCGAATATCTTTGGATTTAAGCTAATATCATTACTATGCTTAGTGAGAATTGGACTCATCTTCTGTGCCAAAGCATCCATTTCGTCATTGGTTTCAGCACTGAGCATATTAAAGAACACACTCTCCACACGACTCAGAAGATTATAGTAGTGCTTACGCCCCTTGACCTCATCCTCTGGTATGATTGTATTCTCAAAGGTAGGTTGATCAGGGTTATTAATAATCTTTTCAATCTGCTCGTCCTCACGGCGAATACCTTCCATCATTGCCTCTTCATAATCAGCAAGAGTAATACGGTCGAAAGGTACCGTGTTATGCGGTGTATCGTAAGGTAGGAAGAAAGGATTTACACGCTCTTTCTTCCCTGAAATATTATCTGTCATTTCTTTTTTTGCTTTCTCTTAATTTAATTTACAAAGATAACTCAAAAAAAGGAAAAAGACTATATAAAGAGGTGGAATTTAACGCAATTTTGGTTCTATATCACACGTAAAGGAATAAGTTTCTATGGCTTGAAAGTAGTATCGCTCAAAAATATTAATATCAAATCAAACATTGGTAAGCTAACATCTTAATTCCGCAGCACTTTTTTGTTATTCCGCTAAATGGATAGATTATATCCCATTAGGTTTATATAAAAGGGATAAACTACAAGATATAATGTAGAAAAGACAAATTAAAATATGTCTATCCATTAGCATGTCTTGTTGTCTTCTACAAACAGTTTATTTTCTTATCAATCAATATCTGTAAACTATTTTCATGCGACTCAAAACCAACACATGCTCTTTTGCCTGCGAAAAGACACCTAATTGACTTGCAAAAGATGCTCTTCTGGAGTGTTACTAACGCCCTTTTGAAGACCAATTAAGCACCTTTTCTTTCACATCTATATAACCAACTGATTTTCTGTTAGTTGCAAACTTGCTTTTTACACGTGTTTTTATCTTTATTTATAGATATTTCATTCTGAATTATGTAATGATTTTTCAGAGCCTTATCTACATTTTTGAAGTATTAAAATGAAAAAAGATGGCGGTGTTGGAAGGTGATAATAGAATAGACAATTGACAGTCTTAACTATATTTTTGTTTAATGAATAACCTCGGTTTTTCCGTTAAAGCTATACGAAAAGCATCCACGCATTTAACGAAAGAACCACAAAAAAACTGAAATCCGAGAGAGGATCTCAGCCCTTAACTTTTATATCTGAAAAAGGTTTACCGGACATCAATAGTTGGTAAGTTTATATTTCACTTTTTAAACTATTTGTGTCAACTTACACAAAAGACTTTTTAATAAAGATTTACGTAAACAAATAGGCGGTATACCTACGTAAACACGTGATACACCGCCTAATATACTATATTTCTAAGAAATTACTTCATTTCTTCAACCACTGCCTGTGCCGCCGCAAGTCTTGCGATAGGCACGCGGAATGGGGAGCAGCTCACGTAGTTAAGACCTACACGATGGCAGAACTTAACAGAACTTGGCTCACCGCCATGCTCACCACAGATACCACACTTTAGGTTCTTGCGAGTCTTGCGACCCTTCTCAACACCCATTTGAATTAACTGACCAACACCCTTCTGGTCGAGAACCTGGAATGGGTCAACATCGAGAATCTTCTTCTCCAAGTAGCTTGGCAAGAAGCTTGCGATATCGTCACGGCTATAACCGAAGGTCATCTGAGTCAAGTCATTTGTACCGAAGCTAAAGTATTCTGCCTTCTGTGCAATAACGTCAGCAGTCAAAGCAGCACGAGGAATCTCAATCATCGTACCCACCTTGAATTCAACCTCAACGCCTTCCTTCTTGAAGAGTTTGTTTGCAGTCTTGCGAATGATGCTCTCCTGAATGTCAAGCTCATTAACAATACCTACCAATGGTACCATAATCTCTGGCTTAGGATTAAAGCCTTCCTTCTTCAACTGAACAGCAGCACCGAGGATAGCCTTAGTCTGCATAGCAGTAATCTCTGGGAATGTGTTACCCAAACGGCAACCACGAAGGCCCAACATTGGGTTGCTCTCAGAAAGTGCGCTTACACGGCTCTGGATAAAGTGAACGCTTACACCCATTTCCTCAGCCATAACCTCCTGACCCTTAAGATCGTGTGGAACAAACTCATGCAAAGGAGGATCGAGCAGACGGATGTTAACTGGCATACCGTCCATACACTTCAAGATACCATAGAAATCCTGCTTCTGATAAGGCAAGAGCTTATCAAGAGCCTTCTCACGCTCCTCTGTGCTGTTTGCGAGAATCATCTCACGCATAGCCTTAATCTTCTCGTTCTCGAAGAACATGTGCTCTGTACGACAAAGACCAATACCAACAGCACCAAAGTTACTTGCTACCTCAGCATCGTGTGGAGTATCTGCGTTGGTACGAACAACCAACTTACTATACTTCTTACAAAGATCCATCAGCTCAGCGAAGTCACCTGTCACCTCAGCAGGGCGAGTCTTCACCTCACCAAGATAAACCTCACCTGTTGAACCATTCAATGAGATATAGTCACCCTCACGGATAATTGTTCCATCAATCTCTAAAGTACGTGCCTTGTAGTCGATCATGATAGCACCAGCACCACTGACACAACACTTACCCATACCACGTGCCACAACGGCTGCGTGTGAAGTCATACCGCCACGAGCTGTCAAGATACCCTCAGCAGCAGACATACCTGCGAGGTCCTCTGGAGATGTTTCAATACGAACCATGATAACCTGACGGCCATCCTCATGCCACTTTGTAGCGTCATCAGCAAAGAATACTACCTGACCGCTTGCAGCACCAGGAGAAGCTGGCAAACCACGTGTTAAGACATGAGCCTGTGCCAATGCTTCCTTATCAAATACTGGGTGGAGAAGTTCATCGAGCTTGTTTGGCTCACAACGCATAAGCGCTGTCTTCTCATCAATCTCACCCTCGTGGAGCAGGTCCATAGCAATCTTAACCATTGCAGTACCTGTACGCTTACCATTACGAGTCTGGAGGAACCAAAGCTTACCTTCCTGTACAGTGAACTCCATATCCTGCATATCATGGTAGTGCTTCTCTAACTTATCCTGTACTGCATAAAGCTGCTTGTACAACTCTGGCATAGCCTCTTCCATTGAAGGATACTTAGTAGCACGAGTTTCCTCATCAATATTCTGCTGTGCAGCCCAACGAAGTGAACCCTCCTTTGTAATCTGCTGTGGTGTACGAATACCTGCAACAACGTCCTCACCCTGCGCATTGATAAGGTACTCACCATTGAAGAGGTTCTCACCAGTACCAGCATCACGAGAGAAGCAAACACCAGTTGCAGATGACTCACCCATGTTACCAAATACCATTGCCTGAACGGTTACTGCTGTACCCCACTCCTGTGGAATACCTTCCATCTTACGATAGAGGATAGCACGCTCGTTCATCCATGAATCGAACACAGCACAAATAGCACCCCACAACTGTTCCATTGGATCATCTGGGAAGTCCTTACCTGTCTGCTCCTTGATAGCCTTCTTGAAAAGAGCTACAAGCTGCTTCAAATCTTCAACAGTCATCTCGCTGTCGAGCTTAATGCCACGCTCAGCCTTAACCTGCTGAATAATTGCCTCAAATGGATCAATGTCTTCCTTGTTTACAGGCTTCATACCCAAAACAACATCACCGTACATCTGTACAAAACGACGGTAGCTATCGTAAGCAAAACGCTCGTTACCCGTCTTTTCAATTAATCCTGCAACCACAGCATCATTAAGACCAAGATTGAGAATTGTATCCATCATACCTGGCATTGAAGCACGTGCACCAGAACGTACGCTCATCAGGAGAGGATTAGCTGGATCACCGAAGGTTGAATTCATCAAGCTTTCTACGTGCTTAACACTATTCTCTACTTCTGCCTTCAGCAAGCCTACTACAGTCTCTTTACCTTTCTCATAATACTCAGTACATACATCAGTGGTAATTGTAAAGCCTGGAGGAACAGGAACACCGATAAGATTCATCTCAGCCAGATTGGCACCCTTGCCACCAAGGAGATTTCTCATGTCGGCCTTACCTTCAGCCGTACCATTACCAAAGGTATAAACTCTCTTTTCGCTCATAAGTTAAAAATGATAATGAATTTTAGTTATTTTCTATAGTGCAAATATACCAATAAATAGGCAAAGTAGCAAACTTTTCTATAAAAATTGCTATCCTCACCTTACATTTTCACCTTGTTGGCGAACACAGACCTGATAAAAACTATCAAGCAGACTGCAAACGGGAAAAAATTAGTAACTTTGCACCGAAATACAAAACAGATTATGAGTAGAAAAAGAAAGCCATTACCCATTCTGGAGAATGTCACAATAGAAGCTGTGGCTGCCGAAGGTAAATGTGTTGCACACGTTGACGATAAAGTTATCTTTGTTCCTTTTGTTGTACCAGGGGATGTAGTTGATCTTCAGGTACGCAAGAAGAAGCGTAGTTATTGCGAGGCTACAGTTATCCGTTTTATCAGCAAAAGTACTGTACGTCAGGAGCCTATGTGCGAACACTTTGGCATCTGCGGTGGATGTAAGTGGCAAAACCTTCCTTACGATGAGCAACTGAAAGCAAAGCAGCAACAGGTATATGACCAACTCAGCCGTATTGGGAAGGTGGAACTTCCTGAGTTTCGCCCAATTATGGGTTCGGTACACACCAGAGAATACCGAAATAAACTCGAATTCGGCTGTGCTAATAAGCGTTGGTACACGGAAGAAGAATTAAAGGCTCTTCCAGAAGGAGTTGGTTTAGCTGAAGGAGCAATTGGCTTCCATATTACAGGAGCCTTCGACAAGGTATATCCTATTGAGAAATGCTGGTTGATGGATGACCTTTGCAACGAGATTCGCAAAGACATTCGTGACTATGCACTCAGCACTGGCATGAAGTTCTACGATATCCGTGCACAGCATGGCTTATTACGTCATATTATGGTGCGCAACTCTAACACAGGCGAATGGATGGTACTTGTACAGTTCCATTATGACGAGGAGGGAGACGACAAGCGTGCAAAGGCATTGATGCAGCATATTGCAGACCGATTCCCACAAATCACTTCGCTCTTCTACGTTGATAATCAGAAAGGTAACGATACTTTTAACGACCTTGAGCTTACACTTTTCAAAGGTAATGACCATATCTTTGAAACGATGGAAGACTTGAGGTTTAAGGTAGGTCCAAAGAGTTTTTATCAGACCAATACTGAACAGGCATATCATCTCTATTCTGTTGCACGAGAATTTGCAAATCTTACAGGTAACGAACTCGTATATGACCTCTACACTGGCACAGGAACTATTGCTAACTTCGTAGCTAAGAAGGCACAGAAAGTCATTGGTATTGAATACGTTCCAGAGGCGATAGAAGATGCAAAAGTAAACTCTGAGGTTAACAAGATTGATAATACGCTCTTCTATGCAGGCGACATGAAAGATATTCTGACAGAAGACTTTATCAGCGAACATGGCCGCCCAGATGTTATCATCACCGATCCTCCACGTGCAGGTATGCACCCAGACGTTGTAAACGTTATCCTTGGCGCAAATCCAAAGCGAATCGTTTATGTCAGTTGTAATCCTGCAACACAGGCACGCGACCTTGCTTTACTTGACGTTGATTATAAGGTTTCTGCTGTTCAACCAGTAGACATGTTCCCACATACTCCGCACGTTGAAAACGTTGTCTTATTGGAGAAACGATAAAAACTAATTAACTATATTTTTTAAGATTGCCTGCTATACCAGCCCAAAGGATTATCCTTCCCTACGACTGATATAGTAGGCAATTCCACCTTATATATATATAGACAGTCCATATCACCAGCTATTACCAAGAAAAAGGCATGACAAAAACAGCATAATATTTTGTTATTATTTGATAAAATACTATCTTTGCATCGTTAACAGCCGAGTTATCAACCTAAAAATATTATCATTACCTAAATTCATAAAGTTATGAGAAAAACAATTATCCTATCAGCAATGATGCTATGCTCACTCCTCGGCAAAGCACAAGAAGCACAGGAAGTACCCAAGTGGATTAATAACGTAAAACTGTCTGGCTTCGGTATTGCTCAGTACCAATACAATGGTATGAACAACAATAAGTCAAACACGTTCAACCTCCGCTTAGGTCGTGTTTCACTTGATGGCCGTATTCTTAATGACTGGGCTTGGAAAGCACAGCTACAATTCAATGGTAACACATCGACACTGGGCGCATCACCACGTTTACTTGACCTCTTCATTGAATGGCAGAAGTATGATTTTTTCCGTATTAAGGCAGGTCAGTTCAAGAACCCATTTACCTTTGACAATCCTATCCACCCTATCGACCAAGGCTTTATGAGTGTAGCTCAAAGTGTTCTGAAGTTGGCAAGCTTCTCTGATCGAGCAGGTGCACACCCTTCTAATGGCCGTGATATCGGTGTACAGATACAAGGTGATTTCCTAAAAACCAATGCAGGTAGAAATCTTGTTCACTATCAAGTAGGTGTATTTAATGGTCAGGGTATCAACGTAAGAGATGCTGACCAACAGAAGAATATCATTGGTGGTATTTGGATTATGCCTGTAGAAGGTATGCGCTTAGGCTGGTTTGGATGGACTGGCTCTTATGCACGTAAGGGTTCATGGCTTGATGACGCTGGTGCAACTATAAATGGTGTTCGTAGCTTACAACAGCGTCGCTATGCCATATCAGCAGAGTACAAAGTAAAAGACTGGACAATTCGTTCTGAGTATGTTCATTCAACAGGTTACGCCTTTGCAAAGTCACTTAGCAACACAGACGCAGCTGCTGCAACCGACTGTAATCTCAGTGCAGATGGCGACAAGGCTCAAGGTGTTTATGCACTCGTGATTGCGCCTATTATTCCTAATAAGCTACATGCAAAGGCACGTTACGATATGTATCAGCCATCTGATGGTGCAGCAAAACAGCGTACACAGTACGACATAGGCCTTGATTATGAATTCACCAAAACCCTTGCATTAAGTGGTATTTATTCTCATGTTCACGATCGCTCAATGAATGGTCCTAACGGAAAACCAAACTACTCAATGTTTGACTTAGAATTAAGTTTCCGGTTCTAAAATAAATTAAATTTTTAAAAAATCACGGATACATTAGGTTGTATCCGTGATTTTTTGTATCTTTGCCACAACTAATGTAAATATATATTAACAAACGGAGGTTTTACACCATTCACGGAAAGATCTCCTCGTACAAACTCTAAAACATGACAAGACATCAGCACATCGACTATCAGACTGGAGGTATCAAACCTTCTTCTTCATCGGCAGCACGCCGCCGTAAGGTATTAAACAAGGTAATGAAGGTTGTAATGACATTCTTCGCCTTAGCAATTGTAGGATTGGCTTATTGGTTGTATAACAACTAAGGCTATTTAACTCTTAACGAACTAAAGTACAAGATTTCACATCTTATTCGGCTACATATAGCTGAATAAGAATGAGTTTGCAAGTAAATTACAAGCTCACAACGCTACGGAAATATTATTGTATAATACTACCGCTTGGTAAACATTTCCCACATTAGATTGTCATTAGTACATTACTATAAGTATGATTAATGACAGTCAAAAGCCTTTTATCCCCTTTTTAATAAAATTCTGTAGCCCAGCACATGTGGTGCTAAGGGTTAACACCACTCGTGCTAAGGGCAAACACCATTCGTGCTATAGATTAACACATTGCAAAACAAGAGTTAATTTCACCTCATATACCCTTGTTGTAAACAATTGTTTGAATGCAAACACTATCTATCCTTGTGAACTATATGAAGGTGATAATGCGATCCATCATAATCTATTCGCATCATTCTGTCATGGAGTTCTTCCCAAGCAGACAAACCCAAGGCAACATGCCCCATTGTACGCCTTAGATTGATTTCCACAACTGGGTGAAGCATAAAAGCCTCATCAGCAGCTACAATCATCATATCAACACCTAACGCACCAGTATAAACTCCTCTCAACTTTACAGTAAGCAACTGTTCTAAGGTTGATATCACCTTAATCAATAATTCATTCGATATATAGGTTGACAAGATTGATTGCTTCTCTTCCTCGTCAGCAAGACTATTACCGATATACGCTCCATTAACAGTATGAAAGACTGATAGGCCTGCATAGTGAACTCCATCATTATCAGAATAAAACTCCACACCAAAATCCTTCACCTTATTATAATAAGGTTCTATCATAATACCGCCTTGGGACTTTATAATATTCTTAGCCCAATTAGCTAAAGCAGCATCCAAAACAGTATCAATATAGCGCACTCCTCGCCCACTACTACTCCAAGGAGCCTTAATAACAATCTTTCCTTTTTCTTTAAGAATATTTTCTAAATCAGAAAGGCTATCAACATAGAAAGCCTTACCCAGCAGTATTGGATGATTAAGACACCCCTGTAACTCCTTTAAAACATCAGAAGAAAACTGACGATTACTAAGTTTACGAATGTCAGCAAGCACCTCATCATCAGGCAGTACCGAACCACTAACACCCATCTGCTCCAACTGAAACTTAACAGAAGAGTCCCACCCCCACGGCAAGACTTTATCTATCTGTTCTGACAGACGCTCTACATCATCCTTATTAACAAAATGCACCTGCTTGCCATAACGTTGAAGGCGAAACGCATGCTGCTGAGCAGAGTTCACGTTTTCTACAAGCACAAAGTCGCCTTCCTCTGCCCAGAGGACTGGCAGATAATCTAAATCATGCCGCAACTGCCTACCTGCGTGTGGAGCTGTAAAGTACTTGTTATCATAAGCTAATGCTATATCGTGTTCGGGGTTAAATACGTGTAATGTCATTGAATTCTTTTGTTAATGCTGTGCAAAGGTACATCAAACCAAATGTAACACAAAATAAAAACAAAAAAATCATTTTTTGCTATCTATAGTTTGCAAATTAGAGAAAAAAACAGTAACTTTGCATTTGCATAACATTATATAACGAGAACAAGATGGACGCATTCTTTCGCACGCATACTTACTTGGTGGAGCATGTAAATGCCCCAGTGCGTCGTCGTCTCATGGATGAAATTAATTGGGACGACCGGCTCATCGGCATCAAGGGTACGCGAGGTGTAGGCAAAACGACCTTCCTCCTACAATATGCCAAAGAGCGTTATGGCTCTACTGATCGCCAATGCCTTTATGTAAACATGAACAACTTTTACTTTCAAGGCAGAGGTATAGCAGACTTCGCTGGCGAGTTCTATCGCCACGGTGGAAAAGTCTTGTTGATTGACCAAGTATTCAAACAGCCTGACTGGAGTCATGAGCTTCGTCAATGTTATGACAATTATCCAGAGTTGAAGATTGTCTTCACTGGTTCAAGCGTCATGAGACTGAAAGAAGAAAATCCCGAACTTAATGGCATTGTTAAGAGCTATAACCTTCGAGGCTTCTCTTTCCGTGAGTACTTGAACTTACAAACCAACCAACAGTTTGAGCCTTACACACTAAAGGATATCATAAACAACCATGAGGAGATTACAAGAGAGATCCTCTCAAAGGTAAGTCCGATGAAGTTCTTTGCGGACTATATTCATCACGGCTTTTACCCTTTCTTCTTAGAGCATCGCAACTTCTCAGAGAATCTACTGAAGACGATGAACATGATGACAGAGGTAGATATCCTTCTCATCAAGCAAATTGACTTGAAATATCTGACCAAGATTAAAAAGTTATTTTATCTTCTCGCCTTGGAAGGTCCTAAGGCTCCAAACATCAGCAACCTTGCTAAAGATATCAATACCAGCCGTGCTACGGTAATGAATTATATCAAGAATCTTGCTGACGCACGACTTATCA
>ERZ772906.682-NODE-682-length-19650-cov-4.786374_pt1 | contig 19650 bp, 21 predicted proteins | sample MGYA00511338_ERZ772906 | MGnify/ENA primary metagenome ERZ772906 (study PRJEB29015, sample SAMEA2738076) | human oral metagenome | biome: human oral; feature: human-associated habitat; material: saliva | place: China | collected 2212 ... | reverse complement strand
AGTGAGATAATATCACTAATATCCGAATAAATACTCTGTGTTCGTGTCGAAATCTCACTTAAGACTTTAATATCAAAAATTTTTATAAGACCTTATCAGTATAACCAACTAACAACTCTAGGTATTGTAAACCGTCTCTTGGAATCACATGATAAAAAGGGGTTGCTATCTCCAGACCATTTACTTCAATTGAAACTACTAATTTTGCAAATCCTACTTCTGTCATTGAAGAAAAATCTCCTTTGACAACTGTTTTCAACAAGTTATTAAGTTCAAAATAAGTTGAAAATTTATAACCTTCTAAGTGAAATATATCATTCGACACAGGCATAAACATTTCAATATCTACTATCTCATTTAAAGGAACATTATTTAAACTGTAGAAAAACGGGCCTTTTAACTGGTAGCCCGTATCTACAATTCCTGACACAAATTGTTCCAAATGTTTTTCTAATTCGCTATAATGAAATGATAGTCTCTTTCTTACGACGTTCTGAAATGCAATTTTGTGAACTTTTACGACATCTTCTGGTAAATTCATCTTTCTCTCTCAACCTCACAATATAAATCCAATACATAATCACCATATAAGTCCAATACAGCATGAAAAATATTTACCAACTTAAATCCTGATACAGAAATTTCTTTTTCAATTTCTTTATAAGGGATAGGATCTTCTTGATTGTAATGACGATAATAAAAATCTGTTGTGAAATTTAACGACTCCTGAAAGAAAATACCCGAAGTATTTTCTCCCTTTATCTCAAGTTTATTCCCAATTGTTGTAAATACAAGAACATCTTGTTCAGCTTTTTTGGGATTATAAGCATAAAACATTGGTCCATCTGTATAAAAGCCATTTTGCATCATTTGTATTTTAAATTCCTTCGAATCTGAAATCAAACGATCAAAGAAAGTAGCTTGAGGATCTAACTCTACCCCAAAACCAATTAAATTCTGCAGGCTTAATTCTTTTCTTTTAAATTTCATTGTTTCTTTCCTTTTTTGAATCCAGTTTTTAATCTTTTCATCATAGATAGAATAAAGCTCCCCAAAATATCCAGTCCTATCAAAATTATAAATATTCTCCCAAGCCAAATAAGCCAACGGGGAGTGTATGAACTAGGATTAAAATAGCCTATATTATACATAATACCTAGGAATATTGCACAAAGCAAAATCTCAAGAGAAATTCTAATCTTTGCTTTCTTCAAACTGAAATACTTAAATAAATTTCGAAAAGTCTCTTGTTTCTTAGGTACATCTTCCCAATACTCCTTGCTTTGAGTTTTTAGATATAAAAGATAGGCGACTTCTGTGATGAGTTGGGAGAAGCCATAGCTAAAAAGTACCGCTGTTAGAATTCCTAAAACTAGCGCAAACTTACCAGAAAGAACACCGCCTAGCATGGAAACTGTAAAAATAATGAAAAGAGAATTATTATTGTGGGCACTAGATTTCGCAAAATAATTACCCATTGTTCTATTGGTAGAAAAACCTTTTTTTAACTCTCTTTTTAGCCAAAAATAGTGATAAACAAAACCAACAACTGTACAGATTAACAAAAAAGGAATGGCGTATAATGAACGTTCGTTATATTCTTGCAAATTAGTACCTGAATAAACAAGAATAATATAAGATATAAGTATTAAAGATAAAAAAATGCCTATATAAGATAAAAGTAATAATATGGTTGATAAAATCTGTCTACGATAAATAAATGTCATTCCTAGTGGAATAAAGGTTGCCATGACAAGATAAATAACATAAATCAAAACAAAATCAAAAAAGTAATTTTCCAAAGGATTTATTCCGTAGCCTTTAACAAAATAAAAATATTGGAAAAGCAGAAACAATGCCGAAGCGAAGGCTCCTGCAAATGAAATAACCATCATAGTCGCAGATGCCCGAGTATTAGCTAAACTTTTAAAATAAGCTTTATTCAATTCTTCAGCTTCTTTTACTGTTTTTTCTTCCATATTAACCTCCAAACATAGAACTTACTACATTACCTACACTATCTCCTATACCCTTCCCAAAATCTTTTACCGTATCAACTACACTCTTACCAACAAATGGTAATTTAACATTATTTAGAGCATAATTGATAGCAACCCCTGCACCTGCTCCTATTACTGTTCCTAACGGAGGTAAGAAGGCCGAACCAATGGCAGCACCCAATCCAGCAGCTGCAGCACCTGATCCAATATCAACGGCTGTATCAATCGTAAAGTCCCGCGCTTCTTTGGCCGAGATACCATCAGACATATCCACATTCTCCCTAAAATTATTATAGATATTTATAGCTGTTAAAATTCCTCCAGCTAATTTAAACGCTTTGCCAACTTTCCCTACTTCTTTCCAGCCTTTAGCATCATTTAATGGATTAAGAGACTCTTTGAAACCGCTCCAGCCCGCTTTACCCATTTCTTTCATACGAGCAACACCTTGCAAATTACCTGAATAGTGGTAATTTTCTAGATCAATTCCTGAAGCATTTTGGAAATTGCGACCATGCCTGTATAAATTGTTAGTAGAAGATTTGAAAATAAACTTATTTCCCCATCTCATTCTTCCTTGGCTATCCATCGTTATTTCAACACCATTAAGAAAAATTTTGGAGCCTCGATAAGTAATGACAGCTTCTCCCAATGTCTTGATATAATCTGCAACTTCCTCGCTTTTTGGTTGAGAAAGACCAAAGGTTTCACCAATCTGCATTGCAGCAATATCTTTTTGTTGAGTCGAAGCTACTGTTCCACTATACTTAGACTCCGCTAACTGCTTAGCTAGTTTGTTTTGGTAGTTGACCTTACTACGCGAATTACTATGTAAGGCAGTATGAATTTCCTCCACAGAGTTTTTGAAAGATTCTCCTCTGTAGAAAGTTCTTGCTGTTTGATTGGTGTATGAAACACTGCTGTATGAAGACAAAGCCTTAAGTTGACCATCTTGCATATCAATCAGATCAAAAGTATCAGTATTCAGAATAACGTTATTAAACGTCTCCATGTTCTTAATCGTATCATCAAGGCTCTTTTGGGCTTTGGCATAGGTCGTATTGACATCATCCAAGCTAGGATTACTCAGTGAGATAATATCACTAATATCCGAATAAATACTCTGTGTTCGTGTCGAAATCTTACCCAAGCCTTCAATGGGATCTTTCATCCTTTGCTTGACTCGCTCCAGATACTCCGTATTGATAATCGCACTGTCATTGGTCTCACCAACCTTCTCCTTAAAAAGCTTGATAATCCCATCATAGCGGTTTACTATACTATCCAAAGCATTGGTATAGTTATCTAGCAAAGGAATCTGGTAATTAGAAACCTTTTGGTTGATTGTGTCCTTAACTCCACCTTTGAGACTATCTGTAGAGACAACTTGGGACAAACAGCTTCTGGCTTTGGTTAGATCGCCCTTGATACTACCCACAGATGTACTCAAAGCCGATTTCTGCGCTTGTACCTCAGATAAATCAATCTTCATTCACTATCTCCTCTACATATACGCTAGAAACAATGCCCTCATTGAAATATTCCCTGCGAAAGGCTTCTTGACAATAGCGCTCATCTGTCATTTCTGTATATCCTTCCGATACGACTCGCTTGATGAAGAGATTGCTTACGAACAAGGGAGCCGTATCAAATCGCAACCCAAAAGGCCATGTGTATCCTATGTAATCTATGTAGCTTCCCGTTTCCATCACTACTCTGCGACCAGAAAGAACAACAAAAAAGTCCATCTGCTCACTCTCAAAGGCTGCAACCAAATCTTGTGGAAGAAGGTCTCGATCCAACTCTACGACACTGCCTAAAGGATAGATACGGCTAAAACAAAGATCAACATAAGAAGCATATTGGATAAAGTGACCTCGCGAAAGAACAACCTCTTCTTTGAGACGCTTCACTCGAACTTCAGAACCCTCAAAGAAAAAATCTAGTGGAGCCCCAATCATCGGATGGTAGTGATAAGAGTCCTCTCCATTCATAAAAGCCAAATAACACTTGCGAAAGACTTCCGTATGTCCTGAGAGAGTCATAGAAACCGCAAATAAAAATTCTTTAGCCTGTTCAGTCACCTCTATGCGACTAAGAGCTTGCTTAAATAAAGATAGCTGTTCTTCTTTCATTGCATCGTCCTTCCAGCTTGAATAGCACCTGCTTCTCGAGCGTCATCCTGAACTTTATTATTCGCAGCTTGCTCCATCTTAGAAGCATCAGTACGGGTAAAATCTTTCAGTTTAACGATTGATTTATTAAAGTGCTCTAACACCTCATTAAACGTTGTAAAAGGGGTGAGATCTGTTTTTTTGAAAGTCAAATCCTTTATACGACCAATATTTGTCGTTGAGGACGATACACCCTTAGTAATACTATTCCATCTAGCTTTATCTACACCTATCGGTTTCATGTCTACCTCCTATTCCATACAATCATAAATACGAGCCTGCCGATAATAAGAATTAATCGTAGACTGCAAACCTTCCGACTCTGACTGAAGAGAGCGGATCTTGTCATCAATAGCTGTCTTATTATTGCTATGACTAATACAGAAATTAGAGATATGAGTTCCTAGAGCATAAAATTGTGCTTCAAAATCTTCTTGACGACTTCCCTTAAAACTTGTAGAATCCAACGGAATTATCTGACCAAGTGATCTACTTTTATTGCCTATAGATTGAATTTCTGTTGCTAATTTACTACTAGCATTTTTTAACTTAGTAATTTTTCCATCAATTTCAGTTTTAGCAGCTTGAGCTTCTGCGGCTCTCCTTCGAAATCTTGCAGCTACATCTCTATAATACGAGCTCATCTCATTTCTCCTTTTTCTATCAATATAAAATATCGCTTTTATTTTATCATATTTAAAATAGAATAGCTAGTAAGGTTAGGTAATACAAAAAACATACCCGCTTTTAAAAAGCTAATGGGTATGTTTACATAATCATCTATTAGGCAACTTGATCCGATAAACTTCTCTTCCGACAAAGAAATGAACTTCATCTACTTCCAGAAGTGGCTCATTATAATTCGTTTTCCCTTTGATCATCCCTTGATCCATAAATCTAGTTCCAAAGATACCTGCCGGCATATTTGACCGCAACCGCTTACTGAACTCATCAAATTTATTTTCAATAGTCTTTTGATGACCGTGGAAAATGAAATAAACTCCTGCTTTAGCTGCATTTTTCAGAATAGATTCTAAAGTATTAAATGAGATTAACATTTTCTCGTTAAGAATATGTATATCTGGCATATACACAATCATTGGGATCTTATATCCTCCATGAAGTCTGCGCTCTATTTCACCAACGATATCCGTAATGACTGCACTAAATTCTTCTGATGTGATAACTGAGTCACAATCAGCCTGATTAGCAAATCGACCATCTAGATCAAAAACGATGCGTTGAGCTTTTCCTTCCAATTGTTTAAGGGCCTTCATGATAATGACTTCAAGCATTTCTGTCTGCTGAGGCGTATCATCCATAATCACAAAGTAGCCGTGCTCTTCTGGATTAAAGCCAACAATCTTTGTTGTTTCTTTATCATAACCTATTGGAACTTGTACTTGATGCAGCATAGTCTGTGTTTCCTTTGCCTGCTCAAAATCTTCCATTGTAATCTCATTTGGCAACATTGGAATTGGCTCTGGACGTACCCCCGTCCACATATTTGATATCGTCTTAATTTCCTCTTCTAACTGATAGAGGCGCTCAATATCATTGTCACCACCCGTAGGTAAATAGACCTGAATAGCATAAGGGATATCTTCTTTAATTTGAGCACGTCCGAAAATTTCTTGCTGAATGAGGGCTTCGCGACCTACTATTTCTTTAGCAGCCCCTTCATCTACCATGAAGAAGGCCAACCGTGAAGTTATATTGCTTGACATACTAATTTTAAGACTATTCGAACGAAGAACTGTTAAAATCACATAACAGCCTAAACTAGCTCCCTCACGTAGAATTCGATTAACCAAATTTTCAATTAACTCTTCTAAAGGCGTATCCTTTATAGAATCAAATCCATCAAAAATGGTTAAAATTATCGGAAGCTTTTCACCAGATTTCTGCTCATATTGAGAAAGACTTGCTACATTGTAAGCCGCAAATTTCTCCTTGCGAGCTTTCAATTCATGATCAATTCTCTTTAAGAATTTAACTAGTTTTTCTTCTTCATCAAATCTTGTCAAATCAACTACATGAGGTAACTCCTTAAGCGGTAGCAGACCATTCGTACCAAAATCAAACAAATTAACATGGACTTGTTCTGGAGTATTTAGTCGAGCAAGATTCATCACCAAGGTTTGGAGTGCAACAGACTTACCAAAACCAGGGGAACCGTAAAAGACAGTATGACCCATCTTTTCTATATCAAAGTTAAAATTAGTTTGTCTCTGCTCAGTAGGTATATCCATCTTAGCAAAAGGAACCGCCAAAACTTTTTTATCTGTCCAATGCACATCCGTTTCTGGTGATATGATCCTTGTCTCCAATGGCTCCAGCCAAGGTCTATCTGGCATAGTAATAGAAAAATGACTAGTAAATTCAGAAATATAATTCACAAGTGCATCAAGCTCAGTGATTTCTTCAGACTCTGTAGTTGTATAATCCTCATCAATTGATAAATCCTCAGATAGCAGCTCATATTGTCCTAAATCATTAATCAGCCAAATCCGTTCATCAACCGTCTCTTTTTTATCATCTCCCTGCGGAGCATAGGCTGCACCACTCCAAGCGGATTGGAATAATTCGTATATTTCATTATTTCCAACTTGTAGATAAGCACGTCCTGGTTCTTTGATACTTGCTGCATCTGGTGTTTTTATAATTTCAGACGAATCTGATGCATCTGAAACTTTTAAGGCTAATTTAAAACGCGAGTTAGACCATATTTGATCATTAACAACACCTGACGGTTTTTGAGTCGCGAGGATAAGGTGAACCCCAAGAGAGCGTCCAATGCGAGCAGTTGATACAAGTTCTGTCATAAATTCTGGCTCATGCTGTTTCAACTCTGCAAATTCATCACTGATAAGAAATAGATGTGGTAAAGGCTTGCTTGGAAAAGAATCCTTATCAGCAGCTAACTGTCCTTCTTTATACAATTTAGTATAACCATTGATATGGTTCACTCCAAATTGACTAAACAATCTTTGACGCTTTTGCAGTTCCGCCTTAATAGAGGCTAAAGCACGTGCACTTGAAGCCCCATCTAAATTCGTAATTGCCCCAAGCATATGAGGAAGATTGTTGAAAAGATTGGCCATTCCTCCACCTTTAAAGTCAATGGTAAGGAATCCAACATCCTCTGGACTGAAATTTACTGCTAAAGATAGAATATAGGATTGAAGAATTTCTGATTTCCCTGAACCCGTGGTTCCGGCCACGAGTCCGTGCGGTCCATGAGCTCGCTCATGAAGATTCAACTCAACAACATCATCTTTCCCACGCAGTCCTAAAGGAACTGCCAATGTCTTTGAAGTATCAGCCCTTCGCCAATTCGAACCTAAATCTATTTCTTCTACTGTTTTAACCTTATACAGCTCTAAGAAAGAAACAGACTTAGGAATCGTATTTTTTTCAACTTCAAGGTGTTCTAAATTTGCCAATGTCCGAACGCATTGTTCGTAAGTCGGCAAAGCTGAATATGGACAAAATGTCTGAGCGCTGTAATTTCGGCCGTCATTGATAATCTGCCCAGCATTCTGATTTTTATATTCAATCAATGTTGTGACTGTTTCAGGCAATAAACGCTGAGCTTCTTTTACCCAAATAACAGTAACACCAAGTTCTGTCAAGTCTTTTGCAAGATATTCGTTTAAACTATGCCCTAAAAGATGTGAGTCATCTAAAATGGTTAAAACATAGTGAGGCTTAAATCGTGCATCTTTCTCACCCATCTCTTTTTTTAGCTGAGAGCGCTTTTGGATAATACGATAAAAAGAATTTAAAACTGCATCACGACTTCGAGCATCATGCACAAAACCTCGAATATTTCGTTCCTGCATTTTGAAATGAGGTAAAAAACGCCATTCTGACCAATCTTTCTCATAATCATGCTCATGAACCAAATTAATAAAGTTCACATCTAAATAACTATGAAAAATTGCCAACTGCAAGAGCAAATTATAAATAGCTGTCTTGGTAACTTCTTGATTACCAATCAATCCGACCGTCGCTTGTGCAATATTGACAGTAATAGGAACCTGTCTTTGCATCTGATATTTTTGAAGAACCTTTTGTGCAAATTTAGATGACTCATCTTTACTTTGAATATCAAAATTCGTTTGCAATTGGAGCTGACTTACTTTATTACCAAGCCCAAGAGAAAGTTGCAAAAAATCCTCATTGTAATCTAAGCGTTCGTAAATACGAGAATCATACCGAGCAATCATATCTGCTAAAACTTGAATTTCTGGTTGATTATACCTTAGAATCGCTGCCTCTTCTTGATAATATCGATTTAATTCTGAAACTTGCTTAAGCAAGTATTTTTCATAATCTTCTACCCGAATACGCTCCTGCTCTTTATTATCTTTTCTTTCTTCAAAATACTGGCTCATGGTTGTACCAGCAGTTAGCAGGCTAAACCCACCCATACCAATCATCATCAACGGGTTACCTTTGAAAACAAAACTACTAAAAGCTGTAATTGCGAACATCCCAAGTGCAGGGACAATCGCTCTTACTAATGAATTTTTGGCTGGTTTTATCGGCAAAGGAGGTTGATTAATATGAATTTTTGAACTATAAATGGAGGGATTAATCCGAGGGCTTCTGCGATATGCTGGAAAATCTTGAGGATATTCGCTTGCACACTCTTCAACTAATATTTTCTCTAGATTAAAAATAGGAATTGAGTAGAGAGAAGAAATTTTCCATTGTAACTTTCGCTTTTCAATGAAATGCTGAGCAGTAGCAATCATATCTCCTATTTCAAATGGAAATAACCCACTTTCTTCAATTAGTTTATAATTAAGATAAACTGGCTTATCACCAATTTCAATCTGTACTTGTTTATCGGAGAAAATCAAAACTGTTGAAGAACTAATCTTCAAATCAGCTTCTTCCTGACTACTGCACATGAAAAGCTCTGTCGGAGGAAAAATATAGGTCGTAAAGATTTCTTTTTCAGACTCTAATAAAGTGACTTTTTCCCCACCAAAAACTGTCTCTCCTAACTTTAAGATATCTCCATTTCGATAAACAGTCTGGTTCTCCAATTTATAGGCACTACCATTCAGTAAAACAGACTGTGAATCCATTAGATTAGCAGTTAAAAGTTCTCTCGTTTCTATTAGTAACGTGTAGAGGGGATGATACTCTTCGAAAAGTTGATCACCTAGCTGGTGATAGTATACGTTCTTATTTTCTTCCATCAACTACTCACCATTTCCTTTTGATGAAGAAGTATCCTTAGAGCGACTACTGTCATCCGTGCTTTTTTCACCAATTTCTGAGGATAATTCCTTTATTTTTTTCTCATATTCACTCAATTTTTTCTGTTTCTCTGAACCATTCATATTTACATTTGACCTGACCGATTCATAAAGATTTGTATAAGCATGCAGAATAAGTTGGGTATCTCCAATATTCTGGGCTACATCCAGTGCCTTTTCAAATTTTCCACGACCCAAATAAATCCAATAATTCAAAATAGTATCATCACTAGATTCCGTAATCGTATTTAATACTGTTTCTTTTTGCTTATCACTCAAACTATCTAAACGAACATAACTAGCTGCTAGAATGTATTTCGCCTCTTTAGGTAATGAATCTACACTATAAGCCTTTAGCGATTCGACTGTCTCAGAAAAATCTTTTCTCATAAAGTTTGATTGTGCCATGATGACTGCAGATTTTAAAGGTCCATCCTTGAACATAGATTGATAAGTTGTGAAACTAAGAACCGCAGAAACAACAGCTAGAACCGACGTAGCAATCAATAGACCTTTCCATTTTTTAGTATTGACCAAAATATTCTCTATCGAACTCTTTTTTGACAATGTATAATATTTTTCAGAAACATACTGATTGATTTCTTCCAAAGTCCTTAAGGGAATAATATCCTGAGCAATTTTATCTTTAACAGCATCTAACCCACTAACAGCCAACTCAAAATCTACTTTTGGCACTAAAATAGATACCATCAATGCTTTGTAGGATGCTAGACAAAATTCTTCATCATATATCCGTGGAGACAATAACTTCTCAATCCCTCGATGAAGCATCTTCACTTTCCCACCTAAAATAACAATATTTTCTGGATGTATATAAGGAATTTTAAAATTATTTTCTCCTAATTCTATAGAAGTCATTTTTTGGGCTAGAGTAAATCGCTCCAATTCTGTCTTTAATGAGAACAACTCCTCTGTAACTGTTTTAAAATATGCAGGTATTTCATAATCTAAACACAGCGAACCATCTTCTTGTCTTATCGCAACACGACAGTATTCTTTGATAGCATCTAGCCGTTCTCTGTCATATCCTGAAGAGGAAACTTGAACAGTAACTTTATTCTCCGCCTTCAAAAAAATTAGCTTATCCCCGTCAAACATATATTACTACCCTTCCTAATTCTTCTTTCTAACCGATAATTTCTAGTATATCTCCATTACTAATAGGATAATTGGCTAAAATATCATTTCCTTCTATATGAATATGTTTATTTTTTACTTTAAACCAAAATTGATCATCAACTGGCAGCCCCAGTTTTGTTCTAATCACTCTATTATTCAATATCTTCTTAAAATTTATCCAAGTTAGAGACTTTGAAACTCTAATATCTAATTCTCTCTGTTTATATGCTATTGTTATCTCTACTTTTCCTAAGTCCATGCCATTTCCTTCCTAAAAATATTCCTGCAGTAGTCATAAAAATTAAAAAAATAGCAATCAATATATTAAATATTCCTTTTCCAATTTTTTTATTATTATGTTTAGTTACAGAAAAACCTTCAGCTAATTTATAGTCTGTAAATAGTGATTTTTTTAATTGAAGTGTATCTAATCCATAAATAGAAAAACTTTTCTCTTGCTTAAAAATATTTATTTCTGCTTCTTGCAGTAACTCTTTAGTTGTCCGATTTCTTTCATCCACCGCTTTTTTTGTTCGATTCAAGAACAGGTTAGGTGCATACTTTGATTCGATTAGATTGGCATTATTATTTTCCTGAGTACCATTTGTAATAATATCTGTGTCTAGCTTTAACTTCCCATCATCTGCAAACACTAATTGAGGTAGTAACAAACAACATATAAATAGAATCTGTAATTTTGCTTTTTTTTTCATAACAAAAATAAGCGTCAAGTTTCCCTGACGCCCCTCAATTCTTTTTACAAACCAAAACTTTGCGCATCATGTTGGTCGCGTTCAGCAACAGTTTGAGCATAGTTGTTCAATTGTTGATTAATACTTACTAAAAGTTCTTCAAATTTTTGAACATGAGTATATAGTTGATTATATTGTTCGAGGTAAGCATTAAAAGCTTGACCTTTCCACTGTGATGCAATTTCACCGTTTGTTTTATTAACAGTTTGAATTGCTTGTTCAATCTGATCTTTAGCACTAGTATAAATACGTGCTTGTTCTTTTAGCTGTTCTGGGGTTAAACTAATAACTGACATAGGTGTCTCCTTTTGTGTTTTTATTACTTCTTTAATTTATCATATTTATAAGAGTTTGTCAATTTTGAAGTACAAAGTACTGCTAAAAACAGATTCCCATGTTACTTATTAAATAATTAAACTATATCTATTATTTCTTAAGTCTCTTTTCGTAGCTATCCTTAGACAGTAGAATCTATTTACCACTTTATACTTCCAGTAGAAACTTTCTTTTCATTTTATATAAGGCATTAAGGCAATAGTACGCCACATCCTACCTTTTCTCATAAATCAACATCCTTATTGGTATCCTATAAAATCTCTACATATTAGGCGCCTTCTAAGCTAACGTAAATAGCATATTTGTCCAACTATTCAGCATATTTGAATTATAAATACTTATTGCAACAATTATCAGGAGATAATTCCGTATGAGAAATTACTTATTCTTATAAAGACTATACAATCCATTTAAACTGTCGTCTATTGTCACTACTCTCATTAAATGAATCACAATTTTATCCACATCTATTTTTGCATTTCTATCAAGCGCTATAGCTATAGAACCTATCATCTCTATAACATAGAGGTATTGTGGAGTATTTTAGTATAAACAAAAGATCCTATACGAATTATAGTCTAATTGTGACTATAACACATTAAAAAGAATCATATGGAACTAATTAATTCATTAAGAATCCTCGATAATCCCAATAAGCAGATTTTTTTATTGATAATAATCGTAGGCAAGGCGAGGGCTACCATCTGGCAAATAAATCGTGCCACACTGGCTAAAACCGTAGCGGCGAATGGCTGCTTGCATCGGATGGTTATCCGCATGCGTATCGATGCGGAGATAGGAAATCTGCTGCAAGCAAAAGTCAAAACACAGGTAAGCCAGACCCTTGACTTGTCCATTTGAAGCGATACGGTGGATTGTACCGTAAGGCTCTGAAAAATGCCAAGCACCTTCAATCTCTTGGTAGGTCGGATCTGGTCCGATGATGAACGCAAAGATTCCAACAACTTGTCCAGCCTCTTCAAAGACATAGCAGTGACCTGCCCGAATATCTTCCTCTACCAGCTGACGATTCGGATAGGAAGCTGACCACTGATTTGGATTCCCCGTATTCCGCATAAACTCCCTAGCCTGACCAAAAATTGCTAAAATCGCTGTGATATCCTGCATTTCCGCCAAGCGAATCATGTCGCCTCCTTCCAGCCTATTACCTTATTTGACAAATTCCTCATAGTTCCCCGTGTAATTAGCCCACTCCTTACTGAAGAATTTTTCATTGATCTGATAATTTGGAGCAGGTTGAGGATTAGACACAAAAGGATCGACAGCCTTGTCGAAAGCCAGCCAGCCATTCCAACCCATGTGGATCGTGTCCTGCATAAAGTAAGGCTTATCGCCGTCCTTAGAAAAATCAGCAATATTTGTAAAGCCTTGACTTTCCAGCTGGAACTTAATCTTCTCAACTGTCCGCTGGTACATCTCTTCACTCAATCCAGTATAGGCCATCCATTTGGCATTGACTGGTGGAATGACAAAGATGACATTCGTATGAGATTTGGCAAATTGTTCCAAAACTAGCTGCAAATCATTGTACTCAGGAGACTTTTCGTAAGACTGTTTGGATTGGAAGCCTTTGAACTTCTTGATTTTTCTAGCCAAACGCTTCTTATAAAAGTCGTTATCGATCCCTAAATCATTGTTATTAGTCTGCTTGACAGCATCTGCCGTAGCCAGTTTTTCCAATTCTTCATAGGAGAATTCATCTGGAAGACGGGAAAGCTGAGGTAAAACCTTCGTATCATAGTTGCCATTATTACCAGCAGCAAATGTACTGAAAAATGCATCCTCCCGCTGATAAATCCGGCTCATCGTATTAATATACTGCTGCTCAAAAGAAGTCAGTTGGCTTCCATCGGCCACTTTCTTGACAATATCCCCCATAGCAATGTTGGGATAGAGCTGCAAAAGCCGCTGGGCTGCATACTGAGCGCCTACGCCACCGTCCTGCCAACTGAGAAAGCCAGCTAGCTGGTCGCTATTGAAATACTGCTGAAAAGCTGCTGCATCATAGCCTTTTTTGGTAAACCATTGCGGAGAAACGACATAGACAGCCGTCTTATTTTCCAGCTCAGAGGTCATCTGCTGCATTCCAAAATATTGGTTGAGCGAAGCCGCCCCCCGCTGCCCTAGAAAATAAGGTCGGTAATTGCGGTCATACTTCTCAGCCAAAACAGCTGGGTGCATACTGTCAAAGCGCAGCCATTCGCTGGAGCCAAAGTAGGGCACAAAACGGGTATCTTGATCTGTCAGGGCCGTCATTTTTTTGCTACGGCTCTTGAAAGTTTCTGCTGTAAGAGTCACAGCTGCCCGCTTCTCTGCTTCCACATCATGCTTTTTCTCAAGCGGATAGAAGAAAAAGAGCAGGGCGACCATGACCAAGGCGCAGAAGACCGGCCCCAGAATCAGCCAGAGTCGTTTAAGCATTACGAAGCTCCGTTACGCCTTCAACAATTTTATTGGCTGTATTCCAGTCATCGCGGCCAAATTCTGATACTGGCACACGGATGTCAAAACGGTTTTCCAGCTCAACAATCAGCTCCACCGTTCCCATACTGTCCAAAACGCCAGCATCAAACAAATCCTCGTCCATCATGTCCGAAACATCTTCCATAAATAATTCGTCAATAATTTCAATTACTTCTGCTTTTACATCCATTTTAGTTTCCTCGTTTACATTTTATTTTTTAAACCAAAGGTCATTCAAAAATCCTGAAAAGATCAAGAATGAGAACATGACAACATGGAAGGTGATAACAACCCCCAGCGCTTGGGTCCACTTGTTGTCAGGTAGGGCTGGCAGTCCCTTGCTTTTACGCTCTTTATTGATGGTCTTTTTCTTACGGAGCCAAGCGTCATTGACCACCAAGCCCAGACCGTGGAAGAGACCATAGGCGATATAGTACCAGGTCACACCATGCCAGAAGCCCATGACCAACATATTGATTATATAGGCTATACTGGAAGTCGTATTGCGGTTTTTAAATACCTTGTTACGCATAAGCACCATGACCAGGCGCATAAAGACAAAGTCACGGAACCAGAAGGACAGGCTCATGTGCCAGCGATTCCAGAATTCCTTCAAATCGCGTGAAACAAAAGGCTTGTCAAAGTTGATAGGGCTCTTGATGCCCATGAGATCGGAAATGGCCACCGCAAACATCGAATAACCAGCAAAGTCAAAGAAGAGATCCAGACCAAAGACATACATGACGCCTAGCGTCCCCAGATTGAAGAAACCGCCAGTATAGAGGGCATAGGTCTTGACGTGCCCTAAAATCATGTGTCCAAAGATATGGGCCAGGACAAACTTATAGAGAAAGCCCAGCATGATATACTTGACCGACTGCTCCAGCATATCTAGAAGCTCATCGCGCTCTGGTATCTGGAGATAATTTTCATTGAAACGCTTGAAACGATCAATGGGACCACTCGAAAAAGTGGGCATAAAGAGCATAAAGCGGAGGAATTCCCAGAGGCTGAAATCAGTCAGCACGCCATCCCTCAGCTCAATAATCATACCAACTGAGCGGAAGGTCAAATAGGAAATTCCCAAAAAGCCAAAGAGTGATTGGTGGCCACTGATAGCTGGTTCGACCTTAACCCAGAATAGGGGCAGAACCGCCAATGCTGTATGCAAATAAAATATCCACTTGCTGTCCCGCTTTTTGCGATAGAATTTATAAGAATAAACCCAGACCGTCTGCCAGACGACATAAAAGAGCAGGGCATAAAGCTGCGCCAGACTAGGGCCCGTCAGCATCAAGACGATAAAGGCCAAGCTGACCAAGGCTTCGTAGACTGGGAAGCGTTTTTTAAAGAAAAGTCCGATAAAGATTGGCAAAACAGCCAAGATAAGATAAAGGAAATACTGTGGGTCTCCGTAAGGCTCCAGATGAGGAAGCTGTTTCAAGAAATCCATCATGACTTGTTGACCTCACTAATCAGCCCCTTGATATCAATCTTGCCGTTTGGTGTTAGGGGCAGAGATTCCCGATAGAGGAACTTAGACGGCATCATATAAGACATCATGATATCCTGTAAATCCTCCTTGATAGCCTTGGTAATATCGATTTCGCGGTCAAATTGCTCTGCAACACCGTCTTTCAAAATAACGTAGGCTAATAAGTTTTGAACCTTGTGGTCCTTATTATAACGTGGCACTGCTACTGCCGCCTCGATATACTTGGATTTATTGAGGTTTTGAGATACGTCCTCTAGCTCGATGCGATAGCCGTTAAACTTAATCTGGAAGTCCATACGACCGCCGTAGAGTAGGAGACCTTCATCAGTCATCGTCCCCACATCACCTGTATGATAGGCTGGTAGCCCTTCAAATTCAAAGAAGGCTTCAGCTGTCTTTTCAGGATTGTTGAGGTAGCCCTTTGATACGGCTGGTCCGCAGACAATTATTTCGCCCTGCTGACCATTCGGCAATTTTTGCCCATTTTCATCGATGACAAAGGTTGGAGAATCTTCCTTGGTATAGCCGATTGGCAGACGCTTGAGGGTCGCTAACATCTCATCTGTGATAGCAACTGCAGACAGAGCCACTGTTGCCTCAGTCGGACCATAGGCATTGATAATACGAGCCTCAGGGAAACGTTCCCGCAATTTTTGAGCTGTCTTGACCGTCAGCTCCTCCCCATCAAAGTAAAAATGCGTAATGCCTGGCATCTTTTGGCTATTAAAATCTTCCGAAAGCATGGCCATATCCGCAAAGGACGGTGTAGAAGTCCAGATTGCTACAGGCAGGCTGAGAATCGCTTCAAATAGCTGCTTGAAGTCCTGAGTCAGACTAGAAGGCAGGGCATAGAGAGTCCCTCCCAACGCCAAAGTCGGTGCCCAGTACATAACTGACAAGTCAAAAGAATAAGGCGGTTGCGCCAGCATTTGCGGACGGCTCGGTGTCGCAAATTCCTTGTCTGTAATCATCCAGTTGGTAAAGCTGAGCAGGTTATCATGAGAGATTTGCACACCCTTAGGTTTACCAGTCGTACCAGAAGTAAAGATGATGTAGTAATTGTCATCACCCTTGACCGGATGGCTCATCTCATAGGCAGTCTTCTCTGCGTAAGCCGCTCGAACCTCTTCCAGACTGAGAATGCTTGCATCTGTATCAGCCAGCGGAAAATCCGCAATGGCAATAATCAGGCTTGGTTCAGCTACTTCCACGATAGCAGTCACGCGCTCTAAGGCTGAATGACTATCAATAGGAATATAGGCATGACCAGCCTTGGCCAAGGCCACAAAAGTAGCTAGCATTTCGTACTCCTGACCACCGTAAACAACGACTGGTGACTTGGGAGCCAGCCCCAAGCTATCAATCTTGGCTGCCAGTGCATCGGAGTCAGCCTTTAGATCTCCGTAAGTATGAACTTGTCCGAGGACATTGTAGACAGGGAAATCTGGCTGCGTCTGAGCAAAGTGCTCAATCGTTTCAATCATATCTGTAATTGCTGTATTTGACATGTGTATAGTACTCTCTTACATTAAAATTCATTGTAGATAAAGCCACCTTGACCTTGACCAAGATAACTAAAGAAATAAAGCAGGGCTACGAAAATCACAAAGTATAGCAATGTCTGCCCTACAAACTTATAAATCGTCTTATATTTCGTCATTTCATTCACTCTTATCTTTTTTTAGATAGACATAGATTATTTTACCATTTTATAGAGAAAGATTTCAATATAAAAGCTATCAATTGTGTAAAGTTCTTGTAAGGAAATAAAGAGAAAAAGAGTTACTTCCCTTATTTTTCAAGAATGAAATCCTTTTCAATATCTATAAGTAAAATTTCTATATATTACTTGACTTTTAGTTCGAAAGGGGTTATCCTATATGTAGAAAGTTTATATATAATATTTTTATATATAGGAGGTAGTGCATGTATTTCCCTACATCTTCTACCCTGATAGAATTTCTGATTTTAGCGATTTTAGATAAAGAAGATTCCTACGGCTACGAGATTAGCCAAACCATCAAGCTCATTGCCGATATTAAGGAGTCCACGCTTTATCCTATCCTGAAAAAATTGGAAAAGAGTCAGTATTTAGAGACTTACTCTCAGGAATATCAAGGTCGAAAACGAAAATATTATTCTCTGACCCCAACAGGTCAGAAACAACTGGTCAGCCTCAAAAATGAATGGGACCTTTATACCAGCATGATTAAGGGCATTATCGAAGGGAGTGTTCGCCATGACAAGAACTGAATATCTAGCCCAGCTAGAAAAATATTTAAAAAAGTTGCCAGCAAAAGACTATCAAGAAGCCATGGACTACTTCACCGAGTACTTTGACGAGGTCGGTCCAGAGGGAGAGGCAGCAGCTATAGCTGAGCTGGGCAGCCCCAAAGAAGCCGCTCACGAGATTATCATCAATCTTCTGGACAAGAAAATAGAAGAAGACAGTCAAGAAACTGGCTCTGTCAAAAATAGCAAGCAGATCGTCCAGATTGCCATTCTGTCCATCTTGGCAGCACCGCTGGCAATTCCCCTCCTGATTTTGGCTTTGACCTTAGTCTTTACTTTCTTCCTCCTCATCAGTGTCTTTGCTTTTGTTATGGCCGTCTTTGCTTTTGCTATGTTTGCCATAGGGGCTAGTCTGATTTGGGACAGCCTGACTCTCGGCATGGCTACTTCTATTCCTGCTTTTTCCCTTAGTTTTGGGATGAGCCTTTTAGCCTTGGGGATGGCTGAACTCTTTTATCTCAGCATTGGTCCTATCCTTCACTTTATCAAACTGAGTTTTGTCAAACTCGCCCAAGCCTTGGCACGGAAAGGAGGCCGTCATGTTTAAAGCAAGAAAAACCGTATTCAGCATTGCGATTGTTGCCTGTCTGCTGGGTCTAGGCCTCATACTGGCAGGGCTAGCAAGTGGTGGTCTGCAGGATCTGGTGAAGAGCTCAGCCGCTAGCACCAAAATGACCAAGCATGAGGAAACCTATGACAATATCCATTCCTTAAATCTAGAACTCAACAATCGCTCGGTTGTAATTGGAGAATCACCCGATGATAAGGTTCACTTGACCTATTATCAAGGAGACGGCAAGACATCTGAAAAAGTGACTACTAAAGCTAAAAACGGAAGTTTATACATTCAGGAAGCAAGATCTTTTATCAACATTAGCAGTGGCCTACGCTCTTTACTGGGCCTGATAGATGGAGATTTGGAAAGGACTCAACAAATCACTCTAAGCCTACCTAAGGGAAGGAACTTGGAGCAGGTCAAGGCCAGTTTGGCTAACGGTAGCCTATCAATCAATGACCTGACAATCAAAAAAATAAAAGCCGATCTCAGTAATGGTTCGATCGAACTCAGTCAGAGTCAGATTGAGAGCGGCAGCATTGAAAGTGCTAACGGCAGCATTGAGCTAGTCCAAACCAGCCTGACCGATACTCAAATCAGTCTCTCCAACGGTAGTATCACTAGTGATAAACTAACACTCAAGGGCAACATCAACATGTCCAGCGACAATGGCTCCATCGATCTCCATCTCACCGAAGAGACCTACAAAACCATCTCACTGGACCTGCAAACAGATCTAGGTGACATTGAAGTGCCCAAGGACATGCAGACCAGCCACGACCAAGAGGACTTTATCGGAGATCGAGTCATCCATACCAATGAACAGGCTCAAGCCAAGCTGACCGCCCGCACTAGCACCGGCAGCATTGAGATTAGTCATTAAAAATAGAACGGAGCCTGATTGGTTCCGTTTTTTATGGTTATTTTCTCTAACCCTACCTTTACTTCCTATAGCCTTTATGTTATGATACTCTATAAAATTTATCACAAGGAGGTTTCTATGAAAAAACTCACACCTGGTATGCACATTCGGGTCGTCAGCCCTTCGGCATCAATCGAACATATCGGAGGATTTGAGGCCAATCTAGCTGCCAAGGAGCGCTTGGAAAAGCTAGGATTTACCGTGTCTTTTTCGGAGCATTATC
>ERZ772906.680-NODE-680-length-19688-cov-15.234096_pt1 | contig 19688 bp, 19 predicted proteins | sample MGYA00511338_ERZ772906 | MGnify/ENA primary metagenome ERZ772906 (study PRJEB29015, sample SAMEA2738076) | human oral metagenome | biome: human oral; feature: human-associated habitat; material: saliva | place: China | collected 2212 ... | reverse complement strand
GTTTGTTGAGGCTGGTCGGGTCAACGACGCGGAAATAGTATTGCAGGATGTCGTCGAGGCTGAGTTTGTCAGCATCGTAGGTGACTTTGACGGTCTCGGCATGACCCGTGTCGCGGTAGGACACGTCTTCGTAGCTCGGATTTTTTGTTTTGCCGTTGGCGTAGCCGGATACGGCGTCCACCACGCCGTCTATGCGTTGGAAATAGGCTTCCAAGCCCCAGAAGCAGCCGCCTGCGAGGTAGATGGTGCGCGTGTTCATGATTTTTGAATCCTTTTTCTGTGTGTCGGGTTTGTAGAACGCGTTTTTCAGACGACCTAAATCGGCATTCGGATCGCGGATTAACGCCAATGCCTGCGCTTCGTTGATGCTGCCTTTGACGATGCGCTGCACGTCGCCGTCTTTACCGATTAACGCCCACGAAGGGTAAACGCTGATATTCAGGCTTTGGGCGATGGTGCCGCCGTTGTCGGTCACGACGGGTAGCTTGGGATAGTTCAAACCGGCGTACCATTTCTGGAAGTCGCCGTCTTTTTTCTCGTGCAGAAAACCGGGGGAGGCGACGGTAATCAGGTTGGCGGAGCTGAAGCGCTTGTCCTGCGCCCATTTTTCGGTCTGCCCCAATTCGGACAAACACAAAGGACACCAGCTCGCCCAGAATTTAATCAGGGTCGGTTTGTCTTTTTTCAAATAAATATCGGCGGGGCGGTTGTCCGCGGTTTTCAAAGTGGACAAAGTGTGCGGCACGGTCGCGGCTTCGGCATCGGCAATTTTGGGCGAACAAGCGCCCAGCGCAAACAGGCAGCCGAACTTGGCGCAAAGGGAAAAGAAGGTACGGGGTTTCATCTCTATGTTTCCTGTGTGGATGGTTTGTATGATTAGACGTTGAAGATGCCAAAACCTTACAGCCTGGATTTTCAGACGACCTTGCCGCGTAAAATACGCTACAATACGCCCTATTTCAAGCTTCTAAAATTAAAAGGAAAATTCAATGTTCAGCTTCTTCCGCCGCAAGAAAAAACAGGAAACGCCCGCTCAAGAAGAAACCCGCATTCAGGAAACCGCCGCCGAAGCCGTAGAGAACGCTGAAGCTGCCGTTTCGCAAACGCTTGAAACGGTTCAGGAAAACATCGGCGAAAAAGCGGAAGAGCTGACGGCGGCAGTTGAAACGGCGGTAGAAAGTACCAAAGAGCACGCCGAAGAAATCCGCGAGACTGTGGTTGAACATGTTTCCGAAACGGTCGAACACGTCCGCGAGGCAGTCGGCGAAACGTCGTCTGAAACGGTCGAAAAAGTGGAAGAGCGCGTTGAAGCCTTCGGCGAAACCGTTGCCGATAATGTTTCCGCAGCAGTAGAACACGTCCATGAAGCGGTCAGCGACGGGTCGTCTGAAACCGCAGAAGCCGTCGAAACCCAAGCTGAAGCCGCGCCGACAACATCTGAAGAACATTCCGTAGCAGCCTTTGACAATACAGCCGTCGCAACGTCGTCTGAAACTTCTGAGCCGCCCGAAACCGAACCCAAACTCGGCTGGGCGGCGCGTTTGAAACAGGGTTTGACCAAATCGCGCGATAAAATGGCGAAATCGTTGGCGGGCGTGTTCGGCGGCGGGCAAATCGACGAAGACTTGTACGAAGAGCTGGAAACCGTGCTGATTACCAGCGACATGGGCATGGAAGCGACGGAATACCTGATGAAAGACGTGCGCAACCGCGTCAGCCTCAAGGGGCTGAAAGACGGCAACGAGTTGCGCGGCGCATTGAAAGAAGCTTTGTACGACCTGATTAAGCCGTTGGAAAAACCGCTGGTCTTGCCCGACACGAAAGAGCCGTTCGTCATCATGTTGGCGGGCATCAACGGCGCGGGTAAAACCACTTCCATCGGCAAACTCGCCAAATATTTCCAAGCGCAGGGCAAATCCGTGCTGCTTGCCGCCGGCGACACCTTCCGCGCCGCCGCCCGCGAGCAGCTTCAGGCATGGGGCGAACGCAACAACGTGACCGTCATTTCGCAAACCACGGGCGATTCCGCCGCCGTCTGTTTCGATGCCGTCCAAGCCGCCAAAGCACGCGGCATCGACATCGTGCTGGCCGACACCGCCGGCCGCCTGCCCACGCAGCTTCATTTGATGGAAGAAATCAAAAAAGTGAAGCGCGTTTTGCAAAAAGCCATGCCTGACGCGCCGCACGAAATCATCGTCGTCCTCGATGCCAACATCGGGCAAAACGCCGTCAACCAAGTGAAAGCCTTTGACGATGCGCTGGGGCTGACGGGGCTGATTGTGACCAAACTCGACGGTACGGCAAAAGGCGGCATCCTCGCCGCGCTTGCCTCCGACCGCCCCGTCCCCGTCCGCTACATCGGCGTGGGCGAAGGCATAGACGATTTGCGCCCGTTTGACGCGCGCGCTTTTGTGGACGCGTTGCTCGATTGATACCGCCGCATGGTAAAACAGTAAACAAGAAGGTCGTCTGAAAAGTTTTCAGACGACCTTTTTCTTTTTGAAGCTGTCCTAGTAAATACGGCAGCCTGCTAATACATTGCTCTTAAAATGCGAATCTTGATTACCATCGGCTTATGCGGCAACCAAAATGCCTTGTTCCAGCCAGTCCGACCATTTTTGCGTTAAGGCATCCTGCCAGCCGTTTTCAGACGACATGAACTCTGCCAGCATGGCTTGCAGACCGTTTAGGGAGGTGGGCGTGTCTGCCAGTGTTTCCAGCAATAATGCGTCGAAATCGTCGAGGGTTTGGTACATCACGTCGTCTTCACTGTCTCGCCACACCAAAACGGCGGTTTCCGCCTCCTGCAATTCGTCGGTAACGTCATACTGATAACGGCGGACGAAGGCAGCGGGAGAAAGGGTGTACGCCAAATCGTCTGAATCGGCGGGCGAGGCTTGGTTGTCGGTTTGGGCGACTTCGGCGAGCAGTTGGGTGTGTTCGAAGTCCATCAGTGCCAAGAGGTCGTCTGAAAGCGGCAGGCTTTGGCAGTATTGGAGGAATTCGCCGGCGATTTCTTGGAAATAGGGGGTTTGGGCGCGCGCGTCTCGGATGAAGTCTTCTTTCAGACGACCCCATTCTCCGCTGTCGAGATATTGCAGCGTTTCGGTGTAACAACGGTCGATGAAGCTGTGGATATTGTTGCGTATCAGGCGGATATAGACGTTCAGGCGGTCTTGTGGCAAGCCGTCGGCGGCTTCGCCCTCGCGTATGGCTTGGGCAAAGCGGTGTTGGTATTGGGCGGAGGTTTCAGGCTGCACGGCGGTATTCCTTTCCGGCACGCGTTTGGTATTCGGCGATTTTGGCGACTTCGGCTTCGAGTTCGGCAAAAGGCGGGAAATTGAAATCGCGTTCCAACAGGGTGGGCGGGATGGTCGGCAGCTTGGTGTAGGTGAGTTCAAGTAAGTCCCAAACGGTCGGTAAAACCGCCGCGCCGTGGGTATCAATCAATAATTCGGGCGTTTCGACGTCGTGTCCGGCGATGTGGATGTAACACACGCGCCCTGCGTCAACGTTTTCTAAAAAAGCCTCTGGCGACAACAGTCCGTGATTGACGGCGTTGACGTAGATATTGTTCACATCGAGATGAATGCCGCAGTCGGCCTCGCGTGCAACGGCGTTGAGGAACTCGACTTCGTTCATCTCGGCAAGCGGGGAATGCAGGTAGTAGGAAGTGTTTTCTACGGCGATGCGGCAGCCCAATCGGTCTTGCACTTCTCGGATACGCCGCGCGGTATGCCGCACCATTTCTTCGGTGAAGGGCAGCGGCAACAGGTCGTAGAGATGACCGCCGTCGTGGCAGTAGCTCAAATGGTCGGAGAAAAACGTGCAATCGTAACGGCGCATCATTTCTTTGATTCCGTCTATCAAGGCGGTATCCAGCGGGGCTTGTCCGCCCAGCGACATGGATAATCCGTGCAACGCCAGCGGCAGCCGTTCCGCCACGCGGTCAAACTGTTTGCGCGCCCTGCCGCCCATTTTCAGCCAATTTTCGGGGGCGGCTTCGATAAAGCGTATCGGGCTGTCGTCTGAAAGCGAGAGGAAGTCTTCCGCCAAGTCGCGGCGGTAGCCTAAGCCTGCGTGTTGAATCATGATGTTGCTCCGTTTTGGATGGTATTCCGACGGTTTTGGTAGGAAATTGCTGTCAAAATCATATAAAAAGCCGCATTTGTCAATAAAATGCGGCTTTTTGTTCTAAATTATTTAGAACCGCATTTGCCTTCGCCGCATTTGCCTTCAACTGCTTTAGCTTTGGCTTTTGCTGCTTTGGCGTTTTTAGCGGGGGTTTTTTTCACGGTTGAACCGCATTTACCCTCGCCACATTTGCCTTCGCCTGCTTTAGAAGCAGCGGCGCCGCATGAACCTTCAGCAGCTTTAGCCGCACCGCAAGAGCCTTGGGCAGATTTTTGAACGCCTGCTTTGCTGCTTACCGGTTTGTCAGCGGCAACAACGCCGGCGGCCAAAGACAAAGACAAAGCACCTGCAAGGGCAGCGGCTACATTTTTTTTCATATTGATTTCCTTTTTAAAGTATCAAGTTAAACAGATTAAGAATTTGAGTTGGCGCGTTTAAAGTCCGCTCCCCGACCTTTTTCATTGATTTCCGACGCGGCATTTCGGGCAAAACCGTTTTTTCAACAGCGCATCCAGCGATAAACAGCCCGCGCCTTGCAGCAGAATTGGGATTAAAACCACGATATAAATCAAAGCCATTTTATAGCCGTTGTCGCAGACATTATAACCCGCACCCGCATGGACTGCCGCCCACGCCACCGCCGTTACAATGATCAATCCTAAGGCGGACAGGCGGGTCGCCAATCCTAAAAGCAGCAAAACCGGAAAAACCAGCTCCGCCCACATCGCCAAGTTCCAATTCATGCTGTCGGGCAGCAGATAAAACGGAAAGGGGAATTGGTCGTTGATTTCGGCAAACCAGTTTTCGCCGCTCCATTTCTGCATACCTGATTCCCAAAATTCGTAAGCGGCAAACAGGCGCAAAGCCAATAAACCTAAAGCCGATTGCCACGGGGCTGTCGTATTCATTTTCATGATAACCGTTTCATAAAATCATTTCATGCCCGATTAGACGCGGCAGTCTGAAAATGCTTACAAGCGAATTGAAAAAATTTTGTTTGTTATTGTTTTATAATGATATTAATATTCAGAAGGTCGTCTGAAAACCTTTATACAGGGTTTTCAGACGACCTTTTTCTGTGTCTTTTTAACGGTCAATCCGCCGTGCAGATTTCTACGATTTCTTCGCCGTATTGCTCCAACCATTCCCCGCTCACGCCCTCTATTTTAGAAAGTGCTGTCAAAGTTTGCGGTCGGGCTTTGGCGATGGCGCGTAAAGTCTGTTTTTTGGCGACGTCGTGCATCTCTCCACCTTCATATCGGGCGGTATCGAGACACCATTGGAACAGGCGGCGGGCGAGCTGGCGTTCTGCCTGTTTCGGCTCGGAAAGCCCGTCTGCGTAGGGGCGGCAGATGTCGAGTATTGCCTGCCCGTACTGGGCAATTCTTTCGCTGCCGATGCCGTAGATGCCGAGCAGGTCGGCTTCTTCGGCGGGCGTGAAGACGACGAGGTCGGTCAGGCTGATGTTGGAAAGGACTTTGCCCAAGGCGCATTGTTTGGCGGCTGCCTGCTCGGCACGCCAAGTTTCCAGCTTTTTCTGTAATTGCTGTTCGCGCTCGGTTTGGGGGGTGAATAGGGGTTCTTCGTTGCTCGTTTGCCCGCTTTGGTTTTCGGCTGCGTTCTCACAGACATTGAGAATGTCGATGCCGAATTTGTTGATTTTGGCCTCACCCAAACCATAGATTTGGTGCAAATCTTCCAGCGTTTGCGGCATTTTTTCGACGATGTCGCGCAGGGTTTTGTCGCCGCAGACGACGTAAGCAGGGACTTCTTCGGCATGGGCGCGCTGCTGCCGCCAATGCCGCAATGCCTGCCATAGGCGTTCTTCGCGTTCGGTACGCAGCCAGTTGTCTTTGGGCTTTTGAGTGGCGGCTTTTTCGCGGCGCAATGGGCGCAACATGACTTCGGTTTCGCCTTTGAGGACTTTTTTTGCGGCTTCAGTCAGTTGCAATGCCTGATATTGGGCGACGTTGACGGTGAGGTAGCCGAGGCTGATACATTGGCGGATGACGCTGCGCCATTCTTTGTCGGTTTGCCCGCTGCCGATGCCGAAGGTGGAGAGTTTGTCGTGGCCGTTGCGCCGTATCCAGTCGTCGCTTTTACCGCGCAGCAGGTTGATGATATAGCCGGCAGCAAAGCGTTGTCCGGCGCGATATACGCAACTGAGGAGCTTTTGTACGAGGACGGTGCCGTCGAAGCGTACGGGCGGATGCAGGCAGTTGTCGCAATGGCCGCAAGGGGCGGATTCTTCGCCGAAATGTTTGAGCAGGAGGACGCGGCGGCAGGCGGCGGTTTCGCAGACGGAAAGCATGGCATCGAGCTTTTGCATTTCAATTTGTTTCTGCACTTCGTCGCTGTTGCCTTCGGCGATGCGTTCGCGCAGCAATACCCAGTCGTTCAGTCCGTAACACAGCCAACTCACGGCAGGCAGCCCGTCTCGCCCGGCGCGGCCGGATTCTTGGTAGAAATGTTCGACGCTTTGGGGCATATCGAGATGGGCGACGAAGCGCACGTCCGGTTTGTCTATACCCATACCGAAGGCAACGGTGGCGACGACGATAATGTTGTCTTCTCGGGTAAAACGGCGTTGGTTTGCTTCGCGCACTTCCATGCTCAAGCCGGCATGGTAGGGAATCGCGTCCAATCCGTTTTCGCAGAGGAATTGGGCGATGTCTTCGACTTTTTTGCGGCTGAGGCAATAGACGATGCCGCTTTGCCCTTCCATTTCTTTGCGGATGAAGTCGAGAAGCTGCTTTTTGCCGTTGTTTTTTTCGATAACCTGATAATAGATATTCGGGCGGTCAAAGCTGGAGATGAATTCGGGCGCGTCTTCGAGATGGAGGAAATGTTTGATGTCGGCGCGGGTCGCCGCATCGGCGGTCGCGGTCAGGGCGATGCGCGGCACTTGCGGATAGCGTTCGGCAAGCAGCCCTAATTGCTGGTATTCGGGGCGGAAATCGTGTCCCCATTGGCTGACGCAATGCGCCTCGTCTATGGCGAAAAGGCTGATGGTTTGCTGATCGAGAAAACGCAGGAAACGGTCGGTAACGAGCCGCTCCGGTGCGACGTAGAGCAGTTTCAGACGACCTTGGGCGAGTTTGTCCGCCACCTCGCGGGCTTCTTCCACCGTTGTACTGCTGTTGACCGCTGCTGCTTCTATACCTGCGGCGTGCAGGCTCGCCACTTGGTCGTTCATCAGGGCAATCAGCGGCGAAACGACAATGGCGACGCCTTCGCGCATCAGTGCGGGAATTTGGTAACACAGCGACTTGCCCCCGCCCGTCGGCATCAATACCAACAGGCTTCCGCCGCCTGCCAATGTATTGACGACAGCCTCCTGCTTGCCGCGAAATTCGGGATAGCCGAATACTTCGTGCAAAATCTGTTGGGCGGAAGGCTGGGGCATGATGGTTCCGTAGGAAGGGAAAAGCGTTATTTTAGCGGTTTTAGACACTGCCTGCATGAGGGATATTTGAGTTATCCACATAGGGTCGTCTGAAAACGGATTATGCTTGGTTGGGTATCGCAGATTGATTTTTGATTGAGACAAGATGGCGGAACTACCGACAATACGGATATGGGAAACTGGTTTACCCAATGCGTTACCGTTCTCTTTAATCTCCGGCAAAGCGGCGGCATACCGGTTTCCAGTCAATCGGCTAGAAAACCTGTTTTCAGACGACCTTTTCATTTTTTGGCGGTTTTAAGACTTTGCAAAGCCGATTTACTGCCCCGCCGTCTTCGCGCATAATACGGCAGTCTAATAATTTATCCTAAGCACCCGAAACTTATGAACATCAAACACTTTTCCCTTATTTCGACTTTATCGGCAGCCCTGCTCCTGAGCGCCTGTCAAACGACTACGACTACAAGTGGCGGCGTCAGCGGCAACTGGGACAACATCGGCACGATTTCCGACGGCAATATCAAAGTGGCGATTGATAAAAACAGCATCAAGAAAAACGGTACTTTGGTTACTTTCCGCGATAGAAAAACCGTATCAAAGATGAAAGAAGAACGTTTCGTCAACACGCCTGCCTACAAAACTGCCATTGGCGACTGGGAAATCCATTGCACCAACAAAACCTACCGCCTGACCGCTTTACAGCTCCTCGACGAACACGGCAAAGAAATTTCCAAACACAGCTACACCGCGACAAATATCCGCCCGATGAGCGTGATGAACGGTACGATTACCGAAAAACAATTTGAAGCCGTATGCGGCAGCAAGCTCTAATACTCAACTTATCTACATACTTATCCACAAGATAATCAAATCAAAAGGTCGTCTGAAAACCATGAATATGGGGATTCAGACGACCTTTTTTGTTTTTTTCGGGAAAGTTATATTCAGAATTATCCACATTTTATTGAATACGCGGTTTATCGGTTCAAACCATAATTCCTACTCATCTCATCCATCCGATTTCTAACGCAAACGGACACCTGTTTCCCCATCAATAATCTGACTCGGCGACCTTTGTTTGCCGATTAAACCGCCGACTACCCATACATCTCTTCCAAACTGCCTTCTCACTTCCCGCTCCGTCTTACACGCGCGTTTACCTGCGCGGTTGCACGAAGTCGAGACCAAAGCCGTTTTCAAAGCCTGACACAAGCGGCGCGCACCTGCATGGGCAGGAACCCTGACCGCCAGTTTGCTGCGTCCTTTTCCGCGCAATGCGGGCAAAACGTCAGCAGCCGCTGGAAGCAGAAAGGTTTTGGGCGCAGGCCATTCGTTTCTGAGCATGGTTTGAATGTTTTCAGACGACCTCTGGAGCAGGGGTTGTAATTGCTCCAATTGGTTGCCAATAACAATCATGCCTTTATGTTGCGGTCTTTTTTTCAGATGAATCAGTCGGTTGAGCGCTTTAGGCAAGGTCGGGATACAGCCTATGCCGTAACAGGACTCGGTAGGATAGGCGACCAAGCCGCCTTTTTTAAGATGGGATTGCAGCTTGCGAAGCGTCGAAGCTGAAAGGATTCTGGGGAATAGCATGATAGGGAAGGTCGTCTGAAACACAATCATGTTTTCAGACGACCTGTTTCTTTGATTAACGGTTGATTGCTTTGTCGGCAATGTCTTTACGGTATTGCATGCCGTCGAAGCTGATTTTTTCCAATGCGCTATACGCCTTGGCTTTGGCTTGAGCTACATCGTCGCCCAATCCTACGACACACAATACACGGCCGCCGTTGGTCAATACGTCGCCTTTCTCGTTTGCCGTTGTGCCTGCATGGAAAACTTTGCCGATTTGATTGGCAGCATCCAGACCGGAAATAACATCGCCTTTTTTAGGCGTTTCGGGGTAATTTTGCGCCGCCAGCACTACGCCTACGGCAGTTTGCGGGTTCCATTCCGCGGTTACGCTATCGAGTTTGCCGTCTATTGCCGCTTCAACCAAATCCGACAAGTCGCTGTTCAGACGACTCATAATCGGCTGGGTTTCGGGATCGCCAAAACGGCAGTTAAACTCAATCGTATAGGGTGCACCGCTTTGATCAATCATCAAACCTGCATACAGGAAACCGGTAAACTCATGCCCTTCCGCTTTCATACCCGCCACGGTCGGCAAAATAATCTCGTTCATCGCGCGCTCGTACACGACAGGCGTTACCACAGGTGCGGGACTGTACGCGCCCATACCGCCCGTATTCGGGCCTTTGTCGCCGTCTAAAAGACGCTTGTGGTCTTGGCTGGTCGCCATAGGCAATACATGATTGCCATCAACCATGACGATAAAGCTCGCTTCTTCGCCTTGCAGGAAATCTTCAATTACAACACGCGCGCCCGCATTACCCATTTTGTTGCCCAGCAGCATATCGTCAATCGCAGCATGCGCTTCATCCAAAGTCATTGCCACAATCACGCCTTTACCTGCCGCCAAACCATCGGCTTTGATGACGATGGGCGCACCTTTCTGATTGACGTAATCATGTGCAGCATCGGCGTTTTCAAAGGTTTGATATTGCGCGGTTGGAATGTTGTATTTCGCCATAAATGCTTTGGCGAAATCTTTGGAACTTTCCAACTGCGCCGCATATTGTGTCGGACCAAATATTTTCAGCCCTGCGGCACGAAAATCATCCACAATACCCGCCGCCAAGGGCGCTTCAGGTCCGACGACGGTAAAAGCAATATTTTCTTTACGGCAGAATTCAATCAAATCCTGATGCGCAGTCAAGGCGATGTTTTGCAACTTGGGTTCAATCGCCGTACCGGCATTACCGGGCGCAACAAATACTGTTTCCACTTTGGGCGACTGCGCCAATTTCCAAGCCAATGCGTGTTCGCGACCGCCATTACCGATAACCAGCAGTTTCATGCCATCTCCTTGACAAATATGTACTTTTAACGAAAACTCGACACAAGGGGACTTTTGTCCCGTTTGAAGAAATTTTGGTGGAATCAAACAAAGACCACTTCATTCCACTCTGCAACCTATTCAACTTATCCACAAAATTAAAAAAAGGGCAAACAACCATGCAAAAACGTATTGATGAAATCCAAAGCAAATACCGTGAATGGTGTCATCTACTACCGCAATTGAAAGAAGACATCCGGCGTTGGAAACATGCTGTCGCTTTGATTCGCGATATGGACAATTTTTATACCCACGAGTATCAGGCGTGCCATCAAGCCATTGAGGACGGGGCAGAACTGGATTTGAGTACGGAAGGCGAATACAGCATTATGAGTGAGGATGCGTTATGGAACGCGCTGGGCGAATTTCATCAATTAGCCTGGCTATATTTGCGCTCCAGCGTCGATGCCTTAGACAGATATACGCAAGAAGATTAATGAACGAAGAGGTCGTCTGAAATACCATCACAAAGCATTTCAGACGACCTTTTCATTCAAAAGGCTTTTCCGTATTTACTTCAATTTGCCGTGTATTCTTCCAAGCCGAAACACAGGCCTCATAATTTGCCAACGACAAATTTACCGTCAATCGGCAATCCAACTGTAAATCCTGCTCCAATATATCCGCCTGATATTGTTTAGCGATACGTATCGCTTCGTTCAAAAACGGATATTCACATTTCAGCCAAACGGTTTTTTCAATATTCTTTTCAACCACTTCCGCAACTGCTAACGCTTGGGCCGTTGCCTCTTTATACGCATGTATCAGGCCGGGAACACCCAATAAAGTACCGCCGAAATAGCGGACGACCACGACCAAAACATCGGTTACGCCCACCGAATCAATCTGCCCTAAAATCGGCCGACCCGCGCTTCCTGACGGTTCTCCATCATCGTTGGCACGGAATTGCATACCATCTACGCCTAAACGATAGGCATAGCACCAATGCCGCGCCTTATGGTGTTCTTCCTTTAACGGATCGAGATATTTTTTCACATCAGCCAATATCCGAATCGGATAGGCAAATGCAATAAAACGGCTGCCTTTATCTTTAAACTCAGCCTGCGTCGGGGAAGTAATGGTTTTATAAGTCGTAATCATGCTGAAATGTTTTCAGACGACCTCATTAACAACAAGGTCGTCTGAACGTTTCACGTGAAACATCAATTTTTCAATGCTTCTGTTAATTGCGGGACGATTTCAAATAAATCGCCAACCAATCCGTAATCGGCCACATTGAAAATCGGCGCATCGGCATCTTTGTTGATTGCGACAATGACTTTGCTGTCCTGCATACCGGCAACATGTTGAATCGCACCTGAAATACCGATCGCAAAATAGAGCTGAGGCGCAACCACTTTACCGGTTTGTCCGACTTGCACGTCATTTGGCGCATATTCGGCATCAACTGCTGCACGGGATGCACCAATTGCCGCACCTAAAACATCTGCCAACGGTGTCAGCACTTCATTGAATTTTTCCGCACTACCCAACGCACGGCCACCGGAGACAATGACTTTTGCCTGAGTCAGCTCAGGACGATCGGAATGGGAGAGCTGACGATTCACAAAACGGCTCAGGTTTTGAGCAGGGGTCGCTTCAACATTAACCGCCTCAGCATGACCACTTTGCGCTAGAGCTGCGTCAAAAGCTGTTGCACGGAAGGTCAGCACCAATTTTTCTGAATCGGCTTGCACGGTTTCAAATGCATTACCCGCATAAATCGGACGCACAAAAGTCGTGTTATCCACAATCTCAGTCAAATCAGAAATTTGCGGGACGTCTAATAAAGCGGCTACGCGGGGCAGAAGGTTTTTACCGAATGTGGTTGCCGTTGCTGCAACATAGCGGTAATCCGCTGCCAATTTGACAACCAGCGGAGCCAGTTCTTCAGCCAAACCTTCGGCATAATGGGCAGCATCCGCAACCAAAACTTTTTCCACACCCGCAACTTGTTTCGCGGATTCCACTACGGCCGATGCGCCGTTTCCGGCAACCAATAAATCGACTTTACCCAGTTTGACAGCAGCGGTAACGGCATGCAAAGTGGCAGGATTCAACTGTTTGTTGTCGTGTTCAGCAATAATCAATACGCTCATTTCAGTCTCCTCAAATCACTTTGGCTTCGTTTTTCAATTTTTCAACCAATTCGGCAACATTTGCCACTTTAACGCCTGCCTGACGCGCTTTAGGCTCGGCAAATTTCACCGTTTTCAAACGAGGTGAAATATCCGCAACCAAATCGGCAGGCGCCAGTTTTTCCAAAGGTTTTTTCTTTGCTGCCATGATATTGGGGAGTTTGACAAAGCGCGGCTCGTTCAAACGCAAATCCGCGCTGATAACAGCAGGCAGTTTTAGTGCGATGGTTTCTTCGCCGCCATCGATTTCGCGCACAATCTGCACTTCGTCGCCTTCAATTTGTACTTTGGACGCGAACGTACCTTGTGCCGCATTCAGCAAAGCCGCCAGCATTTGTGCCACTTGGTTGGCATCATCATCAATCGCTTGTTTGCCCAAAAAGAAAATCTGCGGATTTTCTTTGTCCGCAACGGCTTTCAGCAGCTTGGCAACTGCCAGCGGCTCCAATTTTGCATCGGTTTCAACATGAATGGCACGGTCGGCACCCATCGCCAAAGCTGTACGCAACGTTTCTTCGCATTTTTTCTCGCCCAAAGAAACCGCTACGATTTCGCTTACTTTTCCGGCTTCTTTCAAACGGACGGCTTCTTCCACAGCGATTTCGTCAAACGGATTCATCGACATTTTGACATTGCCGATATCCACATCCGAACCATCGGCTTTTACACGAACTTTGACGTTGTAGTCCACTACGCGCTTTACTGCGACCAGTGCTTTCATTGAATTCTCCTAAAAAGAACGTCGCTTTCACCATCCAGCGAAACCAAACCTTCTTCTCTATAAAATCAAATCCGTTTTTTCTTAAAAACGAATTCATTCAGAAATCTTTCAGATAATGATTGCCGATTATACCATTTTTAAAGCATTTACTCAGGCTGAAGGATATACATTCCTGTACTCAACAAACTGGAAAATGTCATGCCGCTATATCAGTTTCAGACGACCTTTGAGCCTTCATCAGCAGCCACACAATCCATCAACGTTTGATAAACCAAATCCGCAGTCGGAATCTGCCCGATATTGCCCAAATTTTTTGCAACAGCCGAAACTTGAACGCCTGTTTTAATCGGATCAGTATCGGTATAAATACCGACCACAGGTTTTTCCAAAGCATTTGCCAAATGCAGCAAACCGGTATCCACACCGATAATTCCGACCGCGTGTTTCAGCAGATACGCCGCCTGCAATAAATTCATTTTATCGCACACAATGGCAAATGGCAGTCCGTCTGCAATTTGTCCGGCACGCGTTTTTTCAGTTTCATTTCCCCATGGCAGGTAAACATTGCATTGTTGTTCTTCATTCAGCTTTTGCAGCAACGCCCGCCAGTTTTCCACAGGCCATAACTTACTGTCCCGACTGGTCGCGTGCAAAGCCGCATAATACGGCTGCTCTAAATTTTTCAGACGACCTGCTTCGGGAACGGTCAAACCGAATACCTGCGTTTCCAGCATCGCATACCCAAATACTTGAGCAAACAGTTCACGGTTGCGCCAAACAGCATTTTTCCCTTTCGGCACAGCATATGTTTTCGCATACGCCAACGCAGCCAACCCCTCGCGCGCGCTGTTTTTATCTAAACCATAAATAGGGGATTTTGCCATTTTGGCGAAACACGCGCTTTTAATCAGACCTTGACTATCCAATACAAAATCAAATGCTTCTTGCCGCAAAGCCTGTTTCAGACGACCTATTTCCTGCCAAGTTTCTGCTTGAAAAAGATGTTTGCGCCATTGCCGCCATTTCATCACATGGATTTTTTTCACAAACGGATGCAGGCGCGCAATATCCGCAAATCCAGCTTCACACAACCAATGAAGTTCCGCATCAGGAAATTGTCGCGCCAAATCTTCGATTGCGGGCAAAGTGTGAATTAAATCGCCCATACTGGACAAGCGGACAAGCAAAATTTTCATATTTAGGAAGGGTGTTTCACGTGAAACAATTTTAACTTATTGATTATTAATATATTTTTTAATTTCTTCAGCGTTTTTTAAGATAATAGCACCGGCAGAACGCATTTCCTGCCATGCCGTTTCGATGGTTTCCGGCGCAATGCCCCGACAAGCCGCTTCATTGACGATAACCTGCCAATTGCCGCCTTTGAGTAACTGCAAAACCGTTGTTTTCACACAATAATCCGTAGCCAACCCGCCGACAATGACCGTATCCGTATTTTGACAACGCAGCCATTCAATCAGCCCTGTGCTCAGTTTTTCCTCAATATCATGAAAACACGCGCCATAAGGATGCAATTCAGGATCAACGCCTTTCCAAACGCAATAATCGTATTCCTTGGCAGAAGGCAGTCCGTCCAACAATTCATAGCCGCGCGTACCGACCATCGCATGAGCCACCCAAGTCAAATCCGCATCGGGCAAACCTGTCGGCTTTAACATATCAACAGGGTTATCCACAAGCCATTTCGCTGCCGCATGATGCGCATCTTTCGTCATCACGCGCAAATCCGCCAAAGTGGCTTGGGCATTCAATTCTTCAACAATCAAATGCCCCTCGTTTACAGGCAGCTCTTTAGGACACAAAGGCGTAAAAGTTTTTTGTGCATCAACATCAATGGAAACAATCATCTCATCATTTCAAAGCGATTAAAATGCCCTGTATTATAACAAATTACTGCCCAAAAGCGGTAAAACCGGCTGTGATAAGATAACGTTTTTCCGAAAAACTTGTCCACAATCCTCATGACTTACACCATCGTCCCCATCGCCACCGCCCGCTCGCCCTACAAACAGAAATTCGGCGTCGCCCGTCAGCCCGGATTGGTTCCCGCCGCAGAAGTCTGTATCGAGCTGAATCCCGAATTTACCGCAGACAGCGTACGCGGACTGGAACACTTCGACTATGTGTGGATAAGTTTTATCTTTCACGGCGTATTGGATGAAGGCTGGGTACAAATGGTGCGCCCGCCACGGCTCGGCGGCAAACAAAAAATGGGCGTATTCGCCACACGCAGCCCCCACCGCCCCAATCACCTCGGACTATCGCTCTTAAAACTCGAACGCATCGAAACTGGCAAACCCGTCCGCCTCTATTGCAGCGGCGCAGACCTGCTGGACGGCACACCGATTATCGACATCAAACCCTACATCCCCTTTGTCGAATCCAAACCCGACGCATCATCCGGCTTCGTCAGCGGCAAACCCGAAGAGCTTGAAGTCGTATGGTTGGAAAACATCGGCGCGGAAAATTTATCTGAAAGCACCCAAAACCTGATCAGCCAAAGCATAGCCCAAGATCCCCGTCCCGCCTATCAGAATATTCCCGAACGGATTTACGTCATGAATATAGAGGATTATGAAGTCAGGTTTCAAATTGAGGGAAACCGCGCGACGGTTATCGGGATAAGCGTTGTTTAAATTTAGTGATTGATTTCATTAAAAAAGGTCGTCTGAAAAAATTTTCAGACGACCTTTTCTCTTACTTATCCACAGACTGGCTTACCCAATCCGAAATCTTTTAGATTTTTCCTGCGAAGTATTCCAAAGTGCGGACGAGTTGGCAGGTGTAGGACATTTCGTTGTCGTACCAAGCGACGGTTTTCACCAGTTGTTTGTCGCCTACGGTCATCACGCGGGTTTGGGTGGCGTCAAAAAGCGAGCCGTATTCGATGCCGACAACGTCGGAAGAAACGATTTGATCTTCGGTGTAGCCGTAAGATTCGTTGGCGGCAGCTTTCATCGCGGCGTTGATTTCTTCTTTGGTCACGGGGCGTTCGAGGACAGAAACCAATTCGGTCAGCGAGCCGGTGGCAACGGGGACGCGTTGGGCGGAGCCGTCGAGTTTGCCGTTCAATTCGGGGATAACCAGACCGATGGCTTTGGCGGCGCCGGTGCTGTTGGGCACGATGTTGAGCGCGGCGGCACGGGCGCGGCGCAAATCGCCTTTGCGGTGCGGCGCGTCAAGGGTGTTTTGGTCGCCGGTGTAGGCGTGGATGGTGGTCATCAGGCCTTCAACTACGCCGAACTCTTTTTGCAGGACTGCCGCCATCGGGGCGAGGCAGTTGGTGGTGCAGGAAGCGGCGGAGATGACGGTTTCGCTGCCGTCCAAAATGTCTTGGTTTACGCCATATACGACGGTTTTCACGTCATTGCCGCCGGGGGCGGAAATAACGACTTTGCGCGCACCTGCGCGGATGTGGGCTTCGGCTTTGGTTTTGCTGGTAAAGAAGCCGGTACATTCGAGGACGACGTCTACGCCCAATTCGCCCCAAGGCAATTCTTCAGGATTCGGATTGGCGAAGACTTTGATTTCTTTGCCGTTCACCACGATGGCATCGTCTTTCAATTCGGCAGTACCTTGGAAGCGGCCTTGGGTGCTGTCGTATTTGAAAAGGTGCAGCAGCATTTCGGCAGGGGTCAGGTCGTTGACGGCGACGACTTCGATGCCTTTGGCTTTTTCAATTTGACGCAATGCCAGACGGCCGATGCGGCCGAAACCGTTAATCGCTACTTTGATGCTCATTTTGATACTCCTGTCAGTAGGGAAAGGGATAAATTTCAATAAGGGCTATTGTATCCTGAAATAAAACTACTACCTAGAATTACACGATGCTACTTTTAAAATGTTTGATTTAAATAAAAAAACCGTGAAATAGGTCGTCTGAAAATGCAGATTGGTACGGTTTGTCCCCATATTTGGGGATAAATTTTGGTTGTTTTTAAAATTAATATGTAATTATTTAAAAAAAATGATGATGGTGATGAGTGTATCCTCGTTTTGTGGATAACCTTATTACTGATTGTATAATCAAATTGTTAGATTCATTTAAAAGCTGCGTTCAAGTTTTGTTTTTTATGAGAACAAAGTCGGATAATCTGTAATCGTTTGAATTTTTCTGTGGATATCAGATTTTTCCACTCGGATTACACGGCATATTGTGGATAATCTTACCGGTACAAAGGGTTGTCTGAAAAATCTATGGTTCTGAAACGCCTACATTAGCAAATACTATTAAAAATAATGGATTATTCTTTCCTTTTTATCGTATTATCCAAACATCAAACCAATTATTGAATAAGGAGGCGGTTTATGCTGCAACGAACTTTGGCAAAATCCATCAGCGTAACCGGCGTCGGGCTGCATTCGGGCGAACGGGTCGCGCTGACCTTGCATCCTGCACCTGAAAACAGCGGGATTTCTTTCCGCCGTACCGATTTGGACGGCGAAATGGGCGAAACCATCAAACTTACGCCTTACCTCATCAACGATACGCGCCTGTCGTCCACTATCGTAACCGACAAAGGCGTGCGCGTCGGCACGATCGAACACATCATGTCCGCGCTGTCTGCCTATGGCATCGACAATGCGCTGATTGAGTTGAACGCGCCCGAAATCCCGATTATGGACGGCTCCAGCCTGCCGTTTATTTATCTTTTGCAAGATGCGGGCGTTGTCGATCAAAAGGCGCAAAAGCGGTTTTTGAAAATCCTCAAGCCTGTCGAAGTCAAGGAAGCGGGCAAATGGGTGCGCTTTACGCCGTATGACGGCTTTAAAGTGACGCTGACCATCGAATTCGACCATCCGGTTTTCAACCGCAGCTCGCCCACTTTTGAAATCGATTTCGCGGGCAAGTCCTACATCGACGAAATCGCGCGCGCGCGTACCTTCGGCTTTATGCACGAAGTGGAAATGATGCGCGCCCACAATCTCGGACTGGGCGGCAATTTGAACAACGCCATCGTGATTGACGACATGGACGTTTTGAATCCGGAAGGTTTGCGTTATCCCGACGAGTTTGTCCGCCACAAAATCCTCGATGCCATCGGCGATTTGTATATCGTCGGACACCCGATTATCGGCGCATTCGAAGGCTACAAATCCGGCCACGCCATCAACAACGCTTTATTGCGTGCGGTTTTGGCGGACGAAACCGCTTATGAATGGGTGGAATTCTCTGACGATGAGAATTTGCCATCAGCCTTCCACGAGCTGCCGGCGGCTTGAGATAAGACGGTGTAAAAAAAGGCTGTGGATAAACAATCATCCACAGCCTTTTTATTGAATAAAGGTCGTCTGAAATCTTGATTTTAAGTTTTCAGACGACCTTTCAAGCGAGACAACCATCTCCCGCCAATATTTCAGACATGATTATCCACATGGCTATCTAATCTATCCTTCTGAAAAATAAAAAGATTATATTTTTTCTCAAATTTTATACACACTTTATCCATAGCTTTTCTCCAGCAATAAAAAAGGTCGTCTGAAAACCCAAATTCGGATTTCAGACGACCTTTTATCCACAAGCCGATCGGTGATCAATCGCCCATGACTTTGCCTTCGCGGCGCGGGTCGGCACCGCCGAGCAAACCGTCTTTGCCGATCACAATGCCTTGTACGCCGGAATTCAAATCGCGGATTTGGACTTTGTAGCCCAGTTTTTCCAATGCTGCCGCTTTGTCCGCCGCCGCGGTTTTTTCCTCGATTTCATACTGGCTGCCGCGATTGAGCATATTCGGCAGGGAGATTGCCGCCTGAATGTCCATACCCCAATCGATATGTGCCACCAGCGTTTTGGCAACGAAACCGATGATGCGGCTGCCGCCGGGCGAACCGACTGCCAAATAAGGCTTACCGCCTTTCATCACAATGGTCGGCGCCATCGAAGAACGCGGCCGTTTGCCGCCCGCCACGCTGTTGGCAACGGTTTTACCGTCCTCACCAACAGGGCTGAAAGCGAAATCGGTCAATTCATTGTTGAGCAGATAGCCGTTTGCCATCAGTCCCGAGCCAAACGCGTTTTCAATCGAAGTCGTCATCGACACGACGTTGCCGTCTTTATCCACAACCACCAAATGGCTGGTGGACGGCAGCTCTACCGCCATACCCTGCGCGTATGCTTTACCGACCCGACCCGCCTGAATGTTTTCCAACGCCTTGTCGGATTGACGGATTTCTTCGGCACGCGGTTTCAGGTAAGCCTGCGAAATCAAGGCACGGGTCGGGACGTTGACAAACGCGGGATCGCCGACGTAACGATCTCGGTCGGCAAACGCAATCCGCGACGCATCGCCTATCCAGCGCCAACTGTGG
>ERZ772906.678-NODE-678-length-19718-cov-37.070793_pt1 | contig 19718 bp, 15 predicted proteins | sample MGYA00511338_ERZ772906 | MGnify/ENA primary metagenome ERZ772906 (study PRJEB29015, sample SAMEA2738076) | human oral metagenome | biome: human oral; feature: human-associated habitat; material: saliva | place: China | collected 2212 ... | reverse complement strand
TTTCAACCCTATTACTATCAGCGTAGGAAAGAAGTCTCTTTCTTCTTTTATTTCTCTACAAATCGAACAAAATATAGGTACACATCATCGTTTCCAAATGTCTGTTGAATTGGAAACGGGTAGCAATAGATATGTACATAATATCAATAGCAGCAAGGACTGGCTCGGAGAGAGCATCGTTGTAAAGGTTGCAAACACTCCTATCTTCGTGGGTGTAGTGACAAACATACAGTTACACAGAGAAGGAAGTGACTTTGGGTGTATCATCGTTTCAGGCTACTCTGCTACTTACAGAATGGAAACGGCACATAGCTGCTTCTCATGGAATGACACAACCATTGGGGATGTGGTTAAGAAGCTATGCGAACAAGCGAAGGTGCAATTAGAGTTAAATCCTGAATACAAAGAGAATAAGGACTATATCTGTCAATATGAAGAGTCCGACTTCGACTTTATCCGTCGTCTTGCTCATCAGTATCAAGAGTGGATGTATTACGATGGAACTAAACTAATCTTCGGAAAACCAAAGAAATTGGCTGATCCAATTAGGCTGGAATACGGAACGACGCTATCGTCACTTGACATTGGTTTGCAGACCCTCGCACGTTCAGAGCAGGTGTTCTCTTACCACTCTGGTTCGGACCGTGAGATGGAGAGAATGACACCAGACCAAGCCATTGGACATGATAAACTGTCGGGAGGTGCCTTCCGTGCATCACTCGGAATGTTCTCCAAACCAGCAAGACAGCGTGCATTGCCACGTATCAGCGATGAGTCGGAACTTATTAATTACATGGGGCGTAAGCAGGCGGCAGAGACTGCTGAGACACATTATATCACAGCAGAGAGTCAGGTGCCAACCCTACGTGTAGGTTCTGTTGTAAGTCTTTACAGCTCATTCTTAGAGCGTGTAGGAAATATATCTAAGGAGAGTTTGGGTAACTTTATCATCATCGAGATAACCCATGAGGTGAGCCAAGGCAGTTACTATAAAAACCGTTTCAAGGCTATCCCTGCAACGATAAAGGCACTGCCAAGTCCAAAGGTGCGTATGCCGCTTGCAGAGACACAGATGGCAACAGTGCTCAGTAATGCTGACCCACAGGGTAAGGGCCGTGTGCGTGTGCGTATGAATTGGCAGACGAATGGTATGCAGACTGGCTGGGTGCGTGTGATGACACCTGATGGCGGTAGCAGCGATGACGTAAAGAGCAACCGTGGTTTTGTATTCATCCCAGAAGTGGGCGATCAAGTCCTCCTCGGCTTCCGCCATGGTGATCCAGCAAGACCATACGTTTTGGGTAGCCTTTTTAATGGAACTACTGGTGGTGGCGGTGGCCAGGGCAATAACTGCAAGAGCCTCACCACACGAAGCGGTAGTTCGCTGAAGCTTGACGATTCTGCAGGTAGCGTAACATTGCACGATAAGGGTGGCGTAAAAATGAATTTTGATGGTGCAGGAAATCAAACTTTAGCCACCAAAGCATCTGCAACAACAACTGTTGGTAAAGATGCAAGCCTTTTACAAATGGACAAGGATGGTAACATAGAATTGAAAGCTAACACGAAAATAACATTAACAATAGAGGGTAGTAAGATAATTATAACCAAGGATAAGATTACTCTTGAAAGTCCAGAGATAGAGGTGAATGGTACTACATCTGCAACAGTAAATAGTTCCGCTATAAATATGCAAGGTGGGACAACAAATATTACAACTACGACAATTAATTTAAAGCCTAAACCAGCAGAAATCCCAAATGATGGTGGAACATATTTAGTAGCAACAAGATCCGTAAATATTGAAAGCCAAAATGTAGATATAGTTGGTGATACTGTAGAAATTAATTAATAATAATTTAATAAGAAAATGATTGATTTACATAATAGATGGGAAGTCAAAGATCATCATTCAACTTTGGAGAAGAAGAATGCATTGGATTTTTTATCTGATAATCATATAGATTCTTTGGATAGTTCTGCACACTATCGTTTTAAACAGATTAATGTTATCCGTTATGAAGATATTCCTATAAGTAATTCTACAATACGCGCTCAATATCTTTTTGAACGTGCAAATCATAATGTCCATACAAAATGTGAAGAAAGTTATTATACTTTTACACCACAACAAAACAAAATTGGCGATTTTCTGAGCCTTTCTGATTAAATTAGAAAAGAGGTATATTGGCGTATAGATAAAAATGGAGAGCCTCTACGTATTTTGAATGAGGGAGAATTGAAGGAAAGTTGGGAAAATGCTAAAAAAGAAGTTCTTCCTAACAATGAGTTTATGAACTCTTTGGATAAAGAACAGTATCAAAAGATTATTCAAGCTGGAGATACGGAGTTCCAAGATATGAGTTTATTTATACGTAATTATAGAACAAATCTTTTTTTTAGAGAGCTATTTGGACAATACTTAATGAAATCACCAGAGAATTTTGAATTTGAGAAATTACAAACAATGTCTAACTTTTTCAAAGATATTGTTATAGAAGCAAATTTCACATATTCAAAGTTGAAAGAGGACGAGAAATTTATATTTATAGTGAAAGAAAGTGAACTTGATCGTAATAAGCTTGATGAGATAGAGATGGTAAAACAATACAATAAATTATATAAACCAAAAATTAAATATGACTTTACAGAATATGATTATAAATATAGGGCAACTATGAAGTTAAACAAAGAGGACGGATTGATTGAAAATCTAACTCTAAGTCTTACAGAAAAAATTAAAAATAATCTAATTTGTGATATCAGTTTTGATTTAAAGCGTATAGAGTCATGAAAGGTTATATAGAAGAGGGAGGCTGGGTTTCTTGCACAATGGATAGTTTCGGAACTCCCAGATAGTTAGTAGCACGGCGTGATGCTCAGGTTAAACGGCATAATGGTAAAATCTTATTAACAAAAATAGATACAGCTATTGATAAACAATTTGTTTGTAATTCTCCTGTTAAATTCTGGACGGGTTTGGCTGCACTTGCTATAGGTATAGCAATTGCTTTATCTGGTCCTGTAGGCTGGATAGCCTTGGGAGCGTGTGCTGTAGCTGCTGTTGCGATTACTATCCAATCTGTAACGTCTCATGCTTGTAATGGGTGTTTAGAAGGTACAGAGTGGATTTCTTCATATGATAAGGTAAAATTAGGTGGACAAGATGTCATATTATACAATTATTCTCAGTTAAAATGTAGTAATGGAGGACTTCTCATTGCGAGTGAAACTTTTGATGAAGCTAATAGTATTTCTAATCAGATGGCTCTAAATAACTGGAAAGCAAATGCAATAAATATCGGACAACATCTCGCGAATGGAATTATTGATGGTCTTATGGGCTTTTCTTTCACAGCAGTAGATGTTACATTTGAATTGGCTGGAGAATACCTTGGAGAAAATAATATCGTAAGTGGAGAAACATGGTTTGGAGTTGGATTAGGCAAAGATGCAACTACTACTATATTAAAAGCTGCACCTGCTGAGCGAGCTCTATCAAAAGAGATAGTAAGTAGCATATTTACTGCAGAATTTTGGGCTGTCTTAAAAAAAAGCCCAAGACTAACCCTTCAATTAATTAGCCCTACTTCGCTTATTAAAGATGTAGGCAAGGGACTACTAAAAGGTTCAGTCGTCGGCATTCCACAATTAATAGTAAACAATATGATAGATGCGGAAGAAGAAAAATTGAAGGATAAAAATGAAACAGCTATTATGCATCAAATAAATTCAAATAGTGATATTATAGCTAAGAAAATATAGTTAAATTAAAATGAGTATTTTATAAGAACGTCAAAAAGCTTAACTTTGTTGTAAGTTTGTTATTAACATAACGTTTGTTAAATAATTTTAGTTAGATAATAATATTACAACCATTAAATAATAAAAGATGAAGACTTTCAAAATTAATGCACAAGGAATAGGTGCAGCCATAGGCTTATTGTTGGTAAACGGGATAGTCTATCTTATTTTTCATCGCACACCAGCAACCGAGGAAGAGGTCAACGCATATATTCAGAACTCGGAAGTTGTGGAACTGACGAATATTACCTTTTACGATGAGGAAAACATGGTAAGGTATGCAAGACAACCTTTGAGGCGCAACAATAGTTCATTATATAAAGATATAGCAAAATTTTATTCGCCTGACAGTAAGAAGTATTTCGTTTTAGAGGTTTACGGAGCCCCATATTCAATACCAATAAATACGGATATCTTACGAAAGAGTCCTAAGATTTATCTTGTTGTTAATAAGGGTGATTTGCATAATCCAAAATTAGGAAGCAAGGAAAAGCCTGTTCCAGCATTATTGTGGTACACAAGTCCAGATAGTAAGTTTAATCAAGTTCCTGAAGACGATTACAAATATAGTGTAAAGGAATACCTTACCTATTGTCGAACTGAATAAAGAAAGAGTATAATAATTGTTTAATGGGTAAACTGAAAGGTTAGATAATATAGAAAAGCAAAGATAGATTTAAGCAAAAGAGTTCTATCAAAAAGATGAAGAGTTTCAAAATTAACGCAGGAGGAATAGGTTCAGCCATGGGCTTATTATTGGTATACGGGATAGTTTATCTGATTTTCCATCGTACACCAGCAAGTGAGGAAGAGATTAACGCATATATTCAGAACTCTGAAGTTGTGGAACTGACAGATTTTACATTTTTCGATGTGGAAGACATGGTAGTGTATGCAAGACAGCCTTTGAGACGCAACCATAGTACACTGTATAAAGATATAGCAAAAGTTTATTCGCCTGATAGTAAGAAAAATTTTGTTTTAGAGACTTACGACGTCCCTGGCAGAATATCAGTAAATGCAGAACTTTTGCGAAGGAGTCCCAAAATCTATCTTGTTGTTAATAAGGATGATTTGCATAATCCAAAATTAGGAAGTAAGGAAAAGCCTGTTCCTGCATTATTATGGTACACAGATCCAAATTATAAATATTATGAAGTTTCTGAAGAGGACTATAGACATAGTGTAAAGGAATACCTTACTTATTGCCGAACTGAATAAAGAAAGAGTATAAAAACTGGTTAATGGGTTAACTGAAGGGTTAGATAATATAGAAAAGCAAAGATATATTAAAGCAAAAGAGTTCTATCAACAAAATGAAGACTTTCAAAATTAATGCACAAGGAATAGGTGCAGCCATAGGCTTATTGTTGGTAAACGGGATAGTCTATCTTATTTTTCATCGTACACCAGCAAGCGAGGAGGAGATTAACGCATATATTCAGAACTCGGAAGTTGTGGAACTGACAGATTTTACTTTTGAAAAATGATTACATAATTTCAAATAAAACATCTACAAATAACGGCAAAAATACATGTAAAAGATAAGTTTGTAACAAACGGTAAATCAGTTAGTTATAAGTTTGTGCAAGAAAAGATGCTTAATTGGACTTCAAAAGGGCGTTAGTAAGACCTCTAAAGGGCATCTTTTGTAAGTCAATTAGGCATCTTTTAGAAACCAAAAGAGCATGTGTTATTTTTGAGTTGCATGAAAATAGTTTACAAGTATTAGTCGGTATGTGAATAAGTAACTTGTAGAAGACGGAAAGATATTAATAATATGAGATTTCTTGAGAAGATATTTAATGTGATATAACGTTTAGATTTTATTTTTTGGTTACATTTGTTGCCAAATGTGAATTACGCAAAGGTAACAAGTGTTACCTAATAAAGAGTTTTCTCTTTTTTTGATTATGTTTATAAACTTATGGCATATCTATTGTTGTTCATTGCAGTAAGAGGAGGGCATGGTATGCCCTAATTTAATATAAGGTCTTAAAATATAAATAAACATTAATCAGAATTAAAAAAAATGACACCAAAGAAATTATGGTTGACTTTGGCAGCGGTCATTCTAGGATCGTTTGCCGTTTTATGCTTCTATGGCGTTGAGATTTTCAGAGAGATGCCACCTTTTCCTAACAAGGTGGTAACAGAGAGTGGTGAAACGTTGTTTGAAGGACAAGATATAAAAGATGGACAGAACGTTTGGCAGTCTATTGGAGGTCAGACAGTAGGTAGTGTTTGGGGACATGGCGCATACGTAGCTCCTGATTGGACAGCCGACTATTTGCATCGTGAGTCAGAATTGATGTTAGCCGAATTAGCTAAGAAAGATGGTAAGGTATATAACCAGTTGGACGAGGCAGACAAGGCTAAGTATAAGGTATTGTTGCAAAAAGAGCTCCGTAAGAATACATATGACGCACAGACAGGCATTATCACCTTTAGTAAGATGCGTGCTAAAGTGGCAAAGCAATTGCATAATTATTATGCCAAACTATTCTTAAATGACCCATCTATGGCTAAATTGCGCAATGCGTATGCTATGCGCGATAAATCTGTAGAAGCAGTAGACGGACTTTCTGCTGAGAAGCGTTTTGATAAGATGGACGCTTTCTTCGCATGGTCAAGCTGGGTATGTGTGACCAACAGACCTAATAGCGACGTTAGTTATACCAATAACTGGCCACACGACCCTGTCATAGGCAATGTTGCCCCTACTTCGTTACATCTCTGGTCAGGCTTTAGTGTGTTATTGTTACTCTTCTGTGTAGGAATTTTAGTTTACTATTATGCACAGCATAAAGAAGAACATGTATCAAAGGTGCCAGAATCAGATCCGATGAGAGATCTTAAACCTACAGCATCGATGCGTGCCGCGCTGAAATACATTTGGGTAGTAGGTGCATTGATGCTGGTTCAGATGCTTTCTGGTGTGATTACAGCTCATTACGGTGTAGAGGGAGATGCTTTCTTTGGGTTACCCATACAAAACATTTTCCCTTATGCCGTATCGCGTAGTTGGCATGTCCAGTTGGCTATTCTTTGGATTGCAACCTCGTGGTTGGCTACAGGTTTATATATAGCCCCAGCAGTTTCGGGAGTTGAACCAAAATATCAAGCCTTAGGCGTAAACATTCTCTTTGGAGCATTGGTTTTCGTAGTTGCAGGTTCATTAGCTGGTCAATGGTTCGGAGTAATGCAAAAGCTTGGTTTGGTAGAGAACTTCTGGTTTGGTCATCAAGGATATGAGTATGTTGAGTTGGGACGTCTATGGCAGATACTATTGCTTACAGGTTTAGTTCTTTGGCTATTCTTGATGATTCGTGCACTTATTCCTGCACTCAAACGAAAGGACGAAAATCGCCATTTACTTACGCTTTTTGTTATTGCCTCATTAGCTATTGCATTCTTTTATGCAGCAGGTTTGATGTATGGGCGCCAAACCCATATGGCTGTTGCTGAATACTGGCGTTGGTGGGTTGTTCACCTTTGGGTTGAAGGCTTCTTCGAGGTATTTGCTACGGTGGTTGCATCGTTCTTATTCTGTCGTTTAGGACTACTTAAGATTAAGAGTGCCACAGTTTCTGTGTTATTCTCTACTATCGTCTTCCTTGCAGGTGGTATTTTAGGAACATTCCATCACTTGTATTTCAGTGCGACCCCAACTGCAGTATTAGCACTTGGAGCTACATTCAGTGCTATGGAACTTGTTCCGCTCGTACTGATAGGAATAGAAGCATATCATAATTATCAACTGAGCCGTTCTGCCGATTGGATAAAATCCTATAAGTGGCCGATATATTGCTTCATTGCAATGTGTTTTTGGAACTTCTTGGGTGCTGGTATCTTTGGTTTCTCAATTAATCCGCCAATCGCCTTGTATTATTTGCAAGGACTGAATACTACTGCCGTTCACGGACATGCAGCTCTTTTCGGAGTCTATGGTATCTTAGGAATAGGCTTAATGCTATTTGTTTTGCGTGGTCTTTATCCAAATAATGAGTGGAACGATAAGCTTATAGGGTCTGCTTTCTGGTGTATGAACGTTGGTTTACTGCTAATGACGGTGGTAAGTATTTTACCTATTGGTATCCTACAAGCCAACGAAAGCATTACCAACGCTTACTGGTCGGCAAGGTCGGCTGAATTTATGCAACAAGATTTCATGCAAACATTAAGATGGCTACGTGTACCTGGAGATATATTTGTAGCTTTGGGTGAAGTTCTATTTGTCTTGTTTGTCATCGGTTTACAGTTTGGCTGGTCGAAGAAAGGTAAACGCTAAAAGGCAGATTTATCTGCTTGCGTTATAGATGTTGATTTCGTGTGTTTCAAGGGCTTCAACTGTGTGCTTTAGCCCTTGAAACTATTTTGAAGGATGTATAACCTATTAGCCCCTATCTCAACTGATTCTTTTTTTTATAAAATAATACTTCTTCCTTCCATATCTATCTCTTTTGTTATTCTATTGGTTAGAGGTAAAAACTTTTGTAGTTAGATTTGGGCAAATGACTTTAATGTATTATCTTTGCATAAAAGAAATAAAGTATTATCTAAATCATATTAACAAAATGGACAATAACAATCAGAATCAAGAGGGACAGCAGTTGCAGATTGATCTCTCACCAGAAATTGCTAAAGGTGTTTATACAAACTTTCAGATAATCTCTCATTCAAGCTCAGAGTTTGTACTTGATTTTGCTACACTTCTTCCAGGTGTACCAAAGGCAACAGTAACAAGCCGTGTTATTATTGCTCCTGAGCACGCATTACGTCTCCTTGCAGCTTTGCAGGACAATGTAGTTCGCTATGAGAAAGAGTTTGGTAAAATTGATCGCCACGAGCCAGAGCAGGAGCCACGTACGATTGCTCCATTTGGTCCTGGTAAGGTTGATGCATAAGCAGACTTCTTACTGATAAATAATAAAGCCGTTCGAGTAATCGGGCGGCTTTGTTGTTTTTGATAATCTCGGTTGATATAGAATGTGCTGTTCTCGAATTACTTGCGTTTCAAACAATGGTAGGAAATATGTTTGTCGACTATTTGGGCGTAATGGATTTAACCTCGAAAGGCAAATTTATAAATAAAGATGCCAACAAGAGGTGTGAAAACAAGGCTTAGTCCTATAAGTATGAAGCACGATAGCCAGCCCCAATCTCTCCACTTGATGACAAAGGGCATAAGTATAAGTGTAATGATGAATTCTATAAATGTCCACTTAATAAGAATTATTTTGAAAGACAAAGATAAATAAAAGCAATGTAATTACAAAGTGATTATATCTTATTTTTATTCAATCGTGTCTGATAGGCTGTTCTAAAACGGAGAGCACACCTTGTCGGTAATCCCATTATGAAGTTCTGGAAAAGACAACGGACGCACAAATAGTGCGTCCGTTATAGATAATATAGTTAAATGATATGCTTATAGTCCTTGGCTTTGTAACTCTTTCTCAGGCATTGGTAGCCATTTGATTTTACGGCTTGCCCAAGTTGTTGCGGCAGAACCTTGCTCCAGTCCACGACGGATATCCGCTGAACGTTCACCACGGAACGCAAGGAAGATACGGCGCAGTTCGGCTATTTGTGCAAGGGTAGGGGTTGTTGAAAGTTGACTTGCAGCGTCATACTTGCTAATGACCTTATTAACTTCTGTCATTGCATTACCAACCATAATACCTCTCACAATGAGTTCAGCTTTGATAAGATGGATGTCATCATCGTTTGAGAGTATCATTGAACCCTTTCTCGTTAAGGCAGACGCATAAATATTATAGCGGTTAGGGTTCTTCTTGTCTACACCAGCGTGAGCCAGTGGTAAAGCTTTCTTCTCAGCATCTGTTATTCTTGCAGCTTCAAGAGAAGGGCTTACCTGTACGTCACGGCTGTTAGGACCAATAGCACTATATAATGGATTATCAGCACCATCATTGTTGTAGATTACTTCTACAGTCTCACCATCTTTCAGTGCTTCTTCAACTAATGCCTTAGCGTCTGCATACTGGCCACGATGCAATGCAAGTTTCAGGTTGTAGGTTTTTACCTGTCGGATAGCAGCATCTTGATCAAAACCTTTAAAGGTCTTCAAAGCGTCAGATTGTGCAGCTTTTAGTGCCGCCTCATATTGCTCCTTAGCTTGATTTAGTATGGCTTCGTGTGATACGACAGCTTTGTTGAGAATTACAGAACCTCCTTCTGCTGCTGGAGTTGTTGAGAATGATTCTGCAAGCAATTGAAGAGCATAACCTGCATGAAGATGTCCTACATAATTACCATATTCTTTTGCTATCTTGGTTTGCTCTGCATTCGTCCCTGTTATCTGTCCAGCTATCTCTGTCAGTTCAATACTGCGTGCATAATAGTTGTGGATTTTATTCCAGAGATCATTCTGAGTTCCAGAGGTTGGGGTGAGATTGTCTGTTGCTATCTGACGATAGAGGAGTGCATTAGGAATCGTTCCTTCTGTCAATTCATCAACGGTCGTTCCCAGTGCAAGGAAAGCCGCTGCAGCAGCATCACCTTGAAGTGTTTTTACATAAGCAACCAATGGACCATCACTGATAGTGTTGGACTGAATGTTTGCTATCATCGTAGACTTACTTAATTGGTCTTTTGTAAGTGTATTACTTGGTGTCTCAGCATTTTCTACCCACGAGTCACAACTTGCGAACAGCATAGATAGGGCGAGAATGGCATATATTGATTTTTTCATTGTAACATCTTCTTTTATAATGTGAAACTTAATGTTGCTGTATATGTACGTGGATGCGGTGTATTGGTGATGTCACGTGATAGACTTCCAATACCTCTCTGCTTACGGTTTCCGCCGTTACCTTCTACTTGTGGGTCAGCACCAGAGTAGTTGGTAATGACGAATACATTTTGTACTGCAAACGAGAAACGCATACCATTGACAACGTTTCGTGTCCACTTACGTGAGAGTGACGATAAGTCATAACCCAAATAGAGAGTTGAAAGGCGTAAGAAGTTAGCTTTCTCAATGTAGTTAGCTCTGAATCGTGCGCTGTGAGCCAGTTCCTCTGCAATCTGGTTATATTCTGCAGTACCAACAGTTGTATGAGCAAGTGCCTGCAGTTGGTCGTTGCGTTTCTTGAGGTTGTCGCCTAATCCTGCTACATTATAGAAACTTTGGTTATAGACAGATGCACCCAAAGCATAATTCCACTTCGTACCAAAAGTAAAGTGGCTGAATAACTTGAGGTCGAAACCAAACGAACCATTGACAGATGGGAATGGCTTACCAAGATACTGATAGTCATTACTCTCTATTGCACCTATTTTCTGGTTGTATGTTCCGTCTGCATTGAAGGCTGGCTTCTCAACAGTGTGATAATAGAAGGCATAGACAGGTTGCCCCTCTTTTACAACGTTTGGATAGTTGTTAATATCCTTTCCACCTGTATCAGTTACTTTGTTTGCCTGATAGTTAAGATTGGCATATACATCAAGAGAATGGCGATTTGCCTGCTTCCAAAGATTACCATTATAGCTGATTTCAAGACCATGTCCCTTCACTTTTCCTACGTTACGTGGAACACTTCCAATCCATCCATCACTTGAAAGGAGGTCGTCGTAGATGATGGCATCAGAGGTATATTGTGCATATAGCGTAAGTGCCAATGTATGTCCGTTATGGATAGTCCAGTCTGTACCCAATTCAATCTCTCGCATACGCTCTGGCTTGATATCAGGGTTACCTTTGTATTGAGGTTTAACAATTGGACCATAAGCACTGATTCCGTCCATGACGTAAGATGTACGTGCATCTGTAGGGTAGGGAAGGCGTCCGCTCTCACCGTATGCAATACGGAACTTCTGATTCTTGAGGTTGTATGATGCGCTCAAAGATGGATAATAAATGCTTGCTACATTACTACCGATGAGATTTGATGCATCACGTCTCAGTCCAGCATTGATGAATAATCGATTGTCATAGTTAAGGAAAGCCTCACCATAGAGACCCCATGTGCGCTGTTCGAAGGTAGACTCCGAAACTGTACGCTCTGTAGCAGCTGAGATGTTGTCAATGTCACTTCTAAAGCGAGAAGCTGATATGCTGTTTAGAGTTTCATACTGACGCGCAATTTGTGAGAGAAGGGTTGCTGCGAGATCCCATTTGTCTGCAAGATGGAACTTACGAGTAGCTTTAATGTCCCAATTGAAGTTAGAGTTTCTACGATTGCTAATATTTTTAGCACCTTCAGTATTGTTTCCTAACTTGTAACCGAAAGGTAGACGATAGGTACCTTCTGTATGGTTAACGTCTGCACCAATGATAGTTTCAAGCTTTATGTCTGCTGGAAGCATATAGCTAAGACGAAGATTACCAATGAAGCGGTCATTTCCATAGGTCCAACTCTGTGCTCGCCATGTACTCTCGTCAACGTATGGCCAAGGTGTCTGATTAATCATTAGGTTCCAAATTGCGTCATATCTACCCATTGCAGTCTGAGGAAGACTGATGTTGCCATGTATGTATGAAGCAGTAGCACCAAGAGAAAATCGGCCTGAACGAAGGTCGTAAGCAAGTTTTGTACTATGGCGCTTGTCTTTGTTGCCCAGTACGACACCTGCTATGTCATTCATGTTATAGGAGAAGAAGATATTCTGATTCCCCTTGAATGCTTTTGAAACAGAGGTGTAGAGTGTTTTCTGCCAACCAGTTTGGAAGAAGTTGTTGATAGGATCGTTATTTACAAACTGATCATATTTTCTTGCAAGTGTAGCAGCGCCTAACGACATCTTTACTTGTATGTCAGCCTTTCCGTTTTCAGGGTTGTTATTCTTTCCTCTTTTGGTTGTGATAACGATAACACCGTTAGCAGCTTCTGCGCCATAGCTGGCTGCAGCAGAAGGACCCTTTATGACATCGATAGTTGCGATGTCATCAATAGTTAAGTCGTTGAGTGCGCTGAGTGCATCTTGCGAACTATTGATATCAGAGATGTGAGAACTATTGTATTTCACGCCATCAACATAGATAATTGGGTCACGCTCCATGCTCATTGTGGCACCACTACGCATATTAAATCGAATTGGCATACCAACTTTACCATTGCTTTGGTACATTTGAACACCACCAATCTTGCCATCAAGCATATCGCTGAGTGAATTGGTATGGGCATTCTTACTTAGGTTGGCAATGTCGATATGATCAACCTTACTTCCAAGTGCTTTCTGACTACGTGCACTGGAAATACTGGCAGTGACCTGCACCTCCTGAAGGTCGATACCAGGAATAAGACTGATAGTAGGTTGTCCTTTTAGTGATTGTGCTTTTATGTTCTGTTCTTTAAAACCGATATAGCTGATGTGGAGCATTTGGTCGTCATTAGTGTTCAGTGAAAAGAAACCGTCCTCATTGGTTACAGTTTCAACACCTTTGTTACCTCTTACTACAGCACCAATAATAGGCTCTCCTGTATCTTGGTTAATTACACGCGCCTTGTAAGTTGTCTGTGCGCTTAGGTTGACGGCAGAGGCTATCGACAGCATGGTGATACCTCTTTTAATGTTATGTATCATAAAAGTTTTTTTTGTTATCCCCTCTAAGGATTATTTTTGCGACTACATTTATACTAAGGTGTAATTTTTATTTAATGGCGCAAAGTTACCTTATTAATAATAATAATACAATACCTAAAAATCGTGATTTTGTGCGACTGGTAGTTTGATTATCCTAATGAAAAGAGTATTTTGTTGGGTGAATGATGTGCAAAACCTTTTAAAAGAAGATTCATTTAATGCTAACTTGTATTTTGTCTTTCAGTTTTCTATAGATGTGTTGATGGTTAGCACAAGTGGTGCTGATGGTTAGCACCAATGGTGTTGATGGTTATTTACTTTATTGTATTTTATTAGAGAGGAGGCTCCTTGTTGTTAGGGAAGTGTTGTTCTACTAATATTAAGAGACAAGCTATTAGTAAGAATGTATGCACTTTTGGTTCTGGTGAGTTATTATTGGCTGTAAGAGGTTTAGTATGAGTGATAAAAGTATAGTGAACTTGTTGAAAAGTAATAGTTTTAATATTGTTATGCACGCAGAAAATTAATCATACTGCAGTATAAAATATAATAGCCTTTGGGACAGTTTTCAGAGTGTTTTATCGTTTTTTTAGTCTTATTTTTTAGAAGGTACACTTCATTTTTTTATTGTTTTTAGGCTTGAACGGGTGCCAAAATAGCTTTTTAAAGTGTTAAATAACAAATAAAAAGTTATTTATTGTTAACATGAGCGGTTTGAAAGATTATTCTTTTTCTTATTATTAGGTCATTTAAGGGAATATTCGTACCTTTGCAACCCGAAACGACAGAGTGAATTATAGCGTTTTTAGTGTATATCACTTGTGTTTGTAATGGATTGAAAATAAACAAAATAAATATATAACAATAAAAAGTAAAATTATGCCTACTATTTCACAATTAGTAAGAAAAGGCAGAAAGGACATCGTAGACAAGAGCAAGTCTCCGGCTTTGGACAACTGTCCACAGCGTCGTGGCGTATGTGTTCGTGTTTACACTACAACTCCTAAGAAGCCTAATTCGGCAATGCGTAAGGTTGCCCGTGTTCGTTTGACCAACCAGAAGGAAGTTAACTCTTACATCCCAGGAGAGGGTCATAACTTGCAGGAGCACAGTATTGTTCTCGTTCGTGGTGGTCGTGTTAAGGACCTTCCTGGTGTACGTTATCACATCGTTCGTGGTACTCTTGATACCGCAGGTGTTGCCAATCGTACACAGCGTCGTTCAAAGTACGGTGCTAAGCGTCCAAAGGCAGCTAAGAAGTAATATTTGCGTTGCCTAAGGCAACAAAAGAAACTTCAATCCATAAAGCCGAGGTGCAACGGCCGGTGATGGTCGATGCTCCAAGGCTCTTTAAAAGAAGAAACTAAAAACAAACAGTTTTGCTGGAGATTTGTAATCACAAAGGTTGAGTAAATGCCCAAGAGAGGGTGTTGAAGAACGTAAGACGACAGCCTCCGCAGAATTAAAGTTTAAAATTAAAATGAGAAAAGCAAAACCAAAGAAGCGTGTAATCCTTCCAGATCCAAAGTTCAATGATCAGAAGGTATCAAAGTTTGTAAATCACTTGATGTATGATGGTAAGAAGAATACCTCATACGAAATCTTCTACGCAGCCCTCGATATCGTAGGCGGTAAGTTGAAGGATGAAGAGAAGTCTCCACTTGAGGTGTGGAAGCAGGCTCTCGATAACATCACTCCACAGGTAGAGGTAAAGAGCCGCCGTATCGGTGGTGCTACTTTCCAGGTACCAACAGAGATTCGCCCAGATCGTAAGGAGAGTGTTTCTATGAAGAATATGATTGCTTTTGCACGTAAGCGTGGTGGTAAGAGCATGGCTGATAAGCTTGCTTCTGAGATTATGGATGCTTTCAATAACCAGGGTGGTGCTTACAAGCGTAAGGAAGATATGCACCGTATGGCTGAGGCTAACCGTGCATTTGCTCACTTCAGATTCTAATCAAGTTATTATAATAAGGTAAAAGGAAATGGCAAATCACGATTTACATTTGACTCGTAATATCGGTATTATGGCACACATTGATGCCGGTAAGACGACAACATCTGAACGTATTCTTTTTTATACAGGTAAGACTCACAAGATTGGTGAGGTTCATGACGGTGCTGCTACCATGGACTGGATGGCACAGGAGCAGGAGCGTGGTATCACTATCACATCTGCTGCTACAACATGTAACTGGAACTATCTCGGTAAGTCTTATAAGATTAACTTGATTGATACTCCGGGACACGTTGACTTTACTGCTGAGGTAGAGCGTTCACTCCGTGTCCTTGATGGTGCAGTTGCTACTTATTCTGCAGCTGATGGTGTACAGCCACAGTCTGAGACTGTATGGCGTCAGGCTGACAAATATAATGTACCACGTGTTGGTTATGTTAACAAGATGGACCGTTCTGGTGCTGACTTCTATGAGACAGTACAGCAGATGAGAGACATTCTTGGTGCTAATCCTATCGCTGTTCAGATTCCTATCGGTGCAGAGGAGAACTTCAAGGGTGTTGTTGACCTCATCAAGATGAAGGCTATCTTGTGGCATGATGAGACAATGGGCGCTAAGTATGACATCGAGGATATCCCAGCTGATCTCGCTGATGAGGCTGCCGAGTGGCGCGAGAAGTTGCTCGAGGGTGCAGCTAACTATGACGATGAGTTGATGGAGATGTACCTTGAGGGTCAGGATATTCCTGAGGATAAGATTATTGCAGCACTCCGTAAGGGTTGTATCGCAATGGAATGTTGTCCAATGCTCCTTGGTTCTTCTTACAAGAACAAGGGTGTTCAGACTCTTCTCGATTATGTTTGTGCTTTCTTGCCTTCTCCACTGGATACACCAGCTATCGTTGGTATAAACCCAGACACAGAGGAGGAAGAGGATCGTAAGCCAAGCGAGTCTGAGCCTACATCTGCTTTGGCATTTAAGATTGCTACAGACCCATTCATGGGCCGTTTGGTATTCTTCCGTGTCTACTCAGGTAAGATCGTTGCTGGTTCTTACGTATTCAATACACGTTCTGGTAAGAAGGAGCGTATCAGCCGTCTGTTCCAGATGAACTCTAATAAGGAAATTCCTATGGAGTCAATCGACGCAGGTGATATCGGTGCTGGTGTAGGTTTCAAGGATATTCGTACTGGTGATACTCTCTGTGATGAGAATGCTCCAATTATCCTCGAGTCTATTACCTTCCCTGATACTGTGATTTCTATCGCAGTTGAGCCAAAGAGCCAGGCTGACGTTGCTAAGCTTGATAACGGTCTTTCTAAGCTTGCTGAGGAGGATCCAACATTCACCGTTCGTACTGATGAGCAGAGTGGTCAGACCATTATCTCTGGTATGGGTGAGCTTCACCTCGATATTATTATCGACCGTTTGAAGCGTGAGTTCAAGGTTGAGTGTAACCAAGGTAAGCCTCAGGTTAACTACAAAGAGGCTATTACTAAGGCAGCTCAGAGCCGTGAGACTTATAAGAAGCAGTCTGGTGGTCGTGGTAAGTTCGCATGTATCGACGTAACTATCGAGCCAAAGGACGAGGATTACGAGGAGGGCGACTTGCAGTTTGTAAACGTTGTTAAGGGTGGTAACGTACCTAAGGAGTTCATCCCTGCAGTAGAGAAGGGCTTCAAGGATTGTCTTGGCAACGGTGTGCTCGGTGGCTTCCCATTGACAGGTCTTAAGGTTACTTTGACTGATGGCTCTTTCCACCCAGTTGACTCTGACCAGTTGTCATTTGAGCTTGTAGCTCACCAGGCGTTCAAAGTTCTTTGTCCTAAGGCAGGTCCTGTTCTTATGGAGCCTATCATGAAGGTAGAGGTTGTTACTCCAGAGGAGAATATGGGTGATGTTATCGGTGACTTGAACAAGCGTCGTGGTCTTGTACAGGGTATGGATGAGGCTCGTAGCGGTGCTCGTATCGTTAAGGCTATGGTTCCATTGTCAGAGATGTTCGGTTACGTAACAGCTCTCCGTACAATTACTTCTGGTCGTGCTACTTCTTCTATGGAGTATGATCACCACTCACCAGTATCAAGTACTCTCGCTAAGGAGATTCTTGATGAGTTGAAGGGTAATTCAGATCTCGTTAAGTAAATAATATAAGGTACTGCTCTCTCATAGCGAATGACTCTTATGAGAGAGCAACCTTTACGTATATTCAATAATAAATAATAAATTAAACATGAGTCAGAAGATTCGTATTAAGCTGAAGTCTTACGACCACCAGTTGGTTGACAAGTCAGCAGAGAAGATTGTGAAGGCTGTTAAGGCTACTGGCGCTATCGTTAGCGGTCCAATTCCATTGCCAACACACAAGCGTATTTACACAGTAAACCGCTCTACATTCGTTAACAAGAAGTCACGTGAGCAGTTCCAGCTCTCAGATTTCAAGCGTCTCATCGATATCTATAGCTCTACAGCAAAGACTGTTGACGCTTTGATGAAGCTTGAGTTGCCTTCAGGTGTAGAGGTTGAAATCAAGGTGTAGTCATCTGTTGACAAATAAGAAACAAATTAATACAAAAAGCATTTACATTCATTTTTAAATCATTAATTGAAATGCCAGGATTATTAGGAAAGAAAATCGGAATGACATCCGTTTTCAGTGCCGATGGTAAGAATGTACCATGCACTGTTATCGAAGCTGGTCCTTGTGTTGTAACCCAAGTTAAAACAATCGAAAAAGATGGTTACAAGGCTGTTCAGTTAGGTTTTGGCGAAGCTAAGGAGAAAAGAACTTCTAAGCCACAGCAGGGACACTTTAAGAAAGCCGGCACAACACCAAAGAAGCACTTGGCCGAGTTCAAGTTTGATGAGGAATACAACCTCGGTGATACCATTACAGTTGAATTATTCAACGACGCAAAGTTTGTTGACGTTGTTGGCACATCAAAAGGTAAAGGTTTTCAAGGCGTTGTTAAGCGTCATGGATTCGGTGGTGTAGGTCAAACAACTCATGGTCAGGACGACCGCGCTCGTAAACCAGGATCTATTGGTGCTTGTTCATACCCTGCAAAAGTATTTAAAGGTATGCGAATGGGCGGCCAAATGGGTGGTGATAGAATCACAACTCAAAACCTCCAAGTGTTAAAAGTAATTCCAGAACACAATATCTTACTTGTTAAAGGTAGTGTAGCTGGATGCAATGGTTCAACCCTTATAATTAATAAGTAATGGATATTAACGTATTAGATATCAAAGGTCAGGAGACCGGCCGTAAGGTTACTCTTAACGAGAATATCTTCGGAATTGAGCCAAACGATCACGTACTTTATCTTGATGTAAAGCAATATCTTGCAGATCAACGTCAAGGTACTGCTAAATCAAAGGAAAGAAGTGAGCATAAAGGTTCAACACGTAAATTAGGTCGCCAAAAGGGTGGTGGCGGTGCACGCCGTGGTGATATTAACTCACCTGTACTCGTTGGTGGTGGTCGTGTATTTGGTCCTACACCTCGCGACTATAGCTTCAAACTCAACAAAAAAGTAAAGGTTCTTGCTCGTAAATCAGCATTAGCTTATAAGGCTCAAGAATCATCTATTATAATTGTTGAAGATTTCAATTTTGATGCTCCAAAGACAAAAGAATTTATAAATATTGCTAAAAATCTTAAAGTTGATGGCAAGAAAGTTCTTTTGGTTTTGCCAGAAGCTCAAAATAATGTATATTTGTCAGCTCGTAATTTGAAGAAGACTCAAGTTACAACTGCAGCTCAAGTAAATACTTATGGTATTTTGAATGCTGATGTGTTAGTTGTTACCGAGAACTCTTTGAAAACAATTGACGAAATCTTAACCAAGTAAAGAGTAGGAGACAGTAAGAATTATGGGATTTATCATTAAGCCAGTGGTCACTGAAAAGATGAACACTGTTACAGAAAAATCTTCTGTTGATAAGACAATTAGATTAGCAAACGAAAAGTCAGCTAAAACACATAATGCAACAGCTGAAGTTCGTAGCTATGTTGTTAAGAACAAGCGTCATCCTGAAGGTTTAAAGAAGGAAAAGACAGTTTATTCTTATGTTAAGCCTGCACAGCCAAAATATGGCTTCATCGTTAAGCCCGAGGCAAATAAGCTTGAAATTAAGAAGGAAATTGAAAGCCTGTACAATGTTACAGTTCTTGATGTGAATACAGTTCGCTACGCTGGTAAGCGTCAATCACGCTATACAAAAGCAGGACTTGTGAAAGGCCAAAAGAACGCATTCAAGAAAGCGATCGTAACAATTAAGGCAGGCGAGGAAATTGATTTTTACAGCAATATTTAAAATAAAAAATGGCAGTACGTAAATTAAAACCGGTTACACCGGGACAAAGACACAAGGTTATTGGCACGTTCGAGGATATTACTG
>ERZ772906.676-NODE-676-length-19786-cov-6.698140_pt1 | contig 19786 bp, 16 predicted proteins | sample MGYA00511338_ERZ772906 | MGnify/ENA primary metagenome ERZ772906 (study PRJEB29015, sample SAMEA2738076) | human oral metagenome | biome: human oral; feature: human-associated habitat; material: saliva | place: China | collected 2212 ... | reverse complement strand
CTTCTGCAATACGGCGCAATGCTTCGCCAAGGTCCTTTGCTCCACAAACGAAAGGCACATCAAACTTGTCCTTATCAATGTGATAAACATCGTCAGCTGGCGAAAGTACTTCGCTTTCATCGATATAATCGATTTCAATAGCTTGAAGAATCTGTGCTTCAACAAAGTGCCCGATACGCACTTTTGCCATTACTGGAATGCTGACTGCTTCTTGAATGCCACGTATCATCTTAGGATCGCTCATACGAGAAACACCACCTGCAGCGCGAATATCGGCTGGAATGCGCTCTAATGCCATTACTGCGCAAGCACCAGCAGCCTCAGCTATGCGTGCTTGTTCAGGAGTTGTAACGTCCATAATTACACCGCCTTTAAGCATCTGTGCCAAGTTGCGGTTCAGTTCTGTTCTATTTTCTTTCATAGTTGTTATATTGTTTATTATTTATTTCTACTCCTATGTTTTTCCAACGTGGTCGCAAAGGTATGCTTTTTCGGTGTATTACCCAAAAGTCCATTCCTATATAGCAAACTATTACCTACGAATAGGAAAAAGGAAATTAAAGATAGTGGAGCTTAAAATGTATGAATTTATGGTGCAGACGCCCTCTCTTCCCTACTCTCTTAAAGGCACTTACGATTACACGAACGCATGTTTACTGAACACATTTACATGGAAACAAAATATTTCTTAAATCTATAAAGAAGTTGCAAACTTTACTCTAAAACAACAAAAGAATTGCCGTGTAAATACAAAAAACATGCCTGTTTACTTCCAACAAACAAGTATAATCAAGATATAAAACCTTTCTAAATTGTAAAGAAAAACACAAGTACAAATCGATAATAATTGTTTTGTATTGCAAAAGTGCCTGTTTTGCATTGCAATAGTGCCTATTTTACCATGCAAAACAGGCTCTTTTAGAACGCAAAATAGGCACTATTTAAAAACGTTGAAAATCAGATTATTGCACAAGAAAGCTCTTTAAGAATTATCTTTACAATACTTCCTCTTTCTTAATATTTATAAAATAGGTTGTATCCTTCATTTTTACACATTTGAAAAGCTATAGTTTGGTGAATATAAATAAGTTGGAAAATACAGAAAAAGAAAAGCGCGTACATCAAATAATAATCTGACGCACGCACTTGAAAAAACGATTGATTATTGTTCAAACAATATTTTTATTATTGCATAACCTTTATTGCAAGGCTGCCTTGTCTTATTATAATAATGTGTCCTACAGGCAAAGAGATTGTAACTTCACCATTTGCATCAGTAAGACCAGTGCTAAGAAGTTTGCCTGATACATCGTAGATGCTGTAGTTCTTTTCTGCTTGCAAGCCCATAACAACGATATTGCCATTGTAGCGTACCACTTTCACAGCCTCGGCTTGAGCGTTGTGAATGCCATTATCAACATCAAAGATAGCAGCCAATACGCCATACTGAGTGATTTTGAACGTATCGTCATTAATATCTTTACCATCAAGCATTGCCTTAATGAACTTATAACCATGTATTGGCGTAGCTTCTACCTTCACTTCCTTACCTTTTTCGATAGGTGTCCACTCAGGAACGTTATTTCCATCAACCATTGTCTTGAAGGAACCATGTGCGTTTGCTTCAAAGCGAAGGCGTACAGTGTTGCATCCAGAGCCGTTTCCAGTAACATTCATCTTCCAGTTTTTACCTTCAAGCAACGTGTTGTCGCAAGTAGCCGAGCCTGTATTACCTTTTACAAGCAATACTGCTTCATCCTCTTCAGTAGCCTTTGGCACTGTAAACAGAATATCGTTGATTGCACAAGCATCGAATTGATTGTTATCTAAATCAAGCTTACGGAGCATCGGATTCTTTGAAAGATTGATGTTTGTAAGCTGATTGCCCGATAAATCAAGGAATTTTAGCTTCGGAAACTTTGTTACATCCATTTCCTTCATACCGCAACTCTCCATATCAATCCACTTTAAAGCAGGCTTATTGCTTAAGTCTGGGAAGGTTACATAGTTATTGTTTCCTGCTGTTAAGTTCTCGAGCTTAGGGTTATTACTGAGATCTAACTCTGTCAATCCCATACTTGCACAGGCTAAAACCTCCAAGTTAGGATTGTGCTTGGTATCTAATTTGCCCACCTTATTATAACTGCCGTAAAACTCTCTTAGGTTTTTCAATTTGCTAAGGTCGATAGTTGTTAAGCGATTATCGGTAATTGCAAGTTCTCGAAGCTTAGGAAGTTGCGACAAATCAAGCTCTGTTATCTTATTCATCATAAGATCAAGAACTTCCAAATTATCGTTCTTTCCTAACTCACAAGTAACCAATTTGCCTGCTTGCGCCTTGAAAGCAGCTAAGTCGGCATATACTTTAATAACATCATTAGGCTCTACTTCCAACTGTACAGAGTTCGCTACATTCTTATTCAGCGTGTAATCGTTCTTCTGTCCGCCCTGTTCTATTTGAATACTTTGGCTATCTTTAATTCCTTGTAGTTCTAAATACAGATACATAGGCTTAGGTTCGCCATCTTCATCGTACTCAATCTTCGCACTTGGGTCTACCTTTAAGGTGAAGTTTGGCTTATCTGCAGGAGTTTCATTTCCAGGTTCTGGGTCTCCATTCTTAACACAATAAACCATCGCTTTCCAGCCTGGCATAGTTGTAGCAGCGTAACATGCAACCGAAAGACCGCCATCTGCTGCAGTAGAACTTATTCTAATAGGCAACTTTTCAGGAGTTCCCTTAATTATCTTAAGTGGTTCTTGCTTTGCCCAACCCCACAAATAGTCGCCGCTATCCTCGTCTTTCTCGCACGAAAGCTCGATTAATCCGTTGTAAATTCGTAGTTCATCGCTTTCTCCAAACTCTATTTGCTCGAATATAACAGTAATATGTGAATCTGAATTTCGTGGTTTTAATCGTTGAAGAGTGTAAGCATAGTTGCCTCGCATACCTTTTTCAGGACCGCCATAGTCGTAAAATTCCATCGGTCTACCTTGCTCTATCTCCTTTTCAAACCATGGTCCTTCACTCCCAGGTTGGAATATCCAGCCAGCGCTTTGGGCAAACGATGCGACAATACCTGCTATTAGAAACACAGAAATTAAATAGATTTTTCTCATAATGTAATGATTTTAGTTTGTTTGATAATAATTACAACATAAAACAGATTAGACGTTTTATGTGTCAGAACTCTTATTTAGGTTTCTGCAAAGATACATATTATTGCGTAAAAACAGAAAGTTTATTTTGTTTTTATGTCCATTTCAACGTCTTTAATCTCTTTAATTAAAGTTTTGTACAATCTCTGCAAGTCAAACTTAATGCTTGTAGTTCCAATAAAAAGCAGTATATTTGCAGTATGAAAATAGGAACAATAGATTTTGGAGAACGCCCTTTGTTCTTGGCACCAATGGAAGATGTAACCGATATAGGGTTTCGTAAGATGTGCAAACGCTTTGGTGCTGCAATGGTCTATACGGAGTTTGTGTCGGCAGATGCTGTCATACGCAGTATAAAATCGACGCTTAACAAGATTGTTATAGACGAAGAAGAACGCCCAGTAGGTATTCAGATATATGGAAAAGATGTCGAATCGATGGTTGAAGCTGCCAAGATTGTAGAGCAGGTAAAGCCCGATGTAATCGACATAAACTTTGGTTGCCCCGTAAAAAAGGTGGCTAATAAAGGTGCAGGCTCTGGTATGTTGAAGAATATTCCATTGTTATTGGAAATAACACGAGAGGTTGTGAAGGCTGTAAACACCCCCGTTACTGTGAAAACACGCTTGGGTTGGGACGACAACAACCTTGTTATAACAGAGCTTGCGGAACAACTTCAGGACTGTGGAGTGCAAGCTTTAACCATTCATGGGCGCACGCGTGCTCAGATGTATACTGGAGAAGCTGACTGGACGCTTATCGGTGAAGTGAAGAAAAACCCACGAATGCACATACCTATCATAGGAAATGGAGACGTAACTAGTGTTGCTGATGCACAAAAACGCTTCGACGACTATGGCGTAGATGCTGTAATGATAGGCAGAGCAACCTTTGGCTGTCCGTGGTTGTTTTCTGAAACCGATGCACCAGATGCCAAACGACTTACTTTGGACGATAAAATTGATATCTTAGAAGAGATGTTGCGCATCAACGTAGAGAAGATAGACGAGTATAGAGGCATATTGCATACCCGCCGACACCTTGCTGCTTCGCCCATTTTCAAGGGAGTTCCAGATTTCAAGCAAACACGAATTGCGATGCTTCGAGCTAACAAAATGGACGAACTCATCGGCATTTTGGAGAACTGCAGAGAACGTTTGCGGACACTTTAACGTGAATACAGCCACCGAAAACGTTAAATGTTTTATGGAGAAACCCACTTCGTTTCTCGTTTTTATTGGCTATCTTTGCAAACTACAAGTCTATTTATTCGTGATTAAAGACAGACGAAAGAAGGTATGAATGAAGATTTCGATATAAGAGAAGAGCGATTTACAACAGCCGAAAAAGAGTTCGAAAACGCATTGAGACCGCCAAAGTTCGACGACTTTAGCGGGCAAGACAAGGTGGTAGAAAACCTTCGGGTGTTTGTTGAAGCTGCCAAATATCGTGGCGAACCACTCGACCACACGTTGCTTCATGGTCCTCCTGGACTTGGAAAAACCACGTTGAGTAACATTATTGCCAACGAATTGGGCGTTGGTTTTAAGATTACTTCGGGTCCCGTACTTGATAAACCAGGCGACTTGGCAGGCATTCTTACATCGCTTGAACCCAACGATGTATTGTTCATAGACGAGATTCACCGTCTCTCTCCAGTTGTTGAAGAGTACCTTTACTCGGCAATGGAGGATTATAGAATTGATATAATGATAGACAAGGGCCCATCGGCTCGTTCTATTCAGATAGACTTAAACCCTTTCACACTTGTAGGAGCGACTACCCGAAGCGGACTTTTAACAGCTCCTTTGCGTGCTCGCTTTGGTATAAATCTGCATTTAGAGTATTATGCTCCCGACACTTTGAGTCGTATTATAAAGCGTTCTGCCAATCTGTTAAAAGTACCTATTGAAGCTGATGCAGCTATTGAAATAGCCCGACGCTCACGCGGTACTCCTCGTATTTGCAATGCCTTGCTGCGTCGTGTACGCGATTTTGCACAGGTAAAGGGCAACGGCACCATCGACCACGCTATTGCACAATCATCTCTTCAATCGCTAAATATTGACAAATACGGCCTTGACGAAATAGACAACAAGATTCTTTTAACCATCATCGATAAGTTTAGAGGTGGCCCAGTTGGTGTTTCTACCATTGCAACAGCTATCGGAGAAGATGCAGGAACAGTGGAAGAGGTTTACGAACCTTACCTTATTATGGAAGGTTTCATTAAACGAACGTCACGCGGACGAATGGCAACAGAACTGGCTTACGAGCATCTTGACAAAACAATGCGAGGGTCGTCGATAAGCGAACCATCGCTTTTTGAATAACAAAAGCTTGGGATACGTATGTGTATCTCAAGCTTTTGTTTTTATAAACAGATAGGAAGACAAAGCCGCCCAAAAGCATTTTTTCTTGTTTTTTATGTCACAAAACTGCAACAACTAACGTCTATAGGAATATAAACAGATTACAAACTCTATTTAAAAGTATATGATGATGAGAACATTTTTTATTTCACTTGCTCTTTTAACAGTAAGTATTGTCGTTAAAGCACAGAACGTTGAAAGCGTTTTTGAACAATTCCGACAGCATAAGAATGTGGTTTTAGTAGATGTACCGAAGGAGTTGCTTTCGCTCGGACTACAAGTTATGGGCAGCAAAAAGGGCAAACAGTGGGCTGACAAGATAGAAAGACTGCGTATATTGAGCTTCGATGACGCTTCAAGAACTGTTAGAAGAAAATTTAAAAAGGCAGTAAAAGCGTTTAATTGGAGGGAATACAGTGAAGTAATCAAAGATAAAACGATATATTCTGAAACCAGAATTATGACACAAGGTACTGACGACATCATCAGACGCTTAGTCGTTTGTACTACAGACGAGGACGATTCTGCCCTTATAATAATAGATGGGGCCATCTCATCGAACGATATTGACAGTGTTTTAGAAGAAGCTAAAGATTTATAAAGATATGAGAAAACTACTTTTTATATTTATTCTTGCGTTGAACACGAACCTCGCAAGTGCTGCTCCAACGGCTGACGCGAGCGTTTATAGCCTAATTGATGCTTTCAAAGATAATAAGCGTGCTGAATACCATAATATTAGTTCGCTGCTGCTTACAGCTGCCAAAGCTGTTATAAAAGATAATGGCAACGATTTAATAGCAGCACTTAAGAGCATCAATTCAGTACAGATATTAAACTTAGATAATTGTTCTGGTTGCACAAAAAGACGTTTTTTATCGCATGCAAGACGCGTTTACGACAGAAATTGTCGCGAACTTATCAGAAAAAACAAGAAGAAAAGCTTTTCAAGTATCCAATTAAAGATGGACAACGGAGTTGTTCGTGAACTTGCTATAATTGAAGCTGACGGCTCAGACTACTCTGTTATCTTGATAAAAGGCAGAATTCCATTGAATAAACTTAGCGATATAATCAACAACAAGAGTAAGTTGAAGACTGAATAAGCGCTCTTACGAAACAGTTATAAATGGAAGCCTCGCAATTCAAAGCAACTTTCTTGCCGTGCCACCGCTGTCTTTATGGGGTGGCATGGCAACTAACTGGCAATACGCAGGAGGCTGAAGACTTGGTTCAGGAAACCTTTCTGAAGTTGTGGACACGTCGCCATCAGCTCTCCAACATTGACAATCCAGAGGCTTACAGCATTGTTATACTACGTCGAATATTCTATGATGTGAAACGAACAAAGCACATTGAAGAAACCGAACAGGATATTAGATATATGCAACACAGGACTTCCGAGAACCTAAGCGAACATATTGAGGCACAAGACCAATGGCAACGTATCAGAACAATGGTACTTGCACTGCCCGATCCACAAGGAAAGGTAATGCTTATGCGCGATGTGGAGGGACTGACATACGAAGAAATCAGTACAGAAACTGGTCTCACAGAAGTTAATTTGCGCTCTATTCTAAGTCGGGCGCGAAAGAAAATAAGAGAAAGAATTAAGGAAATGAAGCGATAATGAATACGAAGGAAACAGAGAAACTATTGGAACGGTTTTACAATGGAATTACCGATGAAACCGAAGAAAAACGTCTTACGGAGTACTTCTGTAGCAACGAGGTAGACAAACAGTTACGCAAGGAGGGCGAAATATTCCTTGCACTACAACAAAACAAATCCATTGAAGTGCCATTCGATTTGGAAAGCAAGATTGAAAGGCAAATAAATCAATGGAATACAATAGAGTCTACAGCTCGCAAAACAGCGCGTAAGGCCAACCTACGTTGGATAATAGGCATTTGTGCCAGTATCTTGCTATTGATAGGCGTGGGCATTTTCATCGATAAAAACGGCAATTCGCAATTGTCGGATACGGAGAAATTAGACACTTACGATAACCCAGAAGACGCTTATGCAACTGCAAATAAAGCGCTCACCAAGTTCTCTGTATCTATCAATAAGGGACTAAAAACAATCAATAACGCAACAAATCTATCAATAAACAAATAAAAATGAAGAAGATATTACTACTTTTACTATTCGGTTTTACATTCAATTGCACTTTCGCACAGAAGGTTTTCTTCGATAAATTCGACGATAAAGACGGAGTAACCACAGTGTATATCTCGGCATCAATGCTGAAAATGATGGGCAACATACAGGCAGGCGACAAAGATATTAGCCGCATTGCAAAACGCTTAGACCATATCCAAGTGTTAGAATGCGAGCGTCCTTCTCTCATCGGCAACATTAAAAACGCTGCTTTATCCTATTACAATCAAGCTAAATATGCCGTTGTTATGAAAACAAAGAGTAATGGTGAAGATGTAACCATATACGAAAAGAAATATCAGAACGGCAAAAACGAATATGTATTACTCATGGTTGAACACAACGAAATAACGATTGTGAACCTGTTAGGGCGTGTTACGTTGGAAGAAATAAAAAGTATTGCGAAATAATACTATCGCTCTAAAAATTCCATAAAGCTACAATAAGAAGGGGTGCAAGCATATTTGTACCCCTATTTCGTAGGCACAAAAGCTATGACAAAAGTGTAAATATTTTTCAAGCATACTCTTATCGCATAACAAACTCATTATTAAGACCTTACAGTACCCATTGTTTTGCATTCCAAAAGAGCCTGTTTTGCACGATAAAACAGGCTCTTTTGCGTTGCAAAACAGCCGCTTTTGCAACGTCAAAGTGTAACCATCACTTTTTAACGAGATTATCTTTACAAAATTATAGTTATGTTTGCGTATACCTAAAGTGCTAAAATGAGAACAGTTTTCCATAGCAAACTCTTAGCAAGCATCGCTGTTCCGTACTACTCTTTTAGGAATGGTAGTCTTAAAAAAACAAAAAATAGTCCCTATATATAAGGTGTATGTAAAAACTTTGCTTAATTTTGCGTCCTTGAATAATGTTACTAATGCTGATATGCAAGAAAACTTAGTTATAGTAGAAAGCCCTGCAAAGGCAAAGACAATAGAGAAGTTCTTAGGCGAAGACTTTAAGGTTATGTCGTCATATGGACATATTCGTGATTTGAAAAAGAAGGAATTGAGTGTAGACCTTGATACTTTAGAGGCCAACTATGAGATTCCTGAAGAGAAAAAGAAGGTTGTTGCAGAACTAAAAAAGAACGCTAAAGCCGCTAAAAAGGTTTGGTTAGCTTCCGATGAAGACCGCGAAGGAGAAGCCATAAGCTGGCACCTTTGCGAAGTTTTAGGCCTTGACGAAGAGAAAACGAGCCGCATCGTGTTCCACGAAATTACGAAATCAGCCATTCTTGCAGCCATTGAGAACCCACGTCGCTTAGACATGAACCTTGTAAATGCACAGCAAGCACGCCGTGTGTTAGACCGCTTGGTGGGCTTCCGCCTATCTCCCGTATTGTGGCGCAAGGTAAAACCTGCACTAAGCGCAGGCCGTGTGCAGAGCGTTGCGGTAAGATTGATAGTAGAACGAGAGCGCGAAATACAAGCGTTTAAGTCTGAACCATATTATAGAGTGAACGCCATCTTTGCTGCAACAAGCGAAGACGGAACGAAAAATGAAGTAAAAGCTGAACTAAACAAGCGCTTTGCAACACACGAAGAGGCTTTATCATTCCTCGAAGAGTGCAAAAATGCATCGTTCCAGATATCTTCTATCACTAAAAAACCATTGAAGCGAACCCCTGCTCCACCTTTTACAACATCTACTTTGCAACAGGAAGCAGCTCGCAAACTGGGCTTTACAGTAAGTCAGACCATGATGGTGGCACAACGATTGTACGAAGCTGGACGCATCACTTACATGCGTACGGACAGCGTAAACCTTTCAAATCTTGCTATTAGTACTGCAAAAACCGAGATAGACAACCTCTACGGTGTTGAATATAGCAAGACTCGCAAGTATCATACCAATAGCAAAGGTGCGCAAGAAGCCCACGAAGCTATTCGTCCAACCGACATGAGCGCAAACAGTATCGATGGAACAAGCCAAGAAAAGCGCCTTTACGACCTTATTTGGAAACGCACTATAGCATCGCAAATGGCAGATGCTAAAATAGATAAAACAACCGTTTCCATCGGCATTCTCAATGCTGAAGGGAACGAATCAAACAAGCTTCAGTTCGTTGCTACAGGCGAAGTCATCGCTTTCGACGGCTTTTTGAAAGTTTATCGTGAGTCTACTGACGACGAAAACGAGAACGAAGACACATCTCACGCACTACCATCGATGAGCGAAGGCCAAATATTGGAACGCCGTAGCATTGTTTCTACCGAACGCTATTCTATGGGACCAAGTCGCTATACAGAAGCAAGCTTGGTGCATAAACTTGAAGAATTGGGCATCGGACGCCCATCAACATATGCTCCAACTATCTCAACAATTCAGCAACGTGAGTACGTTCAGAAGGGAGATAAGAAGGGGGAAGAGCGCATATATGTGGTAGACACCTTACAAGCACTTAAGATTACTTCTAAAAACAAAAAGGAAATGGTGGGTGCCGACAAAGGAAAGCTTATTCCAACCGATATTGGAATCGTGGTAAACGACTTCCTTATGGAGAATTTCCCAGACATTATGGACTACAATTTCACCGCAAAAGTGGAACAAGAGTTCGATAAAATATCAGAGGGAAAGGCTACTTGGAATGCTGCAATGAAGGATTTCTACAAGCGGTTTGAGCCTGAAGTAGATGCCGTAATGAATGCACGTTCGGAGCATAAGGCTGGTGAACGTGAGTTAGGTAGCGACCCTAAGACTGGCAAACCTGTATTTGTAAAGATTGGACGCTTCGGCCCTGTGGTACAAATTGGTACTGCTGACGATACAGATAAGCCTCGTTTTGCGCAAATTCCAACCGACAAGAGTATGGAAACACTCACACTCGAAGATGCATTGGAGTTATTTAAGCTTCCACGCACGGTTGGTCAGTTCGAAGGAACAGACGTTGTCATTGGCGCAGGACGCTTCGGACCTTATATAATGCACAACAAAAAGTATGTTTCTTTGCCTAAAGAAGAAGACCCATTGACGGTTTCGCTCGACACAGCAATAAAGCTAATAGAGACTAAACGTTTGCAAGATGCGCAGCGACATCTAAAGAAATTCGATGAAGATCCGAAGTTGGAAGTAATGAACGGACGCTATGGTCCATACATTGCGTACGATGGAAAGAACTTCCGTATCCCTAAAGCAATGCATGAAAAGGCTTCCGAACTAACTTATGAGGAGTGCCAGAACATCATAAAGAACGCACCAGAACCCAAAGCAAGGCGCGGACGTAAATAATCAAAACAAGCTACTGCCTTTCCTTTATATGGGAAGGCAGAAAGATAAAAAATGACGGAGAACCTACAAAACAACCCGAAACGCATTATCATTATAGGCTATATGGGCGCTGGGAAGACCACGCTAGGAAGAGCATTGTCTAAGATTTTGGGCTTCTCGTTCTACGATTTAGATTGGTATATAGAGACGCGGATGCGCAAAAGCATAGCTCAGATATTCGAACAGAGGGGCGAAGAAGGTTTCAGAACCATAGAATGCAATATGCTACACGAGGTTGCAGAGTTTGAAAACGTCATTATTTCTTGCGGAGGAGGTACTCCTTGTTTCTTCGATAATATGGAATATCTAAACCAACAGGGCGAAACGGTATATCTAAATGCTACTACCGACATCATTTGCAAGCATCTTGATATGAGCAAAAACGTTCGACCACTGTTGCAAGGCAAATCGCCTGAAGAGGTTAAATCCTTTGTAGACGAGCAAGTAAGCAAGCGAAATGCTTTCTACATGAAGGCAAAACATATAATCGAAGTGCCTCTGATGGATAGTCGCGAAAAGATTTTTACGATGGCAGAACAGCTTATTGAAACAATAGGAATAAGCAAAAAGGCTTAACAGAGATATAAAAAATAATTATAAAAACAACAATACGATTTCATTACTGAGAGTCAATTTCAACTGCGTCATAGTAGGATAAGCGCTCTCAAAACACAATAAGATAGGTTATGAAGAAATGGACTATTGAAGATTCGAAGGAGCTTTACAACATCAAAGGTTGGGGTACTTCTTACTTTGGAGTCAACGAAGCTGGACACGTTTACGTTACTCCGTGCAAGGATAATACTCAATTGGACTTGTGCGAGATAATGGACGAGTTGGTATTACGTGATGTTACGCCGCCCGTTTTGCTCCGTTTCCCCGATATTCTCGACAATCGTATCGAGAAAACATCATCTTGTTTTGACTTAGCAAGAAAGGAATACAAGTATGAAGGAGAAAATTTCATCATCTATCCTATTAAGGTAAACCAGATGCAACCGGTTGTTGATGAGATTATTTCACACGGTCGGAAGTTTAATCTTGGCTTGGAAGCTGGTTCAAAACCAGAGTTACACGCTGTGATTGCGGTGCAATGCCAAAGCGATTCACCCATTATTTGCAATGGATACAAGGACCAAAGCTATATAGAATTGGCACTCTTGGCTCAGAAAATGGGCAAGCGTATCTTCATTGTAGTAGAGAAACTGAACGAAATAGATATTATTGCAAAAGCTGCTAAAAAGCTCAATGTAATGCCAAATATTGGTATTCGTATTAAGTTAGCGACTTCTGGTTCTGGCAAATGGGCTGAAAGTGGTGGCGATGCATCAAAGTTTGGTCTCACTGCATCGGAACTTTTGCAGGCTCTTGATAAGCTTGACGAAAAAGGAATGCACGATTGTTTGCGCCTTATACACTTTCATATTGGTTCACAAATTACGAAAATACGCCGTATTCAAACTGCTCTTACTGAGGCTGCGCAATACTATGCCAACCTTAGAAAGATGGGATATAATGTTGATTTCGTAGATTGTGGCGGTGGTTTGGGTGTCGATTACGATGGAACTCGCTCATCTAGCAGTGAAAGTTCAGTCAATTATAGTATTCAAGAGTACGTTAACGATTGTGTAAGTACCTTCGTAGACGCTGCAAACAAGCATGGAATACCACATCCTAACATCATTACTGAAAGTGGTCGTAACGTTGCAGCACACCATTCTATCCTTGTTATAAACGTTTTGGAGACTGCTTCGCTTCCTGAAATGTCTGAAGAATTCGAAGCAAAGGATACCGACCACCAGCTTGTAAGGGAACTTTACAAGATCTGGGACAATATAAATTCACGCAATATGCTCGAAGATTGGCACGATGCAGAGCAGATACGAGAAGAGTCTTTAGAGCTTTTCTCACATGGTTTAGTGGATTTGAAGACCCGAGCGGAAATAGAAGCAATGTATTGGAGCGTCTGTCACGAGATAAATACACTGGCTAAAGGAATGAAACACGTACCTGACGAGTTGCGAAACTTAGACAAATTGCTTGCAGATAAGTATTTTTGCAACTTCTCGCTCTTCCAATCGCTTCCTGATAGTTGGGCTATCGACCAGCTATTCCCCGTTATGCCAATCCAAAGATTGAATGAACGTCCAACAAGAAAAGCTACTTTGCAAGACATTACTTGCGATAGCGATGGTAAAATCTCCAATTTCGTAACAGGAGGACGTACTAGTCACGTGCTACCTATACATTCGTTACGTCGTAATGAGCCTTATTATCTTGGCGTTTTCCTCGTTGGTGCTTACCAGGAAATACTCGGTGACCTACATAACCTATTTGGTGATACTAACGCAGTACACCTTTCTGTGAAAGATGGCAGTTATCACATCGATCAAATTATCGATGGTGAAACTGTAGAAGAGGTGCTCGAATATGTTCAATACAACCCTAAGAAACTGGTACGCCAGCTTGAAATATGGGTAACAAAGAGCGTAAAACAAGGAAAAATATCGCTCGAAGAGGGCAAAGAATTCCTCAACAACTACCGAAGTGGCCTCTATGGCTACACCTATTTGGAGTAAAAAACTCCAAATAGGGTGCATCGGCACAAACTGACAATTATAGTTTTTCCCCATAAGGAATTGTATTCAGGTTCTTAACAAAGGTTAAAGTGCAACTTTTTTGCACTTATCTTGTAACTTCCAAGCCTACTAATTCGTCTTACAAACAGAGAGTATGGAAAAAGTGAGTTTCCGAAATGACGTGTTACCACTGAAGAATCAACTCTTCAGGCTTGCCCTCCGCATTACCCTAAACAGGGAAGAAGCAGAGGACATAGTACAAGACACAATGATAAAAGTTTGGGACAAACGCTACGAATGGAGCAGTATCGATTCCATAGAAGCCTATAGTTTGCGAGTATGTAGAAATATTTCGCTTGATAGGCTGAAGAAACGAGATAATCAAAATGACTCTTTAGAGGAGCAAAAGTTTGACTCTGCTCACACTTCCACTCCGCAAGACCAACTGATAACCCAGGATCGATTGCGTGTAGTAAAGGAAATTATAAACTCTCTGCCCGAAAAACAGCGTACTTGCATACAACTACGCGACTTTGAAGGCAAACAATACAAAGAAATTGCGGACATCTTAGGCATTACGGAAGAACAAGTAAAAATAAATATTTTCCGTGCTCGCCAAGCGGTAAAACAAAGATTTCAGAAAATAGAAGAATATGGATTATAAGTACATTGAACAGTTAATGGAGCGTTATTGGCGCTGCGAGACATCTCTCCAAGAGGAAGAGATACTTCGTTTGTTCTTCTCTCAAGGAGAAGTTCCTGCCAATTTGCAGCCTTATAAAGACTTGTTTGTTTACGAACAGGAACAAAAGGCAGCCGACATTCTAGGCGATGACTTTGACCAAAAGATTCTTGAAAAGGTGAATGAAGATCAACCTGTAAAGGCTCGTGTTATCACAATGCGCCAGCGGTTAATGCCTCTTTTCAAGGCAACAGCGGTTGTAGCTATTCTGCTAACTTTGCAAAATGCTTTGCAAGAAACATTAAATAATGCTGAGCCTACTACTCAACAACCCGTAGAAATGTCGAATACAAATAAGGCACCTAAAGGTCCTGCAGTGGCAAAGGCAGACTCTACAAAGATTGATTCAACCCAAAAGGTTAGTACAATCACCGATATAGATTACAATTGAAAAGAATATCATTTTAATGCTTTCTCTATAAAACAAATCATTTTCTAATAAAACAAGTACGAAACTGTGAAGTTTCATCTCTCAAATTTTTTAAGACAATAAAAATAAAAAGCCGACATCGTTAGATGCCGGCTTTTTTAATACCGTTTTTTTCACCATTAAAGTAAGCTATAAACCCAATTATATCCGATACTTCAAACAAAATCAATATATGATAGCCATTCTCAAAAAATAGAAATGGAAGTGAATGGGCTCTTATTAGCAAGAATAAGATAACAAAAAAAAATTTTCTTGCTTCAATAATTCATTTCAGACTTAAAGCTTATACATTTCTATTCTCCTTTAATATTCTTGCTCTCTATTCTATTTTAGGTATCTCACAACACTTCAAATATTTTTGCTGCAAATAATTCAAATATCCATTTTGTTATGGTTTTTCCACAACTTACTTCAAAACACCTCTCTAAAAGCCCAAAAACTTGTCCTTTATCACCACAAAAGTGTTAAAACAAGGAACTTAGAAAGATAATTGAAATGATTTTAATAACTTTGCAAAAATTTTAACAAATTACAGAAATTAAGAATAAAGATTGTAAGAATCAGAGTAACAAAAACATGGTATTTTTGTCATGTTAGTGGAAATATAATTACACAACAGACTCATTTCTATCTTAACTATCCACATGCAAGTTTGATTGTAGGTAGATTTAATTATAAAAATAAAAATGAAAACAGACGTAACTAAACAAAAATATCTTAGACCAGCCATTGCTGTCTTTGATATGATGGAAGATAAATTTCTTTTAGCAGCAAGTCCTAATGTGAGACCTGGTGGAGATGGTAATCCCCCAGGAAGTATTACTATAGAAGGTGCTACACCAGTTGTAGGAGATGATGGCGACGAGCTTTTTGGCTAAAAGTTAGAATAAAGTAGGTAAAAATAAAAGGTAAAAAGATATAATGAAAAAGATTTCTTATTATACACTATCGGCATTGTTTGTCGGTAGCATTGCTTTATCAATGGTTTCTTGTGCTGACGATGATTTAGGCAATAACTTAAGTGATGGCGATAAAGAAGCTATTGTACAATTTGAGGTAAATAATGTACAAGAAGAAGTACTCAGTCAAAAAAGTGCAGCAACTCGTGGCGCTATAACTCCTGGACTTTCTGATAAAGACCTTGAAGGTAAAAAATTAGAAGGTCAAAACAATGGAAACCTTGATGTTTGTTTAATAGAAACAACCGTTGAAGGTGTTAATCCTGTTGTAGCTGATGCAAGTACACGTGCTAATATCATCGATTTGAATTCATTTGGCGACTTCTCTTCTACTGGTCTTCGTGGCACAACCCCATCAAATATAAAAGAAGAATGGTTTATTGATGCAAAGACAAAAAAGAATGGTGAACTCTATACTAAGATTCCTTGGTCTTGGCAAAAACGATATGGTCGTTTCTTTGCTGTGTATCCAGAACTTAGCACTTACAAGAATAAGATGAAAATCAATAAACCAGATGAGAATGGTTTTCCAAGTGTAGAATTTGAAATCGACACAGATGTTAGAAAGCAAGTAGACCTTATGACTGCTTGTTCTGGTGATGTTAATTATGCAACACGCAACCAAGCACCAAGAACCAGTCTTAATTTCCGTCATGCATTGACAGCTATCCGCTTTGCTGTTGGGCAAAACCTTTCATTCGACAAAACAATTAAGCAGATAACACTTAAGAATGTATTGTTAAAAAGCAAGTATGTAATTTCAAATCAATACAATGGTATAGGAGCTAAGTGGGTATCTACTGGTTATACTTCTCGTGGTAATGCAACTCTCGATGGTCTTAATTACAAGACAAATGAAAATCCAAACAGCATTGTTAGAGATAGAAGTACATTTCCTAATGAAAATTCAAGAGATATCACTAAGTTGAACGACAACTACACCTTTTATATGATTCCACAGGAACTTGATAATATGGTTACTGCCGAAATTACTTTTACCGATAACACTACTATTTCTGTACCACTTAAAGGTTCATGGAAAGAAGGAACCACCCGTACCTATAAGTTGAGTCATAAGAATTCAAGCTGGGTTTACTCTATCACAAGTGATAGTCCATCAGCTGTTGCTTACAACGCAACAAGTACAGGAAATTATGGTATTACAAGTTTTCGTCAAGCTCCTGATGGCACAAAGAAACCAGTAGCATGGAAAGTTATTGGATATAGTGAAGATAATGGAATTACTTGGACAACAACCAAACCAGCATGGCTAAAGAGTTTAACTAAAGAGTCGGGAAATGGTGGTACAGCTGCAGAACAAGGCACAGCTACATTAGGCACAGATATAGTAGACCTTGTTGCTAAACGTAATAAAGAATTACAAGATGGTAAGGCTTTAGGTTCAGCAGCAAAACCTTACAACTTATCGAATAGCACAGGTGAAGCACAAGTACAGAATACTGCCAACTGCTATGTTATCTCTGCACCGGGATATTATATGATTCCTTTAGTTTATGGTAATGCCATCAAGAATGGTGGTACGAATACAAGTGCATATAAAAGTTCTCTCGATCCAAAAAGTAATATACCAGCTGAATTACTAACTGAATTTGTAGACCATGCAGGCGCACCTATCAAGGATCCTTGGATTGAGAAAACCAATGGTAAGGCAAATAATGGCATAAATGGAGCACAAATTGTTTGGGCTGACGAAGCAAATCTCGTAAATTTAGCTCCTAATCCTATTTATCGTGATGGCAGCGGAAATGCTTTTGTAAAGTTTGAAGTAACACAGGCAAATATAAAAAGCGGTAATGCAGTTATAGCTGTTAAGAAAGGTAATACTATTGTTTGGTCATGGCACCTTTGGTTTGCACCTAAGAATGCACTTGACAAAATTCCTGTTACAAATAAACAAAACAAAGTTTATAACTTCACAAACGAAACATTAGGTTGGAAACCAACAAAATGTATTGGTACATCTTATTCAACCCCACGTACTGTAATGGTAAAAGTTGAACAAACTATTGCTAACAATGGTATTAAGCAAGAATCAGTCTTCACAATCACGCAGAATGCTGGTATTACAGAAAGAACTGGTATTACCACTTTCTACCAATGGGGACGTAAAGATGCTTTCCCTGGTACCGATGCAAACATTAATGGTCATTTTAATAAAAATGCTGGTGACCAAATTTACATGCAGAATATCATTCAGAATCCTGGAAATTTCTATACCGTAGGATTCTCTAACAAAGGAGTTCTTAACCCGAATTCTGGTTTAGTCAAATATTATTATTTCTATAACCTTTGGTCAATTAATAATAAAAAATCAGTTGAGCAAAATCAATTAAATGACGTATCTGTTGTTAAGACTATTTACGACCCATGTCCGATAGGATTTAATGTACCTGCAAATGATGCCTTTATAGGCTTTACTGCTAATGGACTGAATGAAGGAAATATGAATGTGGATGGGACAAATAGAGAAGAAACATTTAAAGCTAATTTTGGACACAATTTCTGGACTAATAGTAACAAGAATGCTACCATCTTTTTCCCAGCTTCAGGTTATCGAGGTTGCGTGGATGGAAATTTATATTATGTAAACAAATTCGGTGATTTCTGGTTAGCAGACCCTCAAGGAGCTACAAATGGGTTTGTTATGGGTATTCAATTTGATAAAATTTTTCCGTTATTTCGTAACATCCGTACCTACGGTTTTGCCGTTCGTCCTGTTGCTGAATAATAAAATCAAGGCATTATAATACCTCATATATTCTTTTTACTAAAATCCCTGCCCTATTTTATTAAGGCAGGGATTTTATTTTTTTCTGCAAAAGACAACTATTAAACGCATGGCGTAGTAGATAAATGTTCTTTACGCCTAAAACTTGTATTCAACAGAGAAGCATATAAGAGAAAATAAACTCAATTGTCTGTATGTTTAATCTCTTTTTTATATATCTTTGCAAATGGAGAAAAGAAGATAGAGAACAATTTCTATCAGTATTAAAACTTTTATACGTAAAACTTATGAAACAAATCAAATATCTATTCTTATCTGGAATTGTTTTATTGGCAGCTTGTCAAAACAATCCTTCTAATCAAACAGATAAAGATGTTAAAAACATCGACAGCATAAAGCAAGAATCGAATATCGATAGTATTAAACAAAATGCCAAACTCGATAGCGTTAAACAAGTACTTGCACAAACAACCGACCCTTTGAAACGCATTAAGCTCCATCGGCAAATAATTGACATCAAAATAGCAGGAGCATCACCAGAAGAGCGTTGTAGAATCTTTGATGATTTCAGTGCGCAAGTGCAAAAAGAGTTGAATAAGATCAATGAGCGTGAGTTCTATTACACTGAGAATTATTACAGTTTTAGAATAGACGACGATGGCAATGAAATAGAGCCACACGATTCCATCAAAAAGAAGGAGTTATTCTATAAGAAAGCAGGGATAGAAATAAAAGAATTAGGAGAGGGTCTCGTGGAATTGACTCTACCAACCAAAATATACACTCAGTATGTCAAACAATTGCCTAAGTACTATCAAGACTACTGGTACCTGAGAAAGGATGCGGAGAACATTGCCCCTGATGCTTCCCTCATAATATCGTGGCGAGAGTTGGGTAATCTACTTGCTCGATACGAGGCTTACGTAAAGAGATATCCAACACAGAAGGAATTATTCTGTAGACTACAAGATGACTATAAATTCCTTCAGTCTGCCTATTTGTTTGGTGTAGACAATACTCCTGTGTATGAATATGACATAGAAAAAGAAGCTAAAGATGAGTGGAAACGATTTATGAAGGCGTACCCTGATAGTCCGACAATACCATTTATTAAGGACATGCTTCCGATAAAGAAATTTGAGGATATGGAGACCATTCATCAAAAACTAATAAAGTTTCAAGAGACTTCAAACTATCCTTTACTTAAAGCCTGCTCTTTAAAAGATAAAGGCTAATTATAGATGCCTTAATGTAGATGAGCACTAATCTTGAAAATTAGGCTTAATGGATATTTGGTAGTATGGAGTAACCAGCCTATCAAATGTACATTACTAAAAACAAGAGGTTTCAGCCCACC